>Ga0326728_10001732_pt1 | contig 75774 bp, 81 predicted proteins | sample MB3enrmetagenome_FD_207602 | JGI IMG/M metagenome (GOLD analysis project Ga0326728, IMG submission 207602) | Lab enriched peat soil microbial communities from McLean, Ithaca, NY, United States - MB31MN | ecosystem: Environmental > Terrestrial > Soil > Wetlands > Peat | place: USA: New York...
GGGAACGACTCGCTGGAGTTCGTTTATAACGGCTTCATAACCCGCTTCGCCGAGGGAAACTCCGCATGGAAAACGGAAATCACCCTGGGTGCGGACCTCAACAAGCCGCCCCCGCCGCCCTACCGACTGCAGTACCACGACAGTCTGGGTTACTATACTTACCGCCCCAAACATTGGAGCGAGCTCAACGACTACGAACAGTTCGCGTTGAGGAACGACCCCCGCCTGCCCGATTTCGTGCGGGAACACGCTCTGTCCCTCCGCAACGGGCAATGGAGCGCCTTGGCTGCGGCCTCCAAAGCAAAGCCACTCGTTCCGGTGGCAGGAGACGCACTCTCTGTCGATTCGCAGAACGCCGGCGTGCTCACCCCGGAGGGCGAGAACCGATGGGGCTACCGCTTTGAGCCGGGGGATCTCCTCAATTCAAAGCCTTTGCGGCTGGTCGAGGTTGCCCCATGACCATTGCCGGAACGCCGGCAGACTTCGAAATATGCCCGATTATTTCACCGACATCACGGCCCAAGAGGCGCTCAAATGCACCCCGGAAGAGGCCGACGGCTTGATTAACGCGCTGATCGGCGGCCAAAAACCCGAAGCCATCGGCGGCGGCCAGGGACTGCGCGCCCTGCATTCGGATTCTCTTTTCTCCATCGAATACGACCGGAAAGGGGCCGAGATTTACGTATTCGGAGAGGACCACGCCGACCCGGACCAGCTCCCGGAGGTGTTTCTAAAGACTCTGGGAGCGCTGCTTCGCAAGCAGGGCAAGAGGTATTTGGAATTTGGCTATGCGAACACCTGCAGCAAGCATTGCCCGGACAGCCATGGAGGTGGCCGGTTTCGGATCGACACCGGCGGACGCATCATCGAGCCGAAGATCGTATGGCCCAGACCGGGAAAACCTCGCAGGAAGCCTTGACCGCGGACCAACCGACCGCCGGCTCTCGCGCACTCAATCATGGCCGAGTTTACCCAGCAGCAGAAGGCGATTCTGGCCAGCACGACGCGGAGCAACCTGATCAATGCCGTCGCCAAGACCGGCAAAACCGCCGTTCTGGCCCGGAAATACCTCAATCAACAGGAGCACCCAGGCGCGAATAAGGCCATCTTTCTCACCGCCAACGCCCTGGCGACGCAACGCGTCCTCGAACACCTCCAAAGAATCACGGCTTTAAGTTGGGGAGATGACTGGATAGGGACTTTTGCTGAAATCGGCGCCAAGCTGCTAAAGCGTTACCACCGGGAACTCTCTTATACCAAACCGCCCCGGATTGTCTCCGATCTCGCGGCGGCCGCCGATCGTGAAGCCGCGCGCAAAACCGCCCTCCAGCTCCACCCCGACACGGACAGCGCCGCTTTCCACGAGCAGTGGAACCAGGCATTGGTCCAGCTCCTGCGCCGGAAAAATATCGCGACCCCGCGCAGTCTCACGATCGAAACGGCCAACCTGTTTGCCAAGGTGGTGCAGCCGGAGCTCGCGGGCATCCGGCTGCTCCTGGCCGACAACGTCCACGATTTCGGTTGGGAGGAGCTGCTGGCCCTCTCGGCCTTGCAGGAACGGATGGCGCAAAGCTTCTTCGCTGGCAACAGCAACCTGGCGATCTACGAAAGACAGCAGGATCTTGACCCGGAACACTGGCTGGCTTTGGTGAACCAGGACGGGTTCAAAACCCATCCGCTCACGCAATTGTTCGGCGTGGGCAACGCCCAAGGGGTGTTCTTGCAGCAATTGGCCGCCTTCAATTCCAAACGCGTTTACGAACCCGCCTTTGGCTCCGCCGCCGACCCCAACAGCCAAATGCTCGTGGAGGTCACTGTTCCCACGCGACGCCAGATGCTGGAGGTTATTCTGGATATGGAACCAGGGCTTCAGTTGGGCATGCGTCAGCGCCTTTTGGCCGTCATTCTCCGCAATCCCGACGACGCCCGGGAGATGTCGGGCAAGCTGAAAAAGCCCAGTTTCCTGCAATGGGACAAACACCGCTTGTGGTCTCGGCCAGCGCTGCCCGCAAGCGGAATCGTCTGCACCACGCCTTTCGAGGCCCCCTATCTCAGCCCGGATTACGTCGTGCTGCCGAACTGTCTGAACGGCTATTGGCCCTACTCGCGCGAGCGCAACGCGGAAAACTCTCGCCGGGCCTTCCTGAGATCCGTCAGCAGCGCCAAGACCGGGGTTTTCTTCCTCATCCCCGATGCGAGCAACGCCCTGTTGCCCAGTCCCTTCCTCGCCGAGGGCTGCACGCCCAAGCTGGCCACCAAAGCGGTGACCCTGAAGCTCGGCGAAAAGCACAGCCTCGCCGGCAAGTAACCCGCCCGGCCATTGGCGGCCCGACCGATGAACGTGCAACTGCGACCCTACCAGGGACAAGCTGTTAAGTGCTGCTTCAGCCTATGGGAAAAGAAGGTGCTGAACCTGCTGCTCGTGGCGGCGGTCGGGGCGGGGAAAACCATTATTGCCGCCATGATCATGAAGCTGCACCTGGGGAGCCCCAACAAACGCGTCCTCTTTCTTGCCCACCGGGAGGAGTTGCTGGAACAGACCGTGGAAAAACTGGCGATGATCGACGACCAGATCGTTGCCGGAATCGAGCAAGGCCGGAACACCTGCCCGGCGCACGCCAAGGTCATGGTGGCCTCCATTGCCACCGTCCAGAACATCGAACGGCTCGCCCGGTGGTGCCCCTTGAAAGACATTTCCCTCGTGTTGGTGGACGAATGCCATCATTCGACCGCCAACATGTACGCCGACCTGCTCCAGGAGATCTCGACGCAAAACCCAAACCGGCATCTCTTGGGCATCACGGCCACACCGATACGAATGGACGGCATGAATCTGTCCATCCTCTACGAACGCCTGGCTTTCCGAATCGATATGCCCGAGCTGATCGACGCGGGATACCTTTGCCCCATCCGCGGTTTGACCGTCCGCACCAATGCGTCTATTGCCGGCGTTCCTCTGACGGACGACGGGGATTACGATCCCGACCAATTGGCGCAAGCGATCGATACGGAAGCCCGCAACCGCGTGATCGTTCAAAGCTACCTGCACCGCGGCGAAAGCCGCCCCGCCATCGTGTTCGTGGCCAACGTTCGGCACGCCGAACATCTCGCAGCCGAATTCCGCAAACAAGGCATCACCGCGCAGGCTGTCTTCGGCAAGCAAACGAAGGCAGAACGCCGCCAGGTCATCGAGGATTATCAGCAGGGGCGGTTAAGAATTTTAACGAACTGCCAGATTCTAAGCGAGGGGTTTGACGCCCCACACACTTCCTGCCTCGTCCTCGGCCGGCCGACTCGCTCGCCGGTGATTTTCAACCAGCAGATCGGGCGCGGCACTCGCCTTCATCCATCCAAGCGGGATTGCCTCGTCATCGATCTGGTTGACCTTCGCGCCCAAGAGGTCATCACCCTGCCCAGGATCTTCTGCCTGCCGGAGAACCTGCGGCTCAATGGCGAAAACATCCGCCAGGTCCAACGAACCATCGAGAAGGCGCGGCTCTATCACCCGGAACTGGACTGGGACGTCGCCCGCGAATTCACGGCGCAGGACATCCGGCAGCTTCTGGAGCCGCCGGATTTTTTCCACCTGGCCCAGACCATTCAACCGGACGCTTCCACCTCGCTGAGCTGGATGCCGCTGAACGACCACTTCGTCTGCGTCGTCAACATCCGCGAAAACCGAGTGGCCCGGCTGGATCGGGATGAACTGGGGGCCTGGCACTTCTGTCACGGGCAGACGCGCCTGAGGCTGGGAAGCAAGAAACAGGAAGTGCTGCTCGACGCGACCGCCCTGCTGGGCCCGCGGCTGACCGGGGAGGAACTTGCGCGAGTCAGCAGTCATCCGGACGGTGACGGGCCTCCGACCGCCGAGCAGTTGGACTGGTTGCGCGGTTACCAGATCCCGGCCGAAGCCCTGGAGCGCCTTTCTCAAGCCCAGGCGACCTCCCTGCTGCAGAAGCTTGATTTCCTGAAGTACGTTTATCGGCTGCGCGGCCTCTTTCAGAGCGGCCGTTACGCCGGCCAGGCTTATGAGGCCGTCTGGCTGTTTGACCCGGATTACATCGGCTCCGTCGCGCAGGTAAACGGGTTCATCGCCCGCCGCACCCAGCCTTTGAAGGTTCTGCAGTGGCTCAAGCGCAGCAAACCTGAGCTGTTCGAGTCGGCGCTGCTGCCTGCTTTCGACGAGTTGCTGGTGCTCTGCGCCAATCGGCCCAATCGCTTCCATGACGTGGCGCGCCGCGCGCTGGAGGGCTCGCCGGAATTCCTCCAAATGCAAGTCCAACACCGGAAACACCGGGCCGGCCTGTTTCGCCGCCCCAGCCCAGGCGCGACGGAGCGCGGGCCGGCGGACCGGCCGGTGGGCGCCTAGCCCCGCAAGCGCCCGTATGTTCACCCGCCGCCCCAGCGACCAAAGTTGGATCAAGTACCTCCTGAGCACCGGGCTGGTCACCGTTGACCAACTCGAACGGATGCGCGCCAACCAGAATCAAATGGATGTCGGAGAGCTGTTGGTCCGCAATGCGCCACTGTTTGAACCCGGCCTTTGGCTCAACCAGGCCCTGCAACAGGATCGATTCCATTACATCCCCGTTAATGCCCTGGACGCACGCGAACTGGCCGAACTGCAACAGCTCCAGCCCTCGCTCATAAGCTGCTGCCTGAGCGAAGGGATTCTCCCTTTGGGTTTCTCCCACCAAACACTGTACCTGGGATTGCTGCGCTACGACCCCGAGTTTCCGGAGCTGAAAGAAATCCTGCGGAGCATTCCCGCCGAGCTGCGGGTTTGCCTGGTCCCTGTTGCCCCTTCAGATTACGCCAAACTCAACCAGTCGCTGAGAGGAGCGGCTACCCCTTGAGAGCTGCGGCATGAATATTCTGAACGCTCCCCCAGACGCCATCGAGCGGCTCCAAAGCCACCCGGCCGCTCGTTCCCTCGGGCCGATTCAAACCTGGTCCGAGGAACAATTCTACACCGTCGCGGCGCACGCCTATGATTTGCCCTACCGGCACATCACCATGGCGGACGTCGACGGGGACGCCTTCCACCGGCGCCAGGCCTTCTTTATCCGCAACGGGCAAATCCCGATCCGGCGGCTGCCGGATGTCCTTATTGTCACCGACTGCGAGCCGTGGGATGAAAAGCGCTTGCAGGACCTGCTGCAGGAGTTCGAGTTGGGGGTTAAACGCATCCTGATCACCCAGCGCAACTATGATGACCTGCTGGGGAGCCTAAGCCGCTACGAGCCCGAAGCGCCGCAGAGATCCCCGAGTTCAGAGGCCCGGGTCTTCTTCCCTAATGCGGCCTGGGACAACGTGGAGCCGGGGCAGATCTTCCACGAAACTGTGCGTCGCGCCGATTTGATGCAGGCCAGCGACATCCACCTGGAGCCGACCGAAGGCTACCTGCGCATCCGTTTTCGGGTGCATGGCGACCTGCTGGTGCAGCGCAAGCTGGCCCTGCGCGCGGGGGAGGAGGTGCTCAAGGCCCTGAAACTGGAGGCGCGGCTCCTGGCCAGCAGCGTGGGCAGCTTCCAATCCAGCCGCGTGCGCCTCGCTTTGCCGCACGGCAAAACCTTGGACCTGCGCGTGGAGGTGTCGCCCACGGTGGATGGGGAATCCGTGGTGATGCGGCTGCTGGACTTCAAAAGCATTGACCGCACGCTCGAGCAACTGAACCTGCCGCCGGCCTACTATCGGGAATTGCTGGACAGCATCAGCAAAACCAGCGGGCTCATCATCGTCACCGGGCCGACCGGCTCGGGCAAAACCACAACGCTCTATACCGTCCTGCAGCATCTCAATTCCCCGGAAGTGAAGATCATAACGATCGAAGACCCCGTGGAATACCGGATCCGCGGCTTCTCCCAAATCCAGATCGAACCCGACAAAGGCGTCACCTTTCCCAACGCCGTCCGCTCCTGCCTGCGTTTGGATCCGGACATTTTGCTGGTGGGCGAAGTCCGCGACGAAGAAACCGCCAAACTAGCCGTGGCCGCGGCGGAGACCGGACATTTGGTCTTCACCACGCTGCACACCAATAACGCCATTGAAACCCTGAGCCGCCTCGACCGGCTGGGAGTGGATCGTTATCAATTGCAGACGCTCATTCGGCTGGTGATTGCCCAGCGGCTGGTCGGGGTCCTTTGCCCCTCGTGTAAGACCAAGCGGGAGGTCAAGCGGCAGGAGCTGGAGCTGCTCGCAAAATTGGAAATCCCGTGCCCGGGGAGGCAGGTCGTTTACGAAAAGCGCGGCTGCTCCCGCTGCAATGGGGTTGGCACCATCGGGCGCACGGCGGTTTACAGCTTCTTCAGCCCAAGCGAGGCCGTTCGGGATTTGATGGGAACCGATTGCCCGATCCTCGACATCATCCGCAAGGCCAGGGAAGAAGGCTTCAAGACCGTCCTCGAACAGGCGCTGGCATTGTGGCTGGAGGGGAAAGCTTCGTTTTCGGAAGTCCATGCTTTGGAAGATTGAGTTATGATCCGACCGAAGCTCGGCGAGAACAGCCCGCCGCAGGATTGTTGGGCCCCGGGGCAAGGCGGCAATTTGACGGGAAACATGGGACGCCGGAGAGGCATGTTAGGGAGAATCAAGAGTGGCAACAGGTGACGGGATTCCCGGCCCGGCGTCATCGGAGCGGGCTAATCCGCCCTCCCGGGCATCCCAACACCCCGCGGTCCCGCGCCAGCGCCAGCAAAAGAGTGTGAAAAGTCATTGTTTTCGCGAGAACAACGCTAATTTGTTCCGGCCTGGACCTATAATGAACCTGTATGAAGAAAGCAGCCGTAGCGCGTAAGGAACGAAGTTATCAGGCTGAGGTCAAATTCAGCTTTACGGCCACAATTCCCGTATCATCGGGCCGGTTTGTGGCCATTGCTGACTGTTGCCCGGAGAGTCCATTCTTTGAGCTCGCTAAGGAAGGGACGGCGCGCTCCTTCGAACTGTGGGAAGGTCGCACTGTCTTCCACAACTATCCGGATGAGGTGGCGCTAAAGGGGTTGTTTAACGAGCAGCCAGCACGCGGCCTTTTTCTGGACATCCTTCCCGTGCGCTTCAATAACCTCGACGACCTGCGCGATTCTCTCGAAAAGGGGGTCGGGATAATCACCACATGGATCGCCTGCAGCCCTGTGGCTATCACATCCTTCTGGCGCGAGACGGAGGTCGGTCAAAAGGAGTTGGTCCGGCAGCAGTTTTACCCAGCCGGTCTTGGCAAAGAGTCGCAGTGCGCCCCGAAGCCGTCGGCCACGCACCGGTAAAAAGCCACCGGGTTTGTTGCTGCAAGAGCCAAAACTGCAATGCTGCGGCGGTAAAGTTGCTGGAACCTTGCCGCAGGGGAGGAGAATATGACCCGACAATCCAGGAAGGAACGCTGGGCGGTCTCGACGAGCACTCAGCCAACATCGCCAAACAAAAGACATGTTGGCAACGGTGTCCGCGACGGTGGAAATCACCGGGCTGGAACTCGATCTCCAGATCGAAATTTCCGGAGAATATGCGGACCACGGGATAGGCGCTTACGAGTATTGGGGCGCTCGAGGAGTTCATCACGAGTGGGGCTGGGATGACCTCCAGCTGTCCAGCGTGTTCTTCGAACCGGGCAATATCAACACCGCCTTGCGCCAGCGCCAACCGCATCTGAGCCGCAAGCAGTTCCGAAAAGCCGTCCGCCGGCTGCGGCGGCAAATTGGGACCTTGATCGAAGGAGCCGCGGAGAACTGGGTTTCTGAAAACGAACGCGCTTGCATCAATGCCTTGGCGGCGCAAAACGAACCGGACTACGAGGAAGGCCGCGCACAGGGGCGGTCTCGGTTCGCGTGCGCCGCATGAAGTGGAAAATGCGGGTTTCTGATCTGCGCAGCCTGTAAATCGGGCCTGAGGTTCCCTTGCGCGGACCTCGGCTTGTTGCCCAAAGGTGGCAGCTCCTCAGCCCCAAAAGCCCTAAAATGGAGGAGTATGGGCATAAAACAGAGAGAACCGCCGAGACCAAGGCCGGCTTTTGGTGAATCGCGGCCGGCACAGCTGGTTTTGACAATTTCACTGGGCTTTAGTCTCGCCATCATCCCCTTTTGGCCATTGGGCAAGTCGGGATAATCGAACCGGCACATCGTGGATTCAGCCACAACCATTGTTACAGGGCGCAAGGAAATAGCGGACGCCATCAGGGCTTGTGTTCCCAACAAAGTGCTCGAGGTGGACCCCCTGTTCATCGACCTGGTGGAACCGGGCTTCAATGAGAATTTTGAGCCGCAGTTCCGCATCATGCACCCTAAAATGGAGAAGACCGTGCGCGGGCTCCGCGGCGAGGTCATCTGCGCAATTCCGCCCGGCCTGAGCTGCGGCAACCTGCTCCTGCACCTGGCCCACACGCTCAAGCACAGCCCCGCAGCCCTTTGCTATGCCCCCCTGCACGATCTGACCCCGGACGGCATTGCCGGGGCGCTCAAGGCCTCGGAAGCGATCAACCCTTGGTTCCTCACCTCTGTGGCAGCGCGCCGCATGACGGAACGGCTGCTGGGCCTGCACCTGATCCCGGTGCTCCGCGAAGCGGGGTTGGCCTACACTGGCTGGCAGAGCTTGTTCTACCTGCACCTGGTGCGCGCGATTTCCGAACCTTCCTGGAAAAGGCACCTGCGGTTCGGAACCTGCGTCGCGGCAGAAATCGACCCCTTCGGCGGGAACGTTTATCACCGCCGCTATCCCCGGCACCTCAAAGGGGAATTCGCGGTCATTCAAAAGGAGATCCAGGCTCAATGGCCGGACCCGCGCTTTCCCGTGAATCAGCTGTTGCGAAAGACCGAGGCGGGGCTGGGCAAATGCCGGGAGGACCTGGAACAGGCCTACTTCTCGGGAATCTGCAGCTGGCCGTTCAATTATGGCGGTGTCGGCTACGGTGAAAGACCCGTCCAAATCCTCTCCCCGCCCACAGGCTTGCTCCAGCGTCTGGCGACCTCCAGGCCCAGCCGCAAGGTCATAAGGATTTACCAGCAGGATCGTCTCTGGTTCCGCAGCCAGAGCTACTACCCTGAGGGACAGGCCCCCGTCAATCCACTCCCCGCCACGGCGCCAATTCAGGCCACGATCGACCCGCAGCTCCCTTCCAGCACGTTGGAGGCTTTCCTCGACCGGCTCGAAGGGTGCCAGCTCAACCTGGATTTTCCATCCATCCTCAAGCTCACCTGTTCCGGTTACGCGCAGCAAGAGGGCGGCAAGATCATCGTAACGCCGAAAGGGCTGGCGCTTCTCCAACGAATTGAACAGGCAGGACTGACCGGCTGGCGCCTTTACGTGATCTTACGCCTGCTCGAAACTATCCAGACGGACGAAGCCGCCTATGGGGAGGTTCTCGGGCAAATCCAGGAAACCGTGCCGAACAAATTCGAACCGCGCCCGATGGAAATGACGCCGGCGGGAAAGATGGCCCAGAATTAGGCATGAACCGGCCGCTTTTCGCATTCTTCTCCGCGCTGACGCTCTTGACCTTCCTGCTCGAGCGGTACGCCAGTTGGTTTGCGCCGGGATGCCCCGCCACCCAGGTGGTCGGTCTGGGAACGTTGCGCATCCTGTTCTTCGCGTTCTTCGCCATCCAGATGTTGCTGCCGTTTTACCACTGGGCCAAAGACCCGAATTTTACCACCGACACCGCGTCAGGATTCGTGCTGTTCGTGTCCATCGTGTCGGCCGTTTTGGCGTTCTTCATTTACAACGTGCCGCTGGTTGCGTTGAACGCCCTCGTCAGGCTCGCGCAACTCTGCACGAATTCCTGAGCGAAGCATCGCACCTCCCAATCAGCGGTCATCCGGCTCTTCCTCTGACTGAACCAGGAGTTCCATGCAGAAGGACCAGGCCACCCAGAGTCGGTACAGGCCGGCAACCGTTGGCAAAGAGGCGATCCATATCCTCAGAAAAGACGCCAAACAAGCTGTTGGGAAATGAGACCCGAGTATCACGAGAGCTATTTTGATTACCGTTGGGGAGGAGCACAAAAAGCCCGTCAGGCGCGGGATCAGCGTGCCCGTTATTTGAAGGGGGCCGGGTTCAATGTGATCAGAAGCTCGGTCGGCTACAGAATTCTCGGCAGCCGAAGGCTGGACTCAACCTACTATCTGCACGCCAGTCGCACCGGGACACCAACCAAGGCTCGCTGTCATAGCATCTCTCCCCGGAGCCACCGGCCTGGGCTTCCCGAAGCGGATTAGCGACTATGCCCGCCCGGCTGCGCGTCCTGGCCAAAGGGAAATTCCGCCGTTTTCAGGGAAACTACGCCAATAACTCCGGCGTGGAATTCCAGGTCACCGAATGCGAACACGATGATCGACGGTTTTTCGTCCGGGAAAACTTCCGCTACGACTCCTTTACGAGCAATAGCGGGGTCCGCTGGGGACTGCAACAGGGGCATACGGCGAGCGGAGTCAACGTGCTGGAGCTGGCCTGCCAGCCGGAACACTTTGACGAACTCTCCCGCATTGTTTATGAAGCCGACCAACTGAAGCGACCCGTGGTTCGCAACCGGAAATTCACCCTCAGGACAGCTCCGTTAAGCGACGGGTTCCGGAATACACAAGTTCCTTCCCCTTGCAGCCGTTGATTGAGCGTCAACGGGGCGGGCCGCTCATCGGCAAAACGCCATACAGACGCTAGCGAGCGCTGCCTCGGAGCAGACTGGATCGCGCCAGTGCCTTCAGCATCGTCCTTAACTGCTCCGGCAGCAGCCGCTGGCCTTCCGCCTCCAAGTGCTCGAAGTTCGGATACCCCGCGATGGGCGCTTCCACCGTGCCCGCGCCGCCCGGCGCCTGGCCCACTGCGTCCTTCAGCGCGCCGAAGACGCTGGCCAGCATCGCGCTTTGCTCGCCGATCTCCCGGGTCAACCGCTCCAGACTGCGCGTTTCCCAAAAACCGCCTTCGTCGCTCACCGTGCCCAGAACACCGAGCTTCTTGGCCTCGTCCAAGAGCGCAACTACCCCCAGGTGGCAGCGCAGGAAATTCGGCAGGCCGCCGCAGCGCGGATCACTCGCGTAGTGCGACTTTGTGAAGCTATGCCACCACCAGCCGCTCAGCTTCGTTGGGACCTTCCCGAATTCGGGGTGAGCAACCTCACGGGGGAAGTGGCACAGCCCGAAGTTGGCCGGTTCGCAACCCTCGCCCGGTTCCGTCTCGAAGGCGATCACGTGCTGCGGCAGGACATCCATCTCACGGGTGATGCCCCGGCGTTTCTCCGACGGTTCCACCGGCAGCTCGATCTGGGTACGCGCCTGAATCAGCAGCCAGCGGTGCGGATCGTCCTTCGCCCGCTGCTTCCAATTGCACCCGTCGCCCCGAAACTCGGCAACGTCGCCGACGCGCTGAAGGGGCAGGTCGAGCGCCGCCTGACGAAGCTGTTGCACGAGCTTGCGCGCGTGCGCTTCGTCTCCGGCGGCCGCCAGTTGGTAATGAATCGTCAGGCCCATGTCGTGTCGTTGGTGTTCATCGTGCAACGCGCCGGCCAATCCGTCACCCACGAAATGGCGCCGGCGGCGCAAACGCTGCCGACCCGACCCGCCCGTCGACGGCTGGCGCGGATGAAAAAAACCGCTACTTCGCCAGAAACAACCGAATTCGTTCTCGGGCGGACCTATAATGGTCGTATATGCAAAATGAAGCAGCCGTAGTGAGCAAAGAGCGAACCCGCCAGGCGGAAGTCCAATTCAGCCATCCAGGGGAAAAAGGCCGAGTTAACCCCGCAATCATCAAGTAATTATGAATAACCTGAAGATCGCACAGTCAGTCCTGAACTTAAGCGAAGTCGACGCCTGGCAGTTGTTCCTGCGGGAGTTAAGGGGATGCGCCCCTCTGTTCCCGTTTAGGTTCAATGGTGTCACCCTGCACCTGCCTGCCCGGTTGGATGACAAGCCGTGGCGGAGCGCGGGGCGAGCCGTCCAGGCCGGCGCTGCCATACCTTGGGAGATCGGCTGCCTGCAGGTCGAGCCGAGGGCAGTCCTGCTCCGGAGCGGCGGGCTCCGTTCCTGGTTCCTCGGGGGCCTCGTCCGGCGGCTGGAGAAGATCGCCACGCCGGGGAAGGCAGCCGCAGTCGAGATCGCCGACGAGGACATCCAGGCCATCAAGGGGGCATGGGCCCGGTGCCAATTTGATCAGCATGAGTTAGTGCGGCGCATCAGCAACGTCTCCGGAGAATATCTTGGCTTTATGTTCGAAGCCTTCCTCGAGGGTGATGCCCCTCCATCAGGGGACGAAGGCCGTGCCACGTGGACGACCTTCGTTCAGAGCGCCCGCGAGGTCGCCGCCGGGGGCGGGACGCAGCCCAAGCCTCGAGCCCTGCTGCCAAAGAAACCCGTCCAGGCGCTTATGCGGACGCCCTGGCGCATGGAAAGGGCGGTGTTCGATGGGGGCTTCGGGGCTGTCGTCCGGTGCGAGCAGGATGGCCACTACGTGATTGGCCGGCGCGGCGACTTGTTCCTGGTCCCCGGCCAGAGGCTGGTGGAAATGGGCCTCCAGGTGGAGCCGCACCTTCGGCGCGGCGTTAAACAACTGGACGATCGCGAGTTCGGAGCCTTGAGCCTGCTGACCGGGCAATACGATGAGGAGGCCACCCGCGAGGTCTTTGGCCTGACCCAACCCGAGATCAACCAAGTATTCGACCTCATTGCCCCGATGGTGGGGGATCGTCCTTGCCTGTGCGTCAACCGGCGGGACCACGATCGGTGCGAGATCACCGGGGCGTTGATCCCCCCGGGTTGGCCCTACGTGATCTTCCCGCCCAGCAAGCAGCCACCCTGCGCATGTGTCTCCCTCGGGGCGTTCTATCGACTCGTTCAGATGAGCTATCTTAAGCTGCTGCCCGAGGGCCTGACGGGGCTGTTACTCAGGACAAACGCGCTTGATGGCGAGTTCCCATGGAGGGGAGAGGATAACCGGTTCCCAGCCGAGCAGATCCGAGAAGTGTTAGGGACGGCAGCGGGACTTGCTCACGCAGTTGAGATGATAAGATACAACGGCAGCTGCGGCAGAAATCCGATCCGCGATAGAAATCTCGCAGCCGGCGTGGTCGCGGCAGAAACCCGGCTCAAGCGGCTCATTGGGGAGTGGGAACAACGCCTCGGCGCGATCTTTTCCACCGAGCGGGCCGACTTCTCCTTCGAGGAAGCGTCCGTTACCCTCGGGACCGCCTCCCTCCGGAATCCCTTTTTCCTTACGCAACTGGAGATCGACGAAACGGGCAAGGCTGCGAGGCGGATCACCATCAAGTCCTACGGCCCATACCTCGCTCAGGTCGTCCCAGGCTCCACCCAGGCGCCCAAGGGGCTGAACACGGCCAAAGTGTTCCGCGGGAGATGTGCCCTACACCACGATTCGCCCTGTGATCTGGGCGAGCTGATCGCCCGCCGGCACCAGGAGCTGGTCCCTTGCCTCTCGTACTCCGTGCGCTTCCGCGATGCGGCCGACCTGGATGCCCAGCTCGCGAAGCTCTTGGCGATCATCGTGCCCGGCGCCGGCCGCCACGTTTCAGTGAAGAGGCGGGAAGGCATGCCGCCGCCTTACCCGCAGGAACTCGTGGAGCTTGCGGAGGAGGTCCAGGCGCTCCCGGATGCGGGGCGCATCCAGGCCGCGGATATCCGGTTCGGCCCGCTGCTCCGAAGCCTGAAGCTTCCCGGGGAAACCCTCGCCGGCCAGATGGGGTCTTTTCTGGGATGCCATCCGGCCGCCCAGCCTTCGAATGTCGTCGAGGAATCCCTGAAGAAGGTATTGGCGCTCTACGGCCAGTGCCAGGGCATGACCATTGGGCAGGAAGTGCTGAGCCTGGCACAGCAATGGCCGGAATCACTGGCGCTGCCCCCATCCAAGGCGTCCTTCGCGCTGAAGAGCCAAGAACTCCCTCGGAGCAAATCGGTGATGGAGACACTGACCGGATATGCGGAGCAGCTCAGGCACTTGGCCTGCTACACTCCGCGGATCGAGAAGGCAGGCGCCGTCGTGGCCGCCATCGCCCCCGCCAGCAGCGCGGAGGCGCTGGAGGCCTTGCGGGCAAACGGGCTGGCACAGGGGGAGGATGATCTGTTTCTCTGGCAGATATTCGGAGCGAGCAACGATCTTGTGCGGGAGGGCGATAGGTTCTGGACCCGGAGCGGACTGGAGATCCGGTCCTCCCTGCTGAAGTGGCTGGCGAAGCAATCCCCGCTTGGCAACGTGGCCGTCGCAGACGCAGCCCAAGCGCTCCGGGCAGATGTCGGCCTCACCCGCCGGGTTATGCGCGGCATGTCTGAGCTTGAGCCGTGCCATGCCGCACCCGAGTGCTTCCTCTACACAAGCCAGGACTTCCAGGCCGGCCTGCTGGGCAAAGCCCTCTGCATCGCCGACGGGGTGCCTCTGCGGGACGTCCGGGACCGCCTCGTTCGAGTTCACCACCGGCTGACCGAGGTAGGGCTGCAGGCCAAATGCACCGGCCTCGGCTACAGGGTCGAGCTCGGCATAATCTATCATGGAGGCAGGCTCGCCCCCGAGACAGTGCTGAGCGAACCAGAATTGAAGCTCCTCGCCATCTTCTCCAGGTTTAAGGGGGTCGCAAGCCGCAGAGACCTGCAAAAGGCCTGCGCGGAGCAGGGGCTTGAGAAGGTAATCCTGTCGCAGGCGCCTTTCATCAAGTTCGTCGGCCGGGCTGGTTACGCATTGCTCGGGCTCCAGGTCACGGACGAGGACATCCAGCGGCTCCGGGAGGCAGGGACGGATCCGCAGGAGGACCCTCGGGTGCGCAGGCTCAAACAGCTCCTCTCGATTGAAGAGGGGCAGCCGGTCAGCAGCCTGAGGCGGTGCTTCCCCCGTGCGCTCGGGAAGCATGCCGCCCGGTTCGAGGACGAGACACACTTGGCCTCCGTTTGCGCCTCATTCGGGTGCCGCCTCGAGAACGGGCGGATCTACCATGGCGGAACCCTGCGCCGCGAGGACTGGCTCAAGCCCGAGGATGTGCAACTGCTCCGTGTATTCCAGGCCGCCGGCGGCATGGGCCACCGGCGGGCGCTGGAGCGGATAGGCGGGGAGATGGGGGTGTCCGCCCGGGATATCAGCGCCCGGTTAAACCGCGCGCCTTTCGTCTACAAACTCGCCCCGAACCTATTCGCGCTGCTCGGAACCGAGCCTACCCCGGAGCAGGTCGAGGCCTGCACAGAGTGCGGGTTGGATAAGGAGGGCAGGCCATTCATGCGGGTCGACACCCAAGAAGCCAGAGAGAGGAAGTGCTTTCACGCCAGCGTGGCGGCCCCACCTGAGGGACGCTACCGGACGGGCGAGGGCCAGGAGCTGGAGATCAGCGGCAGGGCAATACGCGGCATCCCCGCGCTGGGAGGCGCTGGCCGTACGCTGAAGCTTTCGTTCGATCCGCAAAACAAGACAGTCCAGGTAATGGCCGGGCCTGACTTCTCCGAGCTGACTTGCAAGAGCCAGCTGCCGCAGGCCCCCGAACTCAAATAAAACGCGAACCCAAAGCCACCAGCGCCAACGTTCCCTTAAAGATCGCGACAGAGGTTCCGGCCGGGACAACACAAGCCGAACCACCAAGTCCGCGGCCTGCGAGGGTTGCCGCAAACCAAGGACCGGGGATCCTCAAGATCGCAGTCAACCCGGTTAGCCGAAGGGCGGACCTCAAGGTGGAGCCTGGCTTCGCTCAACTGCGCATCGCCCAAAGTTAGAGCGGCGCCGTTCCTCCAATCAATCACCGGCGGCGCTCTGCCGGGGTGCCGCTGCGCCCAGGCGCATGGTCCCAAGGCACGGTCCAGAGGCTGTGGGGGCTCTCCCCCTTGCAACTGTTCATGGAGTGCCAACGGGGTGGGAAGTTCACCGCCCGAATCCCGCAACGATTTTTCCGGGGAGATTCACACGCCAAACACACGCTGATGAAAAAGGTTATTCCCAGCGAAGTCCTCGACGTGCTTAAACAGGCGCGGTGCGAGGGAAACCAACTGCATCTGCCACGCCAACTGCCCCGGGATCTTTATGTCCAAACCGCCAAGATCCTAGAACTGCTCGGCGGCCATTGGAACCGGAGCTTCGGCGCCCACGTTTTCGAGGGCGACTGCGCTGAGCGCGTGGATGAAGCGGTCATTGCTGGTGAAGTCACCGACTTCCAGAAACTCTACCAGTTCTACGAAACACCGCCCGAACTGGCCCGCCGCATGGTCGCTCTGGCAGACGTGCGTGAAGGCCAAAGGGTTTTGGAGCCCAGCGCCGGCCGAGGCGCAATCCTTAAAGCCATGCCGCAAACCGTGCATCGCACTGCGGTGGAATTGAACTCGTCCCTGGTCGACCTCGCGGCCCATGCCCAGCGCGTCCACTATGGGGACTTCCTACAGTGCGACGGAGACTTGGGCGCTTTCGACCGCATCATCGCCAACCCGCCCTTCCGCAACGGGCAGGACGTTGACCATGTTCGCCACATGCATGGCCTGCTCAAACCCGGCGGCATCCTCGTCACGGTCATGTCGCCCGCGTGGCAGTATCGGGCCGATCGCAAACATGCCGAGTTCCGTGGCTGGTTGCAGGAGTTGGACCATGACGTGGAAGACCTGCCCGAAGGCACGTTCAAATCCAGCGGGACGAATGTCCGCGCTTTGCTGGTGACGATCCGCAAATGAGCCCTCAACCGTTGGCTGTGGGATGGGGGAGGGGACAGGATTCTCCGGGCAGCCTCGCCGGCATGGGGGAGCGATTGTGCGCCAAACATCAATGCGTGAACGCCACGGCTGCAAGCGAAGCTCACGCACTGCCGGGTGGAACGTAAGAGTATGAAATCACAGGTCATCAATCGTGTCACCTTGCACTCAGGCGGAGCCACATCGCCGACTTTCGAGCTTTACCAACTTGCCAGGGGCCGTTGTCGGCTCTGGGCCTACTGGTTCGATCAGGACGGTCAACAGAGCGAAACCATCGCCGCCTTTCACGAGCGGGACTGGGCGAAAGCGCAACTGAAGGCCAAAGAGCCGCTCAAGGCGGCCTTGGCCAGCAAGCCCGAGCAGGAGATGAAAACCAAGCTGCAGCTCACGATCACGGTCACCTTCAGCAAACGGCTCGCTCCAAGGGAGAAAGCCGGAGCAAAGCGCCAGCTTGCAGACGCCGCCAACCATCTGGCGGGAGAAGGACTGCTCACCGGAGACGGACCAGAGCTGGCTTATTGGCGATCGGATGTGGTTGAACTCAAACCCATACAAAGCAATGAAGTTGGACGTCAAAGGGCACGGCGCTGAAGAATTCACGCGTGTTCTGCTGCGCGCCTGGGAATGTGACCCTCGGGAGAAAATCCGGTTTCGCGTTGAAATCGCCGGCGACCAGGGGATTCTGATCCTGAACCCGAACATCAGGCAGATTCGGAGGTGGAGCAGAACTCAACGGGACCAGGCCTCAAAGAAGCCCGACTGCTTCATTTACGATCTGCCGGCGGGAGATCCCGAGGCCTTGCTCTCTGATCTGACCTCGTTTACGGTCAGTCACACTGCTCGGATCCGAATGATCTCCCGGCCAAGCAACGTGGAGATTGCTTTGCTGAGCCAAACCGAGCTGCAATTTCTGGCAAAATTCGCCGCCGGCAATAACTGGCGCGCTCTTCTCCCCTTCATCCTGCCTCCGCAATCAGAATGGCGAACCAACGTCCTCTTGAACAGCGGGCAGGGTCGTTTTGCAAAATGCCCGGTCTGGCTCTCAACCGCCGAAGTGAAACGGCTCCTGCTTGAAAGGCCGGAGTTCGCCGGGACTCTTCTGGCTATCCGGTGCCCAGCGGTCGAGGCCGAGTTGCCGCCGGAGGCGAACCCGAACACCGCAGCCTCCGTCTCAACCTCTGAATTGCCCGCACGATCCTTGCTGGAGAATTGTCCCCGTTGTAACGGGCAGACTGAAATGAACGGAGACGGCCGCTTGATCTGCTGTTTCTGCGGCCAGGTTTTCCACCCCAGCACTCCGAAAATTTGCGTGGCGGCATGAGTCGGCCAAGATTCCCGAACCTCAGCCACACCGAACGCGTATTTGTAACGTGCCGCGCATTATAATGGTTTTAATGGCCAACGCCGCGCTCGCTTTCAACAAGAACAACGGTCTTACCAATGGGGAGGCGATGCATGTCGCCAAGGGGGAAGTTTCGCTCTTCGTGACGGAGGGGCAAAAGAAAGCGCGGTGCATCCTATTGATGCCGACACCTATCGGCTCGTGCAGCCCCAAAGCTGCGCCCATCAGCGTCTCGGTTGCGGAGCGGCCTTCCAGGAAACGCCTGTTTTTCTTGGGTGCGCTGCAATCCCTGTTCCGGCGCCGGAAGAACCGCTCCAAACAAAAGGCGTGAAAGAAGCGCGCCATTTTGTTGTGACCCACTCTCACCGGCACGGCGTCACAACGGGCCTGGTCATTGGCGGGAAGGGACAGAAACAACCAACTCCCGCAGAGGCAATCAAGTTGTTGCAATTGGATTACGAGCCGGAGCGGGAGGAGTTCGTCGAGGTAACCGAGGTGGCCCCTGTTTTGCTGACGAAACCGCGTCGCCACCGGCAAATGACCGGCGGGCAACGAGCCCGACTGATCGCCCAATGGGCGAGACGGCTGTACGACATTACCGCGTCCTGGCAGGGGCCGATCGGGATGCAATTGGCCTATCTATTCGCGGCAATGGCCCGAGGCAGCCACGTCGCTTTGAACCGACGGTCCGCGCTGGTGCGATTGTTGCGCCAAGAAGCCGTTCCCGCCAGCGATCCCATCTGGAGGTACATCCGGATTGAGGAGTGAGCACGCGGAGCGGCTGTCCCTGGCGGTTCGGCGTCCACGCTCGCCCGGAGCATGAGCCACGCCCGTCAGCGACGAAGCGCCTTCCATTCGATCCCAAGTCATCCCAGGCAAGCGATTGGGCCGGAGGAACTTCTCCGGCGGCAAACTCACTTCTGCTTCCTGGGGCGTTGGCTCGCAGCCGTGGGGGCCAGACCAGGTTAATTCATCTCCGGTGCGGGCAGGGCCGGGGCCCCGTTCTCAATGCGCAAGCCCTTCTCGCTGAGGACGGCCTGCTCCCCGGGCTTGAGCAGGAGCAACTCGCCACCGTCCTTGTCGATATACACCCGGCCGGGCTCACGCTTGTTTAACTGCTCGACCAGTTCAGTCGTGGCGCGCAGAGGGGGCAGCACCGGATGAATGTCGCGGCCGGCCTCCAGGCGGAGCTCCGTCGCGCGGAGGATGGCCTGGGTGTCTCGCATCTCCGGCAGCACCCGCTTGAACCAGGACTCCACTTCCCGAATGACCCCTTCCCGATCCTGGGCGCTGGCGGGAACCTTGCTGGCAATGAGCTGCTGGCGGGACTGCTCGAAGGCCCTGGTGTGCGCCTGGTGCGACTGGGTGTCCAGTTTGAGCTGCTTGCGCACCTCGCGCATGAGACGCTTGGGGGCCAGAAGCTCCATCATCGCCTCCCCCGTGAGCGGCAGCTCCGGCTTCTCCCGCGGGACACGCCAGAGGATCTTCTCGAGGATGCCGCGCTCAGCTCCCAGCTCGCGCAGGGCGCCGGCGTTGACGACGTAAGCATTGGCGACGCTGCCCCCGTAGGCGCCGAGCCACTGCTGGATTTCGCGCACCCGCTGGTTACCGGGTGCCGGTCTGGGCAATTTCACTTTCATATCTCCATTGTAAGGCGCTACGGGGGTGCCGTACGGGGTCAAACTGAAAATTGTGGACCTCGATAGGCTCAAGGGCGCGTTGCAAGAGGCTCGAGTCGCCTTTACCGAACGCCTCGTCCCCCACACCAACCCCGCCATGATCGCTCTCGTGGTGCAGCGGGCGGGATACTCCCTGTCCGTCACCCCCACCCTTTATTACCATGGGCCAGTGGTGGAGATCCGGCCGAACGGCGGCCCCAGGATCAGTTTCCGTTCGAGCAAAGACCCGGCTGAACTGGTCGCGGTCATGGACACGTTCGTGCAGGTGCGGAAATGGACGACCCGGTTGCAGCCGAAATGGGCGACACGCCAACTGGCCCTCATCACGGGAAGCAGCCCCGGCAGTCCGGTTTTGGTTTACGAGCCCTGTTGCGCTCGCCTCGCGATAATCCCGCGGCCGGCGAGTTTCAACCAACTCCACAAACACTCGCCCGTCAAAAAGTACAAGCTCGGCGCCTCGCCCAAATTGATCGCCGCGGACTTGGTCCAGCTCCACCACCAGAACACACCCAAGCGTTCGTGGGAGAGTTTCGTGGAGGACTGGAACTGCCAGCACAGCGCCTCGTTCGGACACCAACTGACGCTGAGCGCCTCGTACATCTACGCCTGGAACGGAATGCGATTCTTAATGGATGGGGACGATTTAAGCATGGATGTCTGGGGGCCCGTCTTCAGCGTGGCGTTTCCCGAAGCGATACGCTTGCTGGAGTCGATTCAGGCGGTTCTGGGCAAAATCGTGACGGGTCGCGGCAACGAGGAGGGGCCGCCCAGGGAGGCAGACCCCGTCTGAATGAGGGAGAGGCAAGAGACATTCCGGCGCTTGCCGAATCTCCGATTCTCCTTTGGGATCAGGCCAGGAAAACCCTACCAAACGAAAAAACCATGAAGCATAATCATAGCACGAAAACACCACTTTCCGAGTTGAGGCGCCTGATCGACGAAGCCGATGAGGCTTATTACACGCGCGGCCAAGCCCGCGTGGAAGACGCCCTGTACGACCAGTGGAAGGAGGAACTGGCGCGATCAGCACCCGATGATCCGCGGTTGAAACGCGTGGGCGCCCGCGTCCGTCAAACTCACTTGCAGAAGCGGCAGCACACCGTCCCCATGGGGTCTCTCTCAAAAGCCACCAACATCGGGGAGTTCCAGAAATGGGTGAAGGGGACTGGCGCCGAGGGCAAATTGCTGCATGCCTCCTACAAGATGGACGGAGGTTCCTTTTCTTTCGAGTTCCAGGACGGGCGCCTGGCGGCCGCCATTTCGCGCGGGGATGGTCTGGCGGGCGAGGATATCACGGCCAACGCGCTTAAATTCCGCGGCATCCCTGCGCAGTGCCGGTGGGGAGGCCGTCCCTTCACGGGATTCATGCGCGGCGAAGTCATTCTGTCCACGGAGGACTGGTCCGGCCAGATCGATCCGGACGCTCTTTCCAACCCGCGCAATTGCTGCGTGGGCATTGCGCGCCGGAAAAACGGGCAGCAAAGCGAGCTCCTTCAGGTGTTCGCCTTCCGCGCTTTTGACCGCAGCGGCCGGCCGCTGTGCGGCACGGAGACCGAACAGACTCAAGCCATGCGGGCGATGGGATTTGAACCCGCCCCGAGTTTCACCGGGACCGCCGAGGCGGTTTGGGACTGGTTCCTTAAAACCCAGCACGACCGGCCCCAGTTGCCGTACTGGATTGACGGCATCGTCGTCAAACTGGACTGCATCGCTGAACAACTTTCCCTGGGCGAGACCGACCAGCGCCCGAAAGGCCAAGTCGCGCTCAAGTTTGAAGCCGAAGGGGCCGAAACCGTCATTCGTCGCGTCGCCGTGAGCGTCGGGCATACGGGCTGCGTGGTGCCGACGGCCTCCTTCGACCCGGTTCAAATCGGCGGCACAACCGTTACCTCGGCGACCCTGTGCAACTGGGATAACATTCGCCAGCTCAACGTTGGCATCGGCGACAAGGTCCGGGTCATTAAGGCTGGCGACATCATCCCGCGCATTTTGGCGGTGGTGGAAAGGGCGCCGGAATCCGCAAATATCCCGGAGCCCACATGCTGCCCCGCCTGCCAGGGGCCAGTCGGCCGCCGCAACAATGTTTCGGGGGACGAAAGCACCGCGCTTTACTGTCTCAATCCGGAATGCTCCGCAAAGCTCTCCGGGAAGATCGACCGCTTCCTTTCGTCGCTGGACATCATCGGCATCGGCGAAAACCTCATCCAGTCTTTGATCCAGGACATGGCGGTCAAGGATCCAGCGGACCTGTACACGCTTAAGCACCGGCGCGACCAACTGGCCGCCCTCAAGCTGGGCGGCAGCGTCCGGTTGGGCGAGAAGCGCGCCGACAAGTTCCTGGCCGAGGTCGAGAAACGCCGCCGCCTGACGCTCAGCCAACTCCTGGGCTCTTTAGGCATCTTCGGACTTGGCAAGCGGCGCGTGGCCTTGATTCAGAAAGCCGTCCCCGGCGAATTCGAAAGGCTGGACGATTGGCTTTCGGACAAATTGATTCGGCTGGCGGACCAGGCGGGAGTGCCCAACACCGGACGGCGTTTGCAGGAGGATCTGCTGGCCCAAAAACCGCTCATCCAAAAATTCCTCGACGCCGGCGTGGAGATCATCGCCCCGGAGGCCCCGGCCCCAGGCCAGGCGGGCGGACATCGGTTTTGCATCACCGGCTCGCTCTCCCGGCCCAAGAGCCACTTTGAGCAATTGATCCGGGCCAAGGGGCACGATTACACGGATACTTTCAGCAGGGAGATCACCCACCTCGTGGCCGCCGACCCTGATTCCGGGTCCAGCAAACTGCAGAAGGCCCGAAAAATGAACATCCCGGTCATCTCGGAACAGGAGCTCCTTGCGCTGCTCGAGAAATCGTGAAGCGGCGCGAATAAGAACGCTGGGCCAAACATAAAGGCGTGAAGACAATCGAGGTCCGGGCCGGCTCCGACACCATCACCCTGCAACTCGATGGGCGGGGCGGGGGCGCCAGCAGCTCCACGCTCCACATCACCCCAGCGGACAAAGATTTCGGGGCAGAATGCCAGGCCAGCTTCAACTCCGCCATGGACGGATTGGAAAGCCTGGTGCTGGCCCACGCCTGCGCGGGGATTGACGTCGAGGACCGCCGTTATGTCGCTGGAATCGCCGCGGCCCTGGAAGCGATCTCCAACCACCACACATGAGCCCCCTCAAAAGCGGGCTGGTTCGATTTCCACCCGGCACCATCACGCGGTCTCTGGGCCGGAACGGGACGTTCATCACGACCGGGATTTACGTGGACAGTTTCAACCATAAGATCACGCTCACCCCTCAGAATTCCCGCCGTGACATGGCTCGCTGCGCCATCGATCTGCCCAACGATCCCCGTGTGTTGCTTGGCCTGATCGGAGAAATCCTGAACACCAGCCCGAGCACCCGAGAGGGTTTGCAGCAGGAGTTGGCCGCACCCACGGACACCTCGAGCCTAAGACATTAACAGACCGGGCTCCCTCAACCCGGAGATCAGTTGACCAAGCCAAACAAAAGACGTGGTCAGTCCTGACACTTGCTCGGACGATTGGCAGAAGTAAGAGAGAGGCCAGGAAGCATCTCAATATCGTAACTGCCCCGATCCTGCTCGCGGCAGTCGGCTTGATCGTCTGCCAAGTGGCTCAGCCGGGTCAGACTGAACCCTGCCCCCGAAGCTGCCTTCCGGATAATTTCCTGTAACGTCTGCGCTGATTTCTCTAATGTAAGGTCAATGGCGGCAAGCGAAAGCAACCACCGCGACGACGTCCCGGAAGCGCCGGCTTTTGTGACCACGCACTGGTCGGTCGTGCTGGCGGCAACGCGGAGCGACACGCCGCGCGCCCAGGCCGCGCTGGAGCATCTGTGCCGGATATACTGGTATCCCATTTACCATTTTGTCCGTCGCCAGGGACACTCCACCCACGACGCGCAAGACCTTACCCAGGAATTCTTCGCCCGGCTGCTGGAGAAGCACTGGATTGCTGACGCCGACCAAGCGCGCGGACGGTTTCGGTCGTTCATGTTGCTTATGTTGAAACGGTTTCTCGTGGTTGAATGGCGCAAGGCAAACGCTCAGAAGCGGGCCGGCAACCTGCATCCGCTGCCGTTCCCGTGGGACACCGCCGAGACCCGCTACACCCGTGAACCTGCCGACAACCACACTCCCGAACAAGCCTTTGAAAAGCAATGGGCGCTCACTTTGCTGGATACGGTGGTGCGGGATTTGGGCGTGGATTATCAACAGGACGGCAATGGCCGACTATTCGAAGTCCTCAAACCCAGCCTGACCGGCAGCCGCGAAACCCAGCCCTACGCCGCCCTGGCCTCCGCCTTAAACATGTCCGAAGGCGCGGTGAGAGTGGCGGTGCATCGCTTGCGAGAACGCTACCGGGAACGGCTCAAGGCGGAGGTTGCCCACACCGTGAGTTCCCCCGCTGACGTGGATAATGAACTGCGCCACCTTTTTCACGTTTTGGCCCGCACCCCATGAAATCTTTTTCTTCGCCACGCGTAACATTCCGCCCTGGTTCGCTAAGGTAAGGGCAGAAAGCAATAATATGGGCGCTGAACATAAATGTTCGACTTGTGGAAAGACGCTTGAAGCCAACGCGCCGGGGGGCTTGTGCCCTGAATGTCTCATCAAAGTGGGACTGGGGTCGGGCGTGGCCCCTGGGGCGGACACCGCAACCGGTGCGACTCGACGCGATTTCGTGCCGCCACCGGTGGAGAAGCTTGGGCCGCTGTTTCCCCAACTGGAAATCCTTGAACTCATCGGCAAGGGCGGCATGGGGGCGGTCTATAAGGCCCGCCAGAGGGAACTGGACCGCATCGTCGCCCTCAAGATCCTGCCGCCGGATGTCGGGCAGGACGCAGCCTTTGCCGACCGTTTTACGCGCGAAGCGAGAGCGCTGGCCAAGCTCAATCATCCCGGCATTGTCACCATCTATGACTTCGGGCGGGCCGATGGGTTGTATTTCTTCCTGATGGAATATGTGGATGGCGTGAGCCTGCAACAGTTGATGCATGGCGGACGCGTGTCGGCCCGGGAGGCGCTGGCCATCGTGCCGCAGATTTGCGACGCTCTGCAATTCGCCCACGACCAGGGCATTGTCCATCGCGACATCAAGCCGGGAAACATCTTACTCGACCGGCGCGGCCGGGTGAAGGTGGCGGATTTTGGTTTGGCGAAAATCATCGGGAATCAGAACGAGGGAGAGCCCTCGGGCGGTGAAGGCGCACCCGCTTCCTCCGCGCTATCGGACGCCAGCAAGGTGATGGGCACGCCGCAATACATGTCGCCGGAGCAGATTTCCGCGCCGGGCGAGGTGGATCATCGCGCGGACATTTACGCGCTGGGCGTGGTGTTCTACCAGATGCTCACCGGCGAACTGCCCGGCAAACCGCTGCAACCGCCGTCGAAGAAGGTTCAGGTTGACGTGCGGCTCGATGAAGTGGTGCTGCGCGCGTTGGAAAAGAAACCCGAACTCCGCTACCAGCAGGTCAGCGAAGTGAAGACAATGGTGGAGACGATTGTAGGTAGCGCGAGCGTCCCGCCTGCTGAACCGGTGCGGAAGAATTCGACGGGCAAAAGCATCGCCATTGGCTGCGGGGTGCTGGCTGCGGGCGGGCTGGTCTTCTTGTGGTTGCTGGCGATGGCAGGGGTGTTCGCAGGGTTGTTCTCGTCGAGGACCCAAGTCGCGCCGACCTTCGGCCCGGTGATCGAGCGCGAAGTGAACAGGCCCGTCAGTGATTTCCCGGAGACAACCGACCTTTCGACTCCCGAATCGGCGACTCCCGAGTCGGCGTGCGCGGCGTGGCAACGGGCCACCGCCCGCAAAGATGCGCAAGCCGTCAGCCGATTAAGCTGGGTGAAGATTGACCCCGCCGAAGAGGAGGCCTGGTTTCGCAACGAGGAAGCGCGCGACCGGGAAGGTCTGGCCATTTACCTCAAGGCGTTGGCCGAATCCAAGATTATGGTGGTGCAAACCTGGCGCGGCGATCTGGCGAACGTCATCACGTTTCTCCCGTTCCCATCGGGCAAGGGCAGGCAACCGTACAGTGCTCGCAGCTTTGGCCGCATCGGCGGCCAATGGAAGAACCTTGGCGAGGACCGTCTGCCTTCGTTGGAAGCTGCCCGCGTGAACTTCGAACAGAAGAAAGAGGTGATTTGGGAACAACTTCAATCGCTACAAGCTGGTCCCGCCGCCGCGAAGCAGCCTTCCTTCGGCCCGGTGATCGAGCGCCAAGTGAACAAGCCCGTCAGTGATTTCCCGGAGACGACCGACCTTTCGACGCGTCATGCGAGGCGTTTGGTTTTTCCCGCTCCTAACGTCAGTGATTTCCCGGAGACGACCGACCTTTCGACTCCCGAGTCGGCGTGCGCGGCGTGGCAACGTGCCACCGCCCGCCAAGATGCGCAAGCCGTCAGCCGATTAAGCTGGGTGAAGATTGACCCCGCCGAAGAGGAGGCTTGGTTTCGCAACGAGGAAGCGCGCGACCGGGAAGGTCTGGCCATTTACCTGAAGGCATTGACGGAATCCAGGATTGTGGAGGTGCAAACCTGGCGCGGCGAACTGGCAAACGTCATCACGTTTCTCCCGTTCCCACCGGGCAAGGGCAGACATCCGTACAGTGCTCGCAGCTTTGGCCGCATCGGCGGCCAATGGAAGAACCTCGGCGAGGACCGTCTGCCTTCGTTGGAAGCTGCCCGCGCGAACTTCGAACAGAAGAAGGCGGCTATTTGGGCACAACTTGGCGAGTTTCGACCTGAGACCGGCCCGCCATTGCCCATCACTGTGCGTTCGGAGAAAGTGAGCCAGCAGCCGACTTCGCCGGCCGGCGCCCAGGCAGCGCCGCGCCTGCAATTCCGGCTCGTCGCCGACGGCGACGACCCCAGCGCCGACACGCTGCCCAGCCGCGACGGCAAGGAGCAGTTTCGGCTGGAACGCGACGAAGCCCCTGTGGCCAGCGCCACCGTGACCAATGCCGGGGAGGGGGCGACAATCCTGGTGACGTTCACGGAAGCCGGGGCGAAACAGTTCGCCGAGATCAGCAGCGCGAATATCGGCAAGCGGCTGGCCATTGTCCTCGACGGCAAGGTGATTTGTGCGCCGACCATCCGGGACACCGTCGCCGGTGGCCAGGCCCAGATCACGGGCAAGTTCACCGCCGCCGAAGCCGAGGAGATTGCGCAGGCGCTGCGGGCGATGAATGCCCGCCAGCGAACCGACGTGAAGGCATTGAAAGCTGCCTTAGTAACCACCAACTTCTACATCGGCCAGTCCGCCTTTCCCCACGGGGATTCGATTGAGATCACCTCGGTGAGCCGAATCCAAGAGAAGATGGTGGTTAAAGGCCATTATAATCTGATCAGTGCCGACCGCGCACAACTTGCTCTGTTCATTACTTCGACGAACCGGTCGTCCGACACCTACATAGATCAAAGACAGTGGACGGAGATTGCCAAGGGCCGGGGAGATTTTGAATTGTTTCATCCTCACCTTTATCCGGGGCTTCCGCACGTGATGATGTACACCCTGGATACCAATGGCGCGCCCTTCGCCGGAGTCTATTTTGGAAACAAGGATGAGGCGGCCCAGGAACGGAAACTTGAGCCCGGTTTCGTTGGAGAGGTCGGATTGTCCGCAGTGGACGAATCGTTTTGGGAGATGAAGGTCGAAAACCTGGAGAAGGCGCCCGCTGTCGTGATCATCCGGCCCTCCCGATATTCCGGTGATCCGCAGACGAGTGGGTCGGTGGGCAGCCCCCACGGTAGGATCATTGCCTACAACATAGACTTCACGAGCCTTTTATCCCACGCATATTCTTTCAGTCGCCAAAGGATGATTCTGCCGGCAAGTGTTCCGCAAGGCCGGTTCGATCTCATGCTGACGTTGCGGGACCACCCAACCGAAGCGTTGCAAAAGGCCATTCAACGGCAGTTCGGCTTTACGGCCAGGCGCGAGACTCGTGAAACAGACGTGCTCTGGTTGAGGGTCAAAGACCCCACGTTGCTGGCGCTTCATGCCAGCGCCAGCGGCAGCAAAATGGATTTCAAGCAGGACAAGGGTATGTGGGCGTATATCGGTTTCCCCATTTCGCAGGTGGCGGAATTCTTTCTGGAGGGCATGGCTTTTGACAAACCGGTCCTTCTCGAACCCGGATTGGCGGGGAAGTTTGACCTCACATTCCAGGAGGATGCACAAGATATGCAAGAGGCTGTGTCTAATGAGCTTGCGCAAGCGGGCCTGGAACTGGTGCCCAGCCGCGAAGCCATCGAGATGCTGGTGGTGGAGAAAGCGAATTGAACGAAGCGTATGCAACGAACATCCCTCCTGTCGGCCAAGGCCCGGCGGCAGCGCCCTTAGGGGCGCAATGAACCTTTTCGGCGCTGGCGGCACTAAGGACAGAATGAACATTGCTGACGAGCACACTGGAGCGAATGTGGGCGGGCGGCGCCGCCTCTGCTCCCCGGCGTCAAGGGTCAGCGACATGAAGCCCCACAACCCACAACACGATGATGGTTCTGATCCTTGTCATGGTTCCAACGATTATTGCCGCCTGGCTGCCGCTGCCCCATTTAGTGATGAGTCTGGTGGTGAGGTCACATTGAGCACGCCGAACCAGCTCGCTTCAGCCAACGCCGGGACCGCGTCCTGTTTGCAGTCGGACGCCGTTGGCCCGGCGCGGCTGCGCTCATCGTTGGGCCACATGAACACACTCCGAACTTTCTCCCGCTTTGCATTGCTCTGCATCGCTTGCGCCTTTTTCCAACCTGCGTCGGGAGCGACACCGACCGTGCAAGAGGAGCGAGACCGTCAGGTGTTGGAGACCTTATTGTTGCGTTTGTTGTCCGACGCGAAGTTCGACATGACGGGAGTTTCCCCCACCGGAGCGACGATTATTCTGCATACTCGCACTCCTGAGAAAACGGGCTTTCTGATGTCCACCCAAATACGCAGCGAACTTGGCAGCCGGACATTGCCCAGCGACGCGGAAAACGACCTACGCCGACGCAATACGCCACCCGACACCAAGCCTGACACGTATGATTCACTCGCGGCGTTCTACACAAATCTTACGTTTGCAGCCGGAATCGAGGTCACCAATTTGACTGAGACATGGGAGCAGAGACGCCCGTTCCGTTCATTCGAGGACACGCACCCCAAGGCTCGTGACTGGTTGGAAGCGTATTTGCCAGGATACTCCAAAGATGGCACTCGCGCTGTTGTTCGCGCCGGAGTCGGACCTTGGGCACACGCCGCGATGCTTACTGCGGTTTTGGAGAAGCGGGACGGCAAATGGGTGGTAGCATGGTATCACGTTGCGCGCTTTGTATAGGTTGAATATGTGGCCCAACAAAATCACTAGAGCGAATGCGGGCGGGCCTCGTCAGTTGCCAATTCGGACGCACAGGGCCGCCCGCATCGCTCAGTTTTGCCGTTAGTTGCCGCGGGCGAACTATGGCCAAGCCACCAGTAGACGCTGATCCGGAGAAGTTCATCATAGGCCGGGGTGTCTACGACAATCTTCAAACCGCAACCCCGGTATTCGAGAACGGCGTGTTTCGGTTGGCCCCAACGCCGATGCCCCTCTGGACGATGGTTATTTACAACATTGCCTTCGCCGCGTTCTGCTTCGGCTTCCACTGGATGCTGAAATACCACACCCACGGCGAAGCGGGTCCATGGGCGGTTTACGGCGCACCAATCGGAATTGGACTGTTCACCTGCATGTTTTTCACGGCGGTCGTTTACATCGCCTTCGCCAAAGCCAATCGCCTCGGCCCGTGGCTGATCTATGACACAAAGGCCGGCCGTATCGAGCTTCCGCGCGAGCGGGAAGTATTCGAACGCAAGGAGATCGTCCACCTTCAATACATCACCACGAAGCGTCTGGATTGGGGTGGTGTCGTGAGCAATCAGCGGCTTTCGGAGCTCAACTTGATCACTTGTCGCCAAGGCGTGCGCAAACGCTGGCCGCTGCTACGCTCGATCTTCAATGTCAGAGCCTTTGATAGGATGCTTAAGCCGCTGATCGAGCATACAGATTTGCCGGTTGTTCGAGTTGAAGACGAATGGTTGGGCTGGAACGTCAGCGAGCGACCGTATAGTCGAACGGCCGACAACCGCCGCTCACCTTGCCGTTCTGCGAAAAGAATATGAAATCTATCAGCGCCTCAATTATCGTTCTTGCTGCTGCCATTCTCGTTGTTGGTGGCTGGCACATTCCAATCCACGCTGAGCCGCCTGTCGCCTCGCTCGTGGGTGGCCTAGTTCTTTTGATTGGTTTGGGTGTTTGGTTTGTCAGTCTCAAAGATAAATAGCGTCCGGTTCAACCATGCAGAACCAGATCACTCCAGCCAGCGTCGGACGGCGCACTCAGTTCCGCTGTCGCGGTTCACGTCATCGGCCCGGCGTGGCTGAGTTTCGCCGTTGTGATTGAAGCATGAAACTTCGAGACGGTCCTGACATTCTGATGGCACCACTTGTTGGCGCAGTAACTGGATTTGCGGCCTACGTTTTCTTGGGGTCAACGCACCCACTCCCTGAGAATCCGCTTTCGGGCTTAGCCTATGTTTTATTCGCTGGGGTATGGATCCTGGCCTCGGTCTGGTGCTGGAAGAGGGTGTTCGTCTGGAGGAGGGTCGAAATCACCCAAGAGAGAGTGAGCGAAGAGCGGTTTTTTGCGTTTTGGCGGATACAGACCCGTGTCGTTCGATTAGACGCAAAGCATTTTGTGGACTTCGTGGATTTCATCAGCTCTGGTTTATTTTGTGGCGCCCGTGGTGGCGCCCGTGGTGGCGCCCGAGCCATGACTTCGTGCTTCTTCGCAGGGCCGGGTTGCCGAATCTCTGTGGATGTCCTGAGAGACGAAGCACAAGAGATCAAAGGAATCACAACCAGAGGATTGAGCCAATGACGAGAAGCGCGTTCACGTTACGATTGCAGTCGGTGGCCACCGGCGCGCTCCTCGTCAAGGCTCATCCTCGCCGTTCGGCGTGAACGAAGTTCGATGAAAGAAAGCATCCATCGGTTTGAAGCGCGAGCCCACCGGACCCAGGTTGTGGGGTTGTGGCAGCGCGTTTTTGCGTATGAAAGCCCCCACAACGCTCCGCAATTCGTGATCGACAAGAAGCTCGCAGTGGGCGACGGGCTTTTCTTCGTAGCGGAGGCCGAAGGAACCGTTGTTGGCAGCGTGATGGCTGGATACGACGGGCACCGCGGCTGGATATATTCTCTGGCCGTCCTGCCGGAATATCGTCGGCGAGGTGTGGGATCTCGGCTAATGCGCCACGCTGAGGAACAACTCAAGCTCCTGGGATGCCCGAAGATCAACCTCCAGATCATGCAGGGAAATGAGGCGGTAGAGGCATTTTATCGAAAGCTTGGCTATCAAACGGAGCAGCGCATCAGCATGGGCAAGAAGATCCCTGAGAACATAAGCCGCGCCGAACACGCTAAGGCACCGAACTGAATGAGCATGAAACCGATTCATGATGTGCCGCCCCGCGAGCTCGAAGACGAGGAACTGGTGGTCCGTAGCCGCACCGGCGACATGGGTGCCTTCCGCGGCATCGCCACGCGTTACTACTCGCTGATTTACACGATGGCTTACGAGGCGACTGGCAGCTCGAATCAGAGCGATGATTTGGCGCGAGATACATTCCTGGCCGCATGGCGGCGGGGGGAGTTGTTCCGGGCCATTTTGGAGGCCATTGGGCGGTTGACTATGTTCGGAACTGCCGCCAACCACAGTAGCTTCCTGTAACAGCTGCCTCGTTTACGGTAACTGATGTATATACCGTGTCCGCATGACAAGCCAGATGCCATCCAGTGGGTCTCCGGGCGTCTTTCCCCGTACGCGGTGGTCGGTGGTACTGGCGGCAAGGCAGCAAGCCTCGCCCGAGTCGGCCGTGGCCTTGGAGTCCATTTGCCGGGCTTACTGGTATCCGCTCTATGCCTACGTGCGACGCTCTGGTTACTCACCCCATGATGCGCAAGACCTCACCCAGGAGTTCTTCTGGCGCCTTCTGGAGAAGCGCTGGCTGGAATCAGCCGACCCCGATAAAGGCAAGCTGCGGACATTCCTCGTCGTCGCTCTGAAAAGGTTCCTGGCCAAGGAATGGCGGCGTGAATCCGCCCAGCGACGCGGCGGGGGGCAAGCCCCGGTTCCGTTTGATACCGCCTTTGCAGAAAGCCGTCTGGCGGCGGACCCGGCCTCCGTCGCCACCGATGAAACCTTCGATCAGCAGTGGGCGTTGACGTTGCTGGATTTGACCGTCAACCGCCTGCGTGCGGAATTCAAGGCGGCAGGCAAACCAGGACACTTTGAAATTCTCAAAGACTGCCTTACGGCTGAACGCGGAGCCATTGATTATGCCGCGGTAGCCAGGGGGCTGGAGGTCAATGAGGCAGCCGCTCGTGTGGCAGTACATCGTCTGCGGAAGCGATTTCGCACAGTTTACCGGGAGGAGATTACGCAAACGCTGGCGGACGGGGCGGACCTGGAAGCAGAGGTGCGCCATCTGGCCGCCGCTCTGTCCCGGTAATCAAGATGAGCCCGCCGTGTAACAATCTCCGGTGGGCCGGTAAGTAACAGGCATGAGCAGCGAATCATTGCTAGTCTGTCCGCAGTGCGGGGCACCGCTTCGCGAGAACGCGCCGGCGGGCTTGTGCCCCAATTGCCTGATGGCATTGAACCTCAAGACGGAAACCGTGTTCACGGACGACACGGCTGCCGCCCAAGCGCCGCTGCCGCCGGACCAGATTGCCCCGCACTTCCCACAGCTTGAAATCCTGGAATGCCTTGGCCGGGGCGGCATGGGGGTCGTGTATAAAGCGCGCCAGAAAACCCTAAACCGGCTCGTGGCGCTCAAGCTTCTGGCGCCCGAGCGCGTGGGCGACGCCAAGTTTGCCGAGCGTTTCACGCGGGAGGCGCAGGCCCTCGCGGCTTTGAACCACCCGAACATCGTCACCATTCACGACTTCGGGCAAGCCGGGGGTTTCTATTTCCTGCTCATGGAGTTCGTGGACGGGCTCAACCTGCGGCAATTGTTGCGGATGCGGAAGTTCACGCCCGAAGAGGCGCTGACCATCGTGCCGCCTTTGTGCGATGCGCTGCAATTCGCCCACGACCGCGGCATTGTCCACCGCGACATCAAGCCGGAAAACATCCTGCTCGATAAAACCGGGCGGGTGAAAGTCGCCGACTTCGGCATCGCCAAGATGCTGGGGGCGGGCAATGGTGGAGCAACCTCCAGCGAGGCTGCCGCGCCGGCCAGCGCCACGCAAAGCACGCTGGGGACGCCGGGTTATAGCGCACCGGAACAGAAGACTGATCCCCAGCGGGTGGACAGCCGTGCGGATATTTATTCACTGGGCGTGGTGTTCTACGAACTGCTCACCGGCGAACTGCCGGGCAAGCCGCTGCAACCGCCGTCGAAAAAGGTCCAGATTGACGTGCGGCTCGATGAAGTGGTCCTGCGTGCGCTGGAGCAGAAACCCGAACTGCGCTACCAGCAGGCCAGCGTGCTGAAGACGGAAGTCGAAACCATAGTGACTACGCCGCCGACGGCGGGCAGCAGAGGAAGCGCTGCAGCCACTCCGCCCTCCGATGAGGCGAAAGCGCCGGCGCCACCACCAGCCGACAACCTTGAGGAGATCCGCCGACAGGTGACGGCGCCCGCGATTGGATTGATCGTCAGCAGCGTTCTGTATGGACTCTTTCTAATCGCAGTTCTGTTTCTCTGTACTACCGCAGAGTTAAACTTTGGGGGGAATGGAGTGCCCTTTCCCTGGTGGATTCTTGTGCTGATGGGGTTCGATATTGTTGCCTTTGCCGGGGCGCTTCGGATGCGGAGACTCAGGAGCCACCAACTAGCCGTGGCGGGCAGTGTTTCGGCGATGCTCGGCTTAACGCTGCCGTTTGGCATCTGGGCCTTCGTCGTGCTCAATCGCCGGGAGGTGCGCGAGGCTTTTGGCAAGGGCGATCGCGAGCCGCCCGTGAACGCGCCCCCAATGACTGCCAAGAGCGGCCGCTTGCGGGCCGCGTTGATTGTGGCCCTTGTGGTCTGGTTCTTCGTCGCAGGGACCGTAACGGTCATCACGTGGGTTCCGCCAGAAAGTTGGAAAGTGGTGGCGGTCATCAGTTGCCCGCGGAAATCGCAGCCCGGACGCCCGGTGGATATGGATTACTTCAAGCATGCTGCAACCATGATTGAGCTCATCCGATCCGACGTCATCCTTGGCCGGGTCATTGACCGGCTCGAATTGGACGAGCGCTCGGGAAAACTGGACGAGCGCTGGGGAAAACGGAACCTGGGGCTGAAACTTACTAAGGCGCAAGCGATGGTCTTGTTGAGATGGCGACTCGACGTGCGGGCGTCCAAGGGCGGCACGCTTATCCAAGTCGGCGTCTATGGCAAGCGACCGGAAAAGTGGGAAGAAGCGATGGACATAGCCGCCGCCATCGCCCAAGAGCTCCGCGCCTTCCGCATCGAGCAGCACGACCCTCCGGCAGACATGCTCGAGATGACTGCTCGCGCCACACCGCCCGACATCCTGTTCGGACTCGCCGCGGGTTTCGTGCCGGGGTTGCTCGCGGGCGGGTTGGTTCTGCGGTGGGGATTCTTGCGCCGGGGATCGCAGGCGAGCCAGGTCAAGACGGCGGTGGACAGAGCGTCCAGTCCTGCCACAAGCCGGCAGGAGCCGGCAGACGCGTCCACGGCGGGCAAACCGTGGCGCGCCAACCGGAAGGGCCTCGTGTTCATGATCGGAGTCGTCATGCTTGGATTGTTAGGCACCCCGGCATTCATCAAATACCGGAGGGAACATACCAGCGCCGCGAGCCTGGCCGAGCGGCCCTGGTTACTGGGAGCGATTCCGACCGATCGAGTGATTCATGCGGGGATGGCCAAGCCGGAACAGCCCTGGGCCTGGCAGGAATTGCAGCAGCGTGCTGAAGCCGGAAAACTCAGCTCATCGGAGGCTGGACTCATTCTCGACGGTCTGGCGGCGTGGCTGCGACGGGATTATCCCAATGGCTACGACCGGTGGTTGCCCTGGATTGGCCCTTTACTCAAGGAGTTGCACAAGCGCGGCCTGCTCTCGGACGCAGCGGCGCTTCGGTTTCTGGAGGCCTATTGCCTCAATCCATCATGCGAGCCGCTGCCCCGTCTGCCCGAAACCGCCAACACGGTGAGACTGACCTGCCGCTGGCGCAATCCCTGGCATGAAAATTTGTTCGGGTTCGTTCTGCTCGAGGAAATGCTCTCCATCACCATTGATGGCCAATCGGTGGATTGGCGTAACACCTTCGGAAAGTCTTGGAACCGAGAACTCTTCTACGGCGACTTGCAGTTGCCGGAACTCGCCCCCGGCAAACATACCGTGAAGTGCGAGATCGAGAGCGCCCTGATTCCGCAAAGTGACCTGACCGGCGTTGCCCAGGATGCCACTTCGGCGGATTGGCCTCCGGCCAAGCGCCGCTGGACCCGAATCGCCCAGGCCGACCTGCTGGTTTACTCGCAAAACGCGCAAATCGTTGGCCTTACGAACGATCCGGCGCTCTACCCGCTGGCTCCCGACGCGCCATCGGCGACGCGCGTGGTGCTTCAGCGCAAAGGCGAAGGCGCTACTGCAACCGTCGTGCTCCCGACCAGCGACAAGCCGCCCATCAGCTTCAATCTCACGCTGCGAATTGATGGCCAGGACTATGCATGCGGCAGTATCCTGAGCGTGCCGACCAGGAATGGCCGCACCTCCGGACCCAATGGGGCCAGCGCGGACGTTGACAGCGTGGATCCGAAAACCAAGACTGCCGAAATTGTGCTCACACCCAATTCCCAGGCCGTCGAACGGTACTCCGGAGTCGAGTGGATCTGGGGATCGGAGATCATCTTCACCAACGTTCCCCTGACTCGCTACGATTTGCGGGGAACAAATTCAGCGCCAGGGCGCTGAAAGATTGGCAGATGCAAGACAAACAGACCTCCCCATACTGATTTGACTACGCAACCCACAACTCCGGCAAGTTCCCAATCATGAAAACAAAATCTCTCGTTCTGGGCTGTTTTATTGCGGCGATTCTTTCCACGTCAGCGTTGGCCCTGACAAGCGAAGAACAGGTGACGCCCGCCTATGTGCGCGAGCACCCAAAAGAGTGGTCCGTGGAAGTGACTAAAGGCAAGGACGGTCTCATTCACTTCACCATAAAGCACGACCTCGAAACACCGAAGTATCACGTCGCACATCTCGCGGTTTACCATCAAGGCAAACTGATGGCGACAAGCGACACCCCCTCGTTTGGGAAGAAGCGGGGCAACACCTTCTATTTTTCCCTCGCTGCAGAGGACATAGCCGACTCCAAGTTTGACCTGAGCGACGGCGACGTGCATGGCTCCGGCGATGATGCGATCCCGTCGCTTGGGCTTACCATCATTCATCAGTTTCGGCTCTTAGATTTTGTTCCAGAGCGGCTGGCTAGGCCCGCCACTAGCGGATGAGAACAAAGCCGAATACGACGTTTGACATGATCTGATCGCACCACGACACGGCCATATTACACACTTGCGTGTTTCATGCAGCCATCAATATCGTCGGTTGGCTTCTCATCTTTGCTGTTTAGACGCTGGCAACGACCATGTCGCCTAACACGCTGAGGCCCCGAACTGAATGAGCATGAAACCGATTCATGATGTGCCACCCTCCGAGCTCGAAGACGAGGAACTGGTGGCCCGCAGCCTCACCGGCGACGTGGGGGCCTTCCGCGGCATCGCCACGCGTTACTACTCGCTGATTTACACGATGGCTTACGAGGCGGCTGGCGGCGCGAATCAGAGCAATGAGCTGGCGCGAGATACATTCCTGGCCGCATGGCGGCGGGGGGAGTTGTTCCGGGCCATTTTGGAGGCCATTGGACGGTTGACTATGTTCGGAACTGCCGCCAGCCGCGGCAGCCTCATGTAACATCTGCCTCGTTTACGGTAACTGATGTATATACCGTGTACGCATGACAAGCCAGATGCCATCCAGTGGGTCTCCGGGCGTCTTTCCCCGTACGCGGTGGTCGGTGGTACTGGCGGCAAGGCAGCAAGCCTCGCCCGAGTCGGCCGTGGCCTTGGAGTCCATTTGCCGGGCTTACTGGTATCCGCTCTATGCCTACGTGCGACGCTCTGGTTACTCACCCCATGATGCGCAAGACCTCACCCAGGAGTTCTTCTGGCGCCTTCTGGAGAAGCGCTGGCTGGAATCAGCCGACCCCGATAAAGGCAAGCTGCGGACATTCCTCGTCGTCGCTCTGAAAAGGTTCCTGGCCAAGGAATGGCGGCGTGAATCCGCCCAGCGACGCGGCGGGGGGCAAGCCCCGGTTCCGTTTGATACCGCCTTTGCAGAAAGCCGTCTGGCGGCGGACCCGGCCTCCGTCGCCACCGATGAAACCTTCGATCAGCAGTGGGCGTTGACGTTGCTGGATTTGACCGTCAACCGCCTGCGTGCGGAATTCAAGGCGGCAGGCAAACCAGGACACTTTGAAATTCTCAAAGACTGCCTTACGGCTGAACGCGGAGCCATTGATTATGCCGCGGTAGCCAGGGGGCTGGAGGTCAATGAGGCAGCCGCTCGTGTGGCAGTACATCGTCTGCGGAAGCGATTTCGCACAGTTTACCGGGAGGAGATTACGCAAACGCTGGCGGACGGGGCGGACCTGGAAGCAGAGGTGCGCCATCTGGCCGCCGCTCTGGCCCGGTAATCAAGATGAGCCCGCCGTGTAACAATCTCCGGTGGGCCGGTAAGTAACAGGCATGAGCAGCGAATCATTGCTAGTCTGTCCGCAGTGCGGGGCACCGCTTCGCGAGAATGCGCCGGCGGGGCTGTGCCCAAATTGCCTGATGGCATTGAACCTCAAGACGGAAACCGTGTTCACGGACGACACGGCTGCCGCGCAAGCGCCGCTGCCGCCGGACCAGATCGCCCCGCACTTCCCACAGCTTGAAATCCTGGAATGCCTGGGGCGGGGCGGCATGGGGGTCGTGTACAAAGCGCGCCAGAAAACCCTAAACCGGCTCGTGGCGCTCAAGCTTCTGGCGCCCGAGCGCGTGGGCGACGCCAAGTTTGCCGAGCGTTTCACGCGGGAGGCGCAGGCACTGGCTGCTTTGAACCACCCGAACATCGTCACCATTCACGACTTCGGGCAAGCCGGGGGATTCTATTTCCTGCTCATGGAGTTTGTGGACGGGCTCAACCTGCGGCAATTGTTGCGGATGCGGAAGTTCACGCCGGAAGAGGCGCTGGCCATCGTGCCGTCTTTGTGCGACGCGCTGCAATTCGCCCACGACCGCGGCATTGTCCACCGCGACATCAAGCCGGAAAACATCCTGCTTGATAAAACCGGGCGGGTGAAAGTCGCTGACTTCGGCATCGCCAAGATGCTGGGGGCGGGCAATGGTGGAGCATCCTCCAGCGAGGCTGCCGCGCCGACCAGCGCCACGCAGAGCACGCTTGGGACGCCGGGTTATAGCGCGCCGGAACAGAAGACCGATCCCCAGCGGGTGGACAGCCGCGCGGACATTTATTCGCTAGGCGTGGTGTTCTACGAACTGCTCACCGGCGAACTGCCGGGCAAACCCATCGAGGCGCCGTCGAAAAAGGTTCGGATTGACGTGCGGCTGGACGAAGTGGTCCTGCGCGCATTGGAGCAGAAGCCCGAACTGCGTTACCAGCAAGCCAGCGTGCTGAAGACGGAAGTCGAAACCATAATGACTACGCCGCCGGCGGCTGGCAGCAGGGGAAGTGCTGCAGCCGCTCCGCCCTCCGATGAGGCGAAAGCGCCGGCGCCACCAACAGCCGACGACCTTGAGGAAGTCCGCCGACAGGTGACGGCGCCCGCGATTGGATTGATCGTCAGCAGCGTTCTGTATGGACTCTTTCTGATCGCAGTTCTCTTTACCTGGACTATCTTGACTAGGTTGACTCAAGAAGCAGCGTTAAGAATTGCGGGTAACGAGGCAAACGCAGCTATCCCAAGGCTCACCACTATCTGGGCTCACGGAGCAGGGTTAAGCATTGCGGGGCAGGCAGCGCCCATTCCCTGGATTTACGTCATTCCCGTGATCGTTCTTGCGCTGATCGGGTTCGATATTGTTGCCTTTGCCGGGGCGCTTCGGATGCGGAGACTCAGGAGCCACCAACTAGCCGTGGCGGGCAGTGTCTCGGCGATGCTCGGCTTTGGTCTGACGCTGCCGTTTGGCATCTGGGCCTTCGTCGTGCTCAATCGCCGGGAGGTGCGCGAGGCTTTTGGCAAGAGCGATCGCGAGCCGCCCGTGAACGCGCCCCCAATGGCTGCCAAGAGCGGCCGCCTGCGGGCCGCGTTGATTGTGGGCGTTCTGGCCTGGTTGTTCGTCACAGGGACCGTAACGCTCATCACGTGGAATCGACCAGAAAGTTGGAAAGTGGTGGCTGTTATGAGTTGGCCGCAGCATTCGGACGCACTCCCGATGGAAGAGCAAGCAAACATTGCAACCATGATTGCGCTCATCCAATCGGACGTCATCCTTGGCCGGGTCATTGACCGGCTCGAATTGGACGAGCGCTCGGGAAATCTGGACAAGCGCTGGGGGAAACGCAACCTGGGGCTGAAACTCACCAAGGCGCAAGCGTTGTTCTTGTTGAAACAGCGACTCGACGTGCGGTCCGAGGGCGGCACGCTTATCCTCAGCGTCTATGGCAAGCGGCCGGAAACGGACTACGAAGCGTTGGACATAGCCGCCGCCATCACCCAAGAGATCCGCGCCTACCGCAGGGAGCAGCACTACTCTCCGGCAGACGACATCGTGACGACTGTTCGTGCCACACCGCCCGACATCCTGCGCGTAATCGCCGCAGGTTCAGGTTTCGTGCTGGGGTTGCTCGCGGGCGGGTTGGTTCTGTGGCGTGGATTCTTGCGGCGGGGACCGCAGGCGGCTAGTAGCAGAGGAAGCGCTGGAGCCACTCCGCCCTCCGATGAGGCGAAAGCGCCGGCGCCACCAACAGCCGACGACCTTGAGGAAGTCCGCCGACAGGTGACGGCCCCCGCGATTGCATTGATCGTCAGCAGCGTTCTGTATGGACTCTTTCTGATCGCAGCTCTGTTTATCTGGACTTGCGGAGCAGCGTTAAGCATTGCGGCGCAGGCAGAGCCCATTATCTGGATTTACGTCATTCCCGTGATTCTTGTGCTGATGGGGTTCGATATTGTCGCCTTTGCCGGGGCGCTTCGGATGCGGAGACTCAGGAGTCACCAACTAGCCTTGGCGGGCAGTGTTTCGGCGATGCTCGGCTTTGGTCTGACGCTGCCATTTGGCATCTGGGCCTTCGTTGTGCTCAATCGCCGGGAGGTGCGCGAAGCTTTTGGCAAGGGCGATCGCGAGCCGCCCGTGAAGGCGCCGCCGAGGACCCTAGCTCCGCCCAGTGAGTGCGCTATGGGCAATGGGAAGCCTTGGGTTTCGTATTGTGTGGCGCTCGCTTATGCGGGAACCGTCTTGTTCGGGTTGCTGGCTGAGTTCTTCCCCGGCCATGTCTTGAACCAATGGTTGGTTGGTATCTTTCTGGTGCTGAGTTGCCTGACGCCCTTGCTGGCTCTTCTGCTAAACCGGTTGGCCACACCGCAATCCTTGCGGACATGGTTCAAACTCGCCGCGTGGCTTGGCGCTGTCACCTGGCTGCCGGTCATCGGCATCGCTACGTACTACCTCTACGCCATCAGCACCCTGGATGAATCACCTTGGTGGGCAGCCAGCCTGGACGACATCATCCTCTTGGCACTTATCTGGTTGGGAGCAGTTGCGTTGCCCATTTGTGTGGTCAGGTTGTGGCGCGCGGTGAAGAAGCCGGTGACGGGGAGTGGCGCGAGCGTCCCGCCCGTCAAGGCGCCCCCAACGGCTGCCAAGAGCGGCCTGCCGCGTTGGGGAAAATGGGCGTTGGGGTGTTGCGTCGCCGGCTTGCTGCTCCTGGTGGGGCTGACGGTGACACTTTATTTACTCCAGGGTGGCGCGCCGCAGGCGGTCGCCGCCGCGCCTGCTATCGAAAGCGTTGTGGTTGGCAGGGATCGGGCTCACTGGGAGCGGGCGCTCATCAAGGCCCATGGCTCTGTTATTCCTGGTCTCGATGTCCGGGTCGGCACGAATTCCGATTTCTGGCTTGACCACCACATCCACGATCCGTTCCTTATCAACTGCACTACCTATCCCGGGAACAAGTTCAGTTGGAGCATCAAGAGTGTGTTCCATGATATACACTACAGGGAAGGCGATGATGGCGACGTGACGGGAGAAATTGTGCTCCGGGAAGGCACGTTGACACCCGAACCCGACGGCTCGTATGTCATCGGTGAGTTCCGGCCGGAAAAAGGCGTGCCGCTGCCGCCGCTGCCGATCGTGGTGCGGTTGGCCCCTGCTGATGAATCGCCTCAGGCGGGGAAGGCCCCCGCCGCCCAGGTTTCTGCGCGCACAAAGTCGGAGAGCCAAACCAACTCCGGCCCGGCCATCACGCGCTGGACGGTCTTTGGCCCCGGCCTGCTCTCCGTCGGGATCGTGGTCGGGATCATGGTGGGGCTGGGCTTTCTCATCGCTCGCGCCGTCTGGCGCGCGGCGAAGAAGCCAGGTACAAGCGGGGCGGCTGCTGCCGTGACGCCGCAATCGGCATTGCCGCCGCTGCCGCCGACCGGCCAAGCTCCGGTTCAGCATAAGGGTCTGGCGATTGCGAGCCTGGTGTTGGGGCTGCTGTCGCCGCTCTTTTGCCTCCTCACTGGCGTTCCCGCCATCGTTTGCGGTCATATCGCCCGCGCTCGTGCCCGGCGGGCGCCCGCGCAATACGGCGGCGGGGGCTTGGCCCTCGCCGGCTTGATCCTGGGCTACGTTGCGCTGATTCTGACCTTGATTATAGTCACGATGTACTTCTTGCTAGGTACAGAGGTTCCTGCGAAGACGACTTCGCAGTCCACGAATTCGGAGAGCCAAGCCAACTCCGGCCCGGCCATCACACGCTTGACGGTAAGCGCGGGCAAAGCCGTCATTGAAGGCCAAGGCTCGACCAATGCCGTCTTGGATATAAGAATCGGCAAGCCCGGATGGGGCTTAGCTGTTATTATTACCGACTCACACTTTACTGCCACCATCAAACCCGCGTGGTTGGGAGAAGGGCTGGAGATCGTCGCCAAGGGTTCGCGCGGTGACGAGATCTGTAACACCCGTGATCGCCCCACGAAGCCGCGGGGCCGGTTTGTCCTGCGTGACGGCACACCGACGCGGGAAGCGGATGGCTCGTATGTCATCGGCGAGTTTCGGCCGGAAACAGGCGCGCCGCTGCCAATCACGGTGCGCTTGGAAAAGCCGGAGGAATCCAAGCCTGGATCCTTGCTCGCGATATACTCTGCCGCCGCGCAGAATCCTTCCTTTGGCCCGGTGATCGAGCGCCAAGTGAACAAGCCCGTCAGTGATTTCCCGGAGACGACCGACGTTTCGACTCCCGAGTCGGCGTGCGCGGCGTGGCAACGTGCCAGCGCCCGCAAAGATGCGCAAGCCGTCAGCCGATTAAGCTGGGTGAAGATTGACCCCGCCGAATGGGAGGCCTGGTTTCGCGACGAAGAAACACGTGACCGGGAAGGTCTGGCCATTTACCTGAAGGCATTGACGGAATCCAGGATTGTGGAGGTGCAAACCTGGCGCGACGATCTGGCGGACGTCATCACGTTTCTCCCGTTCCCACCGGGCAAAGGCAGGCATCCGTACAGCGCCCGCAGCTTTGGCCGCATCGGCGGCCAATGGAAGAACCTCAGCGAGGACTGTCTGCCTTCGTTGGAAGCTGCCCACGTGAACTTCGCACAAAAGAAAGAGGTGATTTGGGAACAACTTCAATCGCTACAAGCTGGTCCCGCCACCGAAAGATGAAGCCAAATAGACCTCGCCAGACTGACAGGCCAACAACTCCGGCAAGTTCCCAATCCCCCCGGCATCTTCGTCACGACCCAGTGGACGCGGGTGCTGGCGACCCGGGGGACGCGCTGGAAGCGCAGCAGGTGCTCAGCGCTCGACCGCGCCCGTCGGCAGCCCGGTGGAAGAGGGGAAGACCCCCGCTGCCCAGCGGCAGCGCCCTTAAGGGCAGAATGAACCTTTTCGGCGCCGGCGGCACTAAGGACAGAATGGACATTGCTAACTTTTCAGTGGAGCGAATGGCGGCGGGTGGCACCTGTTTGCAGAATCGTGCGGTGGTTGCCCGCCGCCATCGCTCACTTGCGCGTTGGGCTATGCGTGCCACTCTTATCGTAGCGTGCCTCGTCTTCGTATCATGCTCCCACCAACTGGATGGCTCTGCGCCGTCGGCGCATCAGCCGTCTGCTGTGGAATCGCGTATTATTGAGATTGCGCGCCAGGCGGTCGCGACGAACGATACTTGGGGTCAGAGTGCCGAGTTTGAGGCGCCACAGAAGCAGGCAGACGGCACTTGGAGCGTTACAGTTTGGCGGCTTCCAAAGACACCCGGTGGATTTCGCGAAGTTTCGATAGACCAGAATGGCAGAGTAACCAGCTATTACCGTGGACGCTGAACAGCCCAACAAGAGCGCTGCAGGCAAGCGCGGGATTCGCGCTCTGTTCCATGCTGGACGCCTTTGCCCCGCGCTGCCTGAGCGCTGCCGTTCGGCGTGAGCGAGGTTCGATGAAAGAAAGCATCCATCGGTTTGAAGCGCGAGCCCACCGGACGCAGGTAGTCAGGTTGTGGCATCGCGTTTTTGGATATGAAAGCCCGCACAACGCTCCGCAATTCGTGATCGACAAGAAGCTCGCAGTGGACGACGGGCTGATCTTCGTAGCGGAGGCCGGGGGAACCGTTGTTGGCAGCGTGATGGCTGGATACGACGGGCACCGCGGCTGGATATATTCTCTGGCCGTCCTGCCAGAATATCGTCGGCGAGGTGTGGGATCTCGGCTAATGCGCCACGCTGAGGAACAACTCAAGCTCCTGGGATGCCCGAAGATCAACCTCCAGATCATGCAGGGGAATGAGGCGGTAGAGGCATTTTATCGAAAGCTTGGCTATCAAACGGAGCAGCGCATCAGCATGGGCAAGAAGATCCCTGAGAACATAAGCCGCGCCGAACCTAGCGCTTCATCTAATGGCGGCCCGGCTCTGGGCTCTGGCAATTCGGGAGCCGGTGGCGGGCCGCCATCGGTGAGCTAATTGTCAAACCAGCAAAGAAAGAGAACTTTATGAACAAATTGATTCATGGACTCATTGCAGCGGTTTTCGGCATCACCTGTTTGTGGCTGTCGTGGATGTTGACACTGACTCCCGTTCTCATAGACGAACATCAGTTGCCAGGATTGACGCGGTTTTGTCTGAACCTGAGGCCACTGCTATTGGTGCTGCCTGTTTTGGCTCTGGGCTACTGCGTTTACGTTTGGTTCAGCAAGAACGACACGCGCAAGTCCTGGGTTGGTTTCTTTGCGGTCACGATGATGGTTTTGGTCTTTGTCATGGTTCCAACGATTATTGCCGCCTGGCTGCCGATGCGCGATATAGTAGTAAATCTGGTGGTGAGGCCACATTGAGCACGCCGAACAAGAGCACTGGAGCGAATGTGGGCGGTCGGCGCCAGCAAGCTGACCGGGGACGTGACGCAGATCGTGGCCCAGCGCAAGTGCCGGGGTTGAAGAAGACGATGAACCAAGGAGTCGTATGAACTGCATGTTTGCTTCGATTGGGGTGAGTATATGAGTATATTCAGTATAATCAGGCTGCTGGTGCTTCTGGTGATGGCAGCCTTCGGCCTCGCGTGCTTCGCGTTCTGGCTTTGGATGCTGATCCACGCCATCACCAACAAGGGCATCACGGACACGGAGAAGATTGTGTGGGTAATCGTGATCATCTTCCTCCCGTTCCTTGGCTCGCTGATCTATTTCTTTGTGGGCCGCCCCAAAGCGACCGGGTAGGCGACTACGTATCATGCGCAAACTCACATTGATCATTTTTGGTTTAGTGCTCGCAGCGGCTGTCATTTTGCCGTGGTGGGCAGTATACCAGAGTGACAAAGGTGGGAGTTACAGTTACGGACTTTTTGGTGGACGCCAGCTTGAGTGTGTAGCCGTAGATGGCACGCACTTCGACCGGTATTTCTGTCTGGTATTCGACGGCTCGGCTGGCGCGCGAGTCAGTTACGGTCGCGGGCGGATTTTTCTCGATGGTCGCCCGATACAATTTCCATCGGGACGGAACGCCGGATTCTTGCGAGCAGACGGTCAGATTCAGTTTGCCACGGTGACAGAGCAGGACATCGCACCAAGCGGGTCGGGCAACGGCGAGATTTATTACATATTTGGCAAAGTGCCGAAGCTGAAGCGTTTCACCTTTGGCGTTCCACGCGCTGAATTTATCGAGCAGAGATTCCAGAGTTTGAAATGAGACCGCCGCCCAACAAGAATGCGCTGCAGGCAACGCGGGATGGTCGGTTCAGTTCCCCTTCGTATAGGGATCAGTTAACGGAAAAGGGCGCTAAGATTGGCGTCATGACGACGCAGCGGGGCCGGACTGTCCTGCGCGACGGCACGCCGACCCCTGAAGCGGATGACTCCACCCTGCCATGAGCCAATGACTGCTCTACCCTTTTTCTTGATTCCGCTTGTGCTCTACACTGTTCCGGTAGCACTTGGGACATTTGCAGTATTACGGCTGATGGACAAAAAGTTCGGATTCGCCCTCTTGGTTTATTCAGTAGTCCCTATATGCTCATGGTTGCTGTTTGTTCTCTTCAACGACAAGGGGAAGACGCTGTCCAACTTTCTAGCCGAGCCGCTGGTTTTGGCGGTCATCGTGTGCGTCTTGATTGCAATCCATTTCATTCTGGAAGGGCGTGGAATATTAACCGGGAAGTCACTGGACGTAGTGATGACAGTGTTTGTCTTTTTGGTGACGCTTTGCGTCGTTTTTCTGATGCCCGGGTTGCCTGAATAATGTCTGACTTGTTAGGCTGGACGACCATATCCACGGTGAGCATAATACAAAATATCAGATGGTATCTGGCGGCTTTTTCCGTTGGGATGTTGCTGGCCGGATGTAACCATGAGCCGCCATGGGTTGATAGCAAAAAGGCGGTATTGCGGCTCCCAGCATCCACAGAAGATATTTGGGCGCGCTGCTTACGAGACGAAGATTTCGCATCACTTGGCCGCTTGTCACAATTGGGTTGGATATCCTTTGACGCAGGTTGGGGGAATCCCTACACCCCTCCCGTCAGATTTTCCGATGCCGGACTGGCCACGCTGGCGTCGTTGGAGCTTCCACATTTGACGATGTTGCTCTTCGGCCATTGCACCAATATTACGGATGCGAGCCTCGCCTGCATCGTCAAAATGAAGACGGTCACTTATCTCGCCTTTCTTGCCTGTCCTCGAATTACCGATGCCGGATTGCGGACCTTGGCTGGCATGCCAAACTTGACAGACCTGGATTTGAGAGGATGCAAGAACATTACTGACAAGGGCTTGCAGTATTTGGAAGCAAAGAACAATTGGCAACGCATTGACCTCGGAGGATGCACACGAGTTTCGTTCGAAGCAGTTGCAAGACTTCAGCAGCGTTGTCCAAACGCCAATATTGGACGACACGACGATCCATCGGATTTAGAACAACAACAACAACAACAACAATGATGCCGCCTCCCAACAAAATCGCCGTAGAAACCGTAAGCTGGCACTGGCCTGCAAACGGCGAAGGCAAATTCAGGCTGAAAGCGATTCGAGAAAACGACCTCTAACAGCGCCATGCCTACCAACGAGCAGCTACTTCACGACACTGGCCAACTGCCGACATGGTTGCGCGTTCCCGTATCGCCTGCCGGGGTATTTGCCCTTTGCGTATCCGCCAATTTCGAAGCCGATTGTCCGCATGCGGCTGACGACCACAGGAAGTCAACGGTTTATGCTCGCTCGAAAAGGCGAGCAGAACCAGCGTCATAACCATGAATTCTGGAGCCAGGATTATTTTCATGATTCAGGCGCTCCTTACGGTCCTGCTCTTGTTTGGGTGCGGCCGGAATCAAGGGAAGGACGATCAAGGGAACGACGTGCTTGCGAGTTGGCCGGACGGAACCAATACTCGCTACAGTATAGAGGTGAGGATCATGAGGGATGGCCGTGCCGCCACTGGCCGACAATGGGATGCAGAAGTCGTAGCAATTCCCGATGTGCGATTCATTCGGACGAGTGAAAGCTTCGTCTTAGGCAGGGCCTACTGGAGATATATGGCGCTCTCTAACGCGTCAAACGGAGAGCCGCTTGGAGAGTTCAACCAGGGGGTGCCTCCTGATTGGCGTCTCTGCACGAACGAACTCTGGTTTGCCGTGGATAAGTATAAAGGCTATCCCGAGTGTATGCTTCTGGTGACCACAAATGCTACGCAATGGACTAAATGGTGTAACACCAACAAAGTGTCCACAAACTTGGTGGAAATAAGCCAGTTTCAACAGCAACATCGTCTCGTAGAATCAATTAAATCGCATGTTAAGTCTGACTGAGATCGCCGGAGGCAACTCCGATAAATCGCGAGCAGGCCGCCGGCTTGTCCGACCGTGGCTTCGGAGCGAAGGTGAATGGCGCTGGCCGTTCCGCTATCGCGGTTCTCCGGCTTCGCCGTGGCCCCCTTCGCCCGCCTGTGCCTGAGCCTGGATGCTAGTCGAATCTCCCGTTGCATGAAACTCCGAACGTCATTCTTCCCTGTCGCACTGGCGATTGCTCTTGCCGGCTGCGCCGGTCGCAGGCCAAGCACCGAGGTCTCCTTAGAAGAGCTTCCTGACACAGTGCAGTGGGGACAGTACAAGGTTGCCCCGTATATTCGGACGGCCGTTGCATTACAAGCGCTGGAACATGCGGCGGCATTGGAGCGGCTTCACGCCCTGGCGCAGAGCAGAGACGCAAATGCCCGAGTGATCATTTTGTGCCGGATGTTGTTCGCCGCACGACCAGGTTCTGACTTCAGAAGCCCAGGGATTGGGGCAGCGTCGTTTTTCGGAGGCACAGATTATTCCGATTGGCCTATTGAGCCGATTGAATTGGTAGATGGCGTTCCCTTCCTTATCACGGGAGGATATTCGGTTGGCGGCGAAGGAGAAACAGACGAGCAGTATCTTGACTATTGCGAAAGAAGCTGCGAGTGGTCATCTGTTCGCTATTCCATCAAGACCAAGCAGCAGGAGCGAGAGGCTCTAACCAAGCTCACAACATCGGCGAAGTGGAAAAAGCCATTGGATGCACGAGAGCAGGAGTTTTTGGCAAATCAGATTCAGGCGCAGGACCAGAGGACGGACAATGCTTGGAAGGAGATTGCCAGTTGGCTAATACCGATGCCAAAGGTGGCTGTCCTGAGCGGATGCGAATTAAAGATTGATGGAATCCAGTGCCGGCTATTCGGGGTCCGTGATTCGAAGGATGCAGAGACCGCCAAGCGCGCCAAGCGCTTCCTCGAACTTTACCTGCAAACTTTCGGAGGTTACTTTTCGATTTACAACGCATGCTTCCCCGTGAATTCCAAGGACGGGATTCCTCTGGTCTGGGTTCTAGGGCGCAGCAATGGCGGTTGGGCGCAGGAGACGCTCGTCGAGGCCGGTCTGGTAGAGGTTGATTACACTGGCTTCGAGAATTATCACTTCTGTATTCCCGGGAAGGAGAAAGACGTGGATTTTGATTGGAAGCGGTGCTTCAAAGACGCTGTAGCCAGTCATAAAGCCGGAAAAGAGCCGAAGATTTACTTCGTCAATCCAACTCTTAATTGGCCAGAGGCAACCAAGAAATGACGACTCTGTTCTCAGACGGAACTATATGAACAAGACCTTCAACATTTTTGCGCTTTTGTGCTTCGGCGTCGCGGTTGGCTGGTTCTTTTTGCGCAGTACGCCCAGGCGCGCAGCTAGAGAGATGTGCTTCAGCGCAGGCACCCTGGGGGAGTACAAGTTTTCCTCTCCGGCGGATGTAAAGGCCTTCAATTCCGAGATAATTGGGTGGCTGTCCCAACGCGGCTTTGCTCCCTGCACCAATCAGACGTTCGCCGCCCTTGCCGCCAGTGTCACTTGGCCACTGCCCGGCCTGCTCGTCAGCCACCGCTACAACCCCACAAATGAGGTCTGGGTGTTCATCCCCGAAGGTTACGACGCCGACAGCGATTTCCAGACCGTTGGGTGCGGCCTGAGCCTGCGAGGGACGGTGGAGGAGGTTAATCAGTATCAAGCGGACTTTTCCTCCACCCAGAGGGAGTTTCGGAAGCGGTTCCCTTCGCGAGAGAAAAACGGAGAGTGGACTGGAAAACAGACTTACAATCCTGTGGGGCAGGAAGAAAATCGCGAAAAAGGCCCACGCTAGTCGTGGGCAAGAAACCAAATAGGAAATATCAGATGAAACCTATCTTCCTTGTTTTAACTTTTGCCCTTGTTGCCGGCTGTCAACGGTACGGCGGCGGCTATGCTGGGTCATACGGCAACGCTGATCGAGAAACGACGACCGAAGTCGTGACACAGCGCGATCCTCACGGGGCACTGCTCTTTGTGATTGCGTGGACCGCTAAACATGGGGGAGGGACCACGAGTCAATCGGACCGCAACCTTTTCACCACGATTCACGGTCACGCCATCCATCCCAATTTGCAGAAACGGGCGGTGTACTCCTTCCAGCCGGATGGGTCTTTGAAAGAGCTCCCGCTTAGAGAGGAGCAGGTGGCGGCCCTGTTTCAGGAGATGCAGAAAGCTGACTTTCACACGTCGCACAGCAAGTTGTGGCAGGACGAGATCGCACCGCAACTGGTCAGAGTGGAGGCACCCGATGGCAGCTAACGAGCGGAGTACAGCGGACGCCGGGATGCCGCTCTGTTTTCATTTCGAATATCAGTGGCCCGGCGCCGCTGACTCCGGGCGTTGTGATTGAAGTATGAAACTTCGAGACGGTCCTGAAGTTCTGGCTGCACTCCCTGGCGCAGCAACTGGATTTGCGGCCTACGTGTTCTTGAGGTCAGCGCACCCACTCCCCGAGAATGCACTTTCGGGCTTAGCCTATGTTTTATTCGCTGGGGTATGGATCCTGGCCTCGGTCTGGTGCTGGAAGAGCGTGTTCGTCTGGAGGAGGATCGAAATCACCCAAGAGAGAGTGAGCGAAGAGCGGTTTTTCGCGTTTTGGCGGATACAGACCCGTGTCGTTCGATTAGACGCAAAGCATTTTGTGGACTTCGTGGATTACATCGCTGGTGTCTTTGGCGCCCGAGCCATGACTCGGTGCTTCTTCGCAGGGCCGGGTTGCCGAATCTCTGTGGCTGTCCTGAGAGACGAAGCACAAGGGATTAAAGAAATCATAACCAGAGGCTTGAGCCAATGACGAGGAGCGCGTTCACGTTACGATTGCAGTCGGTGGCCACCGGCGCGCTCCTCGTCATGGCTCATCCTCGCCGTTAAGCATACTACGCCCCATGCAATCGAGTTTGAAACCACCCGCAGTTGCCTGCAAAGTTTTAGCGAGCATCGAAGCAATCGCAGTTGCTTGGTTTATGATTGGTCTTGATGTTAACCTGTTGCTCGCAACCACGCCAAGTCGGGATGCACCGGATGATTGGGGGACGCCGGCGTATGATCACCGGCTATATGTTTCGATTGCTATCACGTCGCTGATCGCCGTTCTCGTGGTCGTCCCGAATCGTTGGCTCGTTTTTTCGCGGGCAGTTTTCGGCCCGTCGCTTATTGTCGCGCTCCTGCCACTTTGCTTCAGTTTGTTTTTGATATGTAGTCTTTTTAGGGAGTTGTTTGAGACCGCGATGTTTGGGGCGATTATGATACTTTTGTCCGCGCCTTGGCCGCTTTCACTTATTATTAGCCGTATGCGGCTTCGGAGAGGAGAGATTTTTACGTATGCCTAATGAATCGCTCCAAGCAACGCGGGATGGCCGGTCCAGTTCCGCTTCGCGGTTGACGCTGGTTGGTCCCGCGTGCCTGCGCTCTGGACGTTAAGCGACACGCCATGAAAGCGATCCTCACTACCTCGATGGTCTGTTCCGCAGTCAGCTTGCTTGGGTTGCTCGGGCTTTCCGCAATGAGCGTTGCCCCCGGGGCGGAGCTTTTGCGCTGGGGGATGATGCTTGCGGTTGCAGTTATCTTGGCTGCCTGGGTGCGCCTCGGGTTTTGGGCGAGGGGGCGATTGCGGGCGTCCGCTGGGGCCGCTACCGTGCCCACGCGTTTCAGAACAGCGGTCATCATTGGTGGCGTCGTTTACGTGCTCCTGGTGCTTCTTTGTTCGGTCGCATGAGTACGCACGGTCCATCGCTTAACCAGTCGCGGCAGCCAACGCCGGGAGTTGTTCTCGCCGCATACCGGCCATCACTGGCCCGGCGTTGCTGCGCTCATCGTTGGGCAGAGCGACGATCCTGACGCTATGAAGATACGTAGCAAAGCACTGTGGGTCCTTGGCATCCTGGTGTTGGTGGTCGTGGGGCAGCTAATCCTCGGGCAGCTTTTAACACCGAACTACGCAACCCGCGCCGGGCTGGAACGACGATTTGCCAGTCAAATAAGGCGTTTGGCTGAGATAGCCAGTGATCCCAAGGGACAGTGGAACACCTCTGTTGAGGTTTGTGAGGCAGACAAGCGACTGTTCAAAGACCCGGCAATATTGGAAGCGTCCGTTGAGCCGACGACTGGGTCCCGTTTGATCGTTGGCGGCAGGTGTTTCGATTGGTCCAGCGAGATGAGCGTGCCTCTTAACCTTGCGAGGAGGGTTCACATGGTCAGGTATTGGTACACCACGACAAACCGGTCCCGGGTGTCGGCTGTTTCTTATGAATCCTACCGCGTTGATAGCGGTGGCCAGACTGTTGCTTTCACCTTGATCGCGGACATTAGTCAGCTTCGCCGTTAGCCATATGAGTCCGACCTTGCCCAACCACAGCATTGAGCCGACGGAAGCCGTTCAGGTCAGTCGCAATCCGTTACTCAGCGGCGGCTGGCTTCCGCGGCTCATGCTGATCGTTCGGTGCAACCTTTTAAAGGTGATGGTGTATAATCAGCGTAAGTAACAGCAATCTGGCCGGTCTTTGAGCATTAACGACGGTGTGCGCCATAGCGTTCGATTTCCGGCCAAAACCATGGAAAGAAAACATCTGATGAAAACGATTATCTTGATAGCAGCAACCCTCGCCGCAGCCCTTTGCGGCGGCTGTGCCACCACGGCTCAGCGGTATTACCAGACCAGTTCGGCAGTCGCTCCGGCGTCCGAACCGCATCAATACTTGGTCCAGTTCCGCATTTCGGAGGTTCAACCGGACGGCCAAGTGAACTTGCTCAACACTCCGAAATTGCTCGTAACGGCTGGCAAAGAAGCGCGGCTCTTTTCGGGCTACGCGCAGGAGAAGGAAGGCGTTGTCTGCGAGAATGGCGTCGTCTGCACCGCGCTGGTCGCTGAGCACACTGACCGGGCCGAGGCCAAGACCAGTATCCTGCTGACGTCAAATGGGAAGGAGACCATCGTTTCTTCCCAAAGCGCCGTCTTGAATATCTTGAACAAATAGCTCCGAACCATCCGGCTGCAGGCAAGGCCGGGATTACATCGGGGTTGGCAATCGAACATCATTGCCCCGGCCTGCCTGAGCCGGGTCGTTAGCCGCGAGCATATCATGAGCATTTTCAAGCCCCTTTGCCTCGGACTTCTCGCAGGCGCTTTGGCACTTGCGGGATGCAAGCACTCGCCGGATGCGACACAAACGAGCGCTTTAGACGTCAAACCAGAAGGAGCGCGCTTGAGCGCAGCCGATGCCATCCGCATCGCGAAGCAAACGGCCGAGCATCAGGGCGTTGCGCTTCGTAACTACAAAGAGCCAGAAGCCCATTATGAGTTTACTCGCAAAGACCACAGTTGGTGGATATTCTTTGATGGGCGAGTTGCGATGCCCGGCAACCACTTTGCCGTTTCGGTGGACGACCGGACAGGAGGTACACATTTTATACCAGGCCGGTGATTGATGAGAATGGCGGCTAACTTTTCGGTGGAGCGAATGGCGGCGGGCGGCGTCCGTCCGCAGATTCCGGCGCTTGGTGGCCGCCGCCATCGCTCACCTCCGCGTTAAGCTTCGTGCCATGAAGACGCTCTTTACTACTTCGCTCGTGTGCTCGGTCGCTAGTCTGCTCGGCCTCGTGGGGCTGTCCGCGATGAGCGTCGCTCCCGGCGCCGAAGTCTGGCGTTGGGGGATGATGTTCACGCTTTTGGTTTTCCTGATCGCCTGGCTGCGTCTCGTGTTCTGGGCTCGGGGACGGCTGCGTGGCTCTCCAGGAGGTTCTTCCCTGCCGACATGGCTCAGCCGATCTCTCGTGGTCGGGGGCGTTGTATATGTACTCCTGGTCCTGCTCTGTTCATTCGGATGAGCGTGCGGAGGTCAGCGCATGAAGTTGCCGAACAAACCTATGAAAACCAAATTCAACATCTCAGTCTTGGCTGTTCTGCTCGCAGTTGCTCCCAGCCCGGGCTTCGCCTCTTGGGCCGTCGAGCGGCCGATCTCCAAAGAGTGTCATAGAAGTGTATGAAACGAATTCTCTGTCTCTCATTCCTCTCGTTCCTCTGCGCCTTTGTACTTATCGCCGCTGCCTTTGCCGCTGAACAGACGCCGCCGGAGACGGCCGCTGGTGGCAACCAGGCTCGCGGCCAGGAGATCATCCGGCGATTCGTCGAGGTGAATCGTTACTGGCTGATCGGCCCGCCCGCGGCGGTTCGCCAATTCAGCTACACGTTGAATCGGCTCGGGGCCAAGGAAGAGTTTGCCGTGCCCGATCCAATGAAGGCGCCGCGCGCGCGGCGAACCGGGGTGACATATTACACGATGCTTCACCACCTGGCGGCGAAGCCGGAGAGCGCCACCGTGCGCAGCATCACGGAGGAAGGCGGGCGCATTCGGCTGACTCTGGCGTTCGATCCACCCATGGCCGTCGAGTGCGGCAACGGAGTGGAGAACAGTTGGTCCGGTTACTTTAGGTTCCTCGGCGACGCAGGTTATCTCGTGCTCGACGCGAATCGTTTCGTGCCGGTGGAGGCGGGCATCCAGTGGCGGGCCACCGTGGCCATGGGCAAGCTCACGGAGACGTTCGCCGAGTTCGCCCAGGTGGATGCCGGGCACTCAGTGCCGCTCGCAATCACCATTCAGGACGATGAAACCCGCTTCGACTGGCGCTTCCGCCTCTACGAGCCGGGCCTGTGGCTCTTCGACGAGGGCCGCTACGGCGAACGACGCCTCGCCTGGGTCGAGCAGGTGAAGGTGAATGAGGAGACGCCGGTGTTGCGCCGGGCGGTCGCAGCCTCGCTTGCCCGCGATAAGGCTGAAGCGGCCGGCGCCCGGGCGCTGCGGACTTTCCTGAAGGCGAATCAGCACTGGCTGTTGCCTTCGCTGGAAGCCCGGCGCGGGTTGATCTACGAGTATCGCCAGGAAGCGCCTTACCTCGAACGCGTCCTGTTTTACCTCGAACGCGTCCTGTTCGATCCCGAGGGCAACGCGATGGTTGTCCTGGAGGCCACCAATGAGAGCCCGGACAAAGCGACGCGCCAATGGGTCTGGCTGGCGGACGGGCACCGAATTACCTGCGATGAGGGCGACCGCTACGTCGCCACCGGGCCGAGGTCGGTCGCGGCGGGTGCTCCGGCACCGCTCGAACGTGGGCTGCAGAACCTCGCCGTCGGACTCGGCTGGGACTGCGCGCTTACGCAGTTGGCCCGCGAGCCGGGCGCTTTCTCGATCGAGAGACTCGCCGCGGACACGCCGGGCCAATATCGGCTGGTCGCCCACCCGCGGGAGGACGCGCGGCTCTTCGCCGGAACGATGCTGGCCTTCACCTCGTGGGCCTATATGCATGACGTGCGGTTTGATCGCAGCGAGATTCTTTGCGATGCGGCGACGCAGCGTCCGCTGGTCGAACGCGACTTTGCCGGGAAAGACGAACTCAAGGGTGAGTTCTTTTTCGAGGATTGGGCGGACGATCCTTCGGGAGCCGCGCCCGGACGCATCCGCGCTGTGATTCCCTATCAGAAAGACGGCAAGGACCAGTCGCTGGAGATGGACGCGCGCTTTCAGTTTGCGAAGCCGGGCCTATGGTTGCTGAGCCGGGTCGAGAGCCACTTCCGAGGCGCCGAGGGTGGCTCGACAGGCACGGTTTCATTGGTCACTGGATCCGCCGCCGACTTTGCGCCAGTCACCGAATTACTCGCCAGGCTGAAGACCACCGAACAGATCCTCGCGGCGATTCAGGGTGCCCCGGAGGGCACCGTCGAAGTGCGGGAATTGTCGAGCGATTGGAAGCCCTGCGCGCTCAGGACAAGCTGGGCGGAGGAAGCCCAGAAAGCGGCCGACGCGGGCCGCGACAAATCGCAGCCCGCGGCGCTGATCGGAATTCATAGCGCCCGGCTCGAACGCGGGCCGGACGGCACGCTGCGGATTTGCCTCGACGGGGTTACGACGGCGGGTTGGAAGGAGTTCGAGACGGAGTGGAAGGTTGGCTGGCATGATGCCTTGGGCCAATTGACCGGCCCCACTGCGACGAATGTCACCGTCCGCGCCGAAAGCGGACCGGCTCCGTTCACCGTCAGCGTGGCCGTTCCGTCCTGGCCCGGTGGAACTGAGGTGCCGACACCCATATTGGTTGAAGGGAAGGTGCGGCGCCTGACCGGCGTGTATCGCAATGGGATGTGGTTTGGGTTTGCGGCCACCGAATAAGTGCCCCAGAAAGTGAAACACTCCAGTGAGACGACTAAACGCTATGAAACTGCTCAACCTGAATCCTGCCAAACGCACCTCTCTGGCCACCACCGCAGTTCTTGCCGCCGGCATCCTCAGCCTCCTGCAAGTGGTCGAGTAGGGCGGGAGCGCCCCACGGCTTAGGTTAACAGCTTCCGATACATCCGCCCTTTCGGGCATCGTGGCAAATGGCTGTCAAACCATCTCGTATGAAGGCCAATTCATAGCTGGAGGGAACAGCAGGTCTGGGAGGCCATACGCGGGTATCGTGTCAATCCCCATCCGGCTTACCGGCTCGGCTACGGCCGCCTTTCCTGTCGTGCGTGCATCTTTGGACAAGCCGATCAATGGGCCTCTTTCAAAGCAATCGACCCGGATGGTTTTTCTGTTCTGGCAGGATACCAGCAGAAATTCGGAGTCGCCATACGCCGGCGCGAATCCATCGAACAGACGGCAGCCATGGGGAAGCCTTTTGCTGGTTGTGCAAACCGACAACTCATCGAGGAAGCCTTGGATCCGAATTGGAACTACCCCATCACCTTGCCGGAGGGCTCGTGGCAGGCCCCTGTGGGCGCCTTTACCAGGAGCGGCGGCCCCGCGTAAAACGACGAACAAACTGCGATGCAACGTTGGGTCGAACAACATCGCTGCCACCCAACCAGCGCCCGAGGCCCTGGGTCTGCCTGCCAACTCGAACCGAGTCCGCCGAAGCATCCGTTTTCGAGTTTGAGACGTTGAAAGCGGAGTGACGGAGCGGGCCGCTCCTCGAGGATTATCCCGAAGCTGGTCAAACAAATCTCGAAATGAGCCCGAAAGATCAACGCCCAATCAAACAGGAGATCCGCCGGCTGGAACGCAGGCTCAAACGACTGCGGGAGCGGCTCGGGATTTCCGACCGCAACGCCGTCATTGCGCTGTACGACGGCGATGTAGACGAACGCATTGTGGTAGAGGCGGACGGACTGGGAGGAGCCCGCGTTGTCCGCGCTGATGGCAACTATCCAATCGATTATTCCGCCCGTGACGAACGCTTTTTCCGCGGCGAAGACGCCGCCGGCCGCGCGGCCCACTGTCTGATGGAAGGCAACATCCCCAACCTCGCGGAATTTGACCCGCGCAAGACTTACCCGTGTGAACAGTGATCCATGCGCGATGTTGTCAAGAGACCGAGCAAGGGCTGGCGGCTGTATTTCCAGCCACTCTATTGGCATCCGGGAGCTGCCAACCCCAAAATGACCGGCATCCGGGTCGCGGGCGTCTCCCGCAAAGGCCCGCCGCCCACAAATGCCGTCCTGCAGGAGAACATCGAATTCTCCGCACGCATCCGCTATGCCTACGCTTGGCCGGGCAGCTCCTGCGCGGTGGCGTTTTTCGAGGACACCGAGCCGGGCAAACCCTACATCTACAGGATGTCATCGCCCGAGCTGGGCGACTTGTTCCGAGGCATCCAGACCGGACAATTCCCGGTCAGTGCCGACGGGATTGACGTGCGCCTCACATTCATCAAGAAAGGCTCAGCCGTTTTCGCCCGGCCGCTCCTGCTCTGAAAGTTCGGCGGAGCGCAGCGCCGCCGCAGGCCGACTTTGATGCCAAACAAAAGGCATGAAGAAACCGGCAGCGCAATTCAACTGCCAAAAAGGCGACACCGTTATTGTGGAGCGGCGCCAACGCGGCCGGCTGGTCCGCAGAACCCTCACCATTGTAAGGACCGGGATCAAGAATGCGCATGGATGTCCCCTGAGTTTCTTGGCCGCCGGCAAAGGGAGCCGGCGGGTCACACTCGCTCCCTTTGAAGACTCTGCGGACTTGCGAGTCGTCATCCTCCCCAAAGAACTGCCCGCGGAACTGGCGGGTTTCAAAGAGCACCCCGCCGTAATGGTGGCGCGCGTCCCGGGCTGTGATCGCTACACCTACCGGCTCATCAGCCGCAGGAATCTCGAGCCCGTTTGCCGGGTTCGCGTGGAACGCCAGACGCAGGACATCCAGTTCAGTGACGGCACCTGGCGGGCCAAGGACGAAGAAGTGGCGTCGGCAACGGAGTTCCTCAGCGCCGGGGGGCGGCGGATGACCTTAAAGGGGTTGCGGATCGAGAGCTGATCGCGGTTTGAGGAGTCGGATGTATGAACCTTTGCCTTCGCGACGCACTCGAGACGCAGGCGCACCTGCTTCAACGGCGCCTGACTGCACAAGGCAAGACGTTGTCCCCAGACCTTCAAGCGGTGTTCCAGCGCTTCCCTGAACTTCAGAAGTTGTTGGGCCGACTTGTGCCCGAAGGAGGAGCGCCAACCGGGATCACCGCCGGCCCGGACAATCAGATCCTCGCGTTTCAGATCGTCCACGCCAAGGTCTTGCCGCCCAGTCGCAGCGCATTCCCCAATGCCGGACAGGTGACCCTGTTGATCCTGCGCAACGGCACGACGTTCTACTTCCTCGACGAACTGTTCTCCCACGTCTATGACATAAACAAGGAGTTGCAGGGGTCTTACCTGCTCACGCCCGAGGCCACGTTATTGAACCGGCTGCCCAGCAACCAAACGTGCGAGGGCCCGCACTTGGTCGTTGCGGAGGGGGCGCTGCCGTGGGCGACGGAAAACTTCGAGGCCTTGCGCGGCATCCGCTATTGCGCCGTTCGAAGCTGGAACGAAGCCCTGGCGGCCCTGGAAGAAGGAATCCAGGAAACAAGAACAGACCGGCGGCTGGAGCTTTACCACACCTCTGTCCGCCAACTGTTGTCACGTTTCCTCTTTTTGATGAAGGCCCAAAAGGAGACCTATCTTTTCAGAGGCCAGGAGGACCTCGACAAATGTCTGGTTGACTGCATCCCGGTCAGGAAACCGAGCCCGAGCGAGGAACCCGCCCGATGCCGGGATGTTGAACATGCCATCATCTGCTACCACAAAACGTCCCAAACCCCCGTTTTCCTGAAAAAACTGCATTTGCCGGCCCACCTGGAGGTCCGACTGCGGCAAAGAATGCAGGACGCCAAAAACACCTTGCAGCACTGCCGTTTGACCCAAGGGCGGTTCCCGGGGTTCTGCGAAATCGCGGAGGTTATTCAGATTGCAGCCAACAAACACCTGCTCCTGGATGAGAACGGATTCAGCACCTTGTGGAATGCTGCGACGCCGACCCCCGAGGAAATCATCAAGGCCCAATACTGTGTTCCTGCAGTCCAGATGCAGTTCCCACCCCAGGTATGGTGCACGTTGTATCATCTGCTGCCCCATGCAGAGGTCCAGGCCCTTTTGGACATGAATCCGGAAGAGGACCCCTTTGGCCTGGCTCCCGGGTTCCTGACTTATCTGCGAAACGGGACACAGGCGTGCGGAGAACGAGAGCCGGCTGGCACGGTTTGGTTTACAAATCTCTGTGCTTATCTCGAACGCCGCCTTTCTCCGTTACATAGTCCGCAGCGTAACGAAATCATGGCGCTGGCCTCAACCGGACGGCCACCCTACCGAGTGAGCGATGTGCTGCGGCACACCCGGCAGGAACAGGCAGGTTATTATGGGTTCACGCCCGCAACCCACCCGTTTGGCCTGCTGCAACCCGGGGCCACCAGCGCGGAGACTATTCGAAAACTTTACCGGAACGAGCCATTCCTCGATTGGAGGCCGGAGGTAAAACCCGAGGAAACCAAAGAAACATGAAAGCCGTATCGCCAGAAGGCAACGAGATCGTCGGGACACTGGAGGTGGTCGAAGGAACCGCCCACGCCGATGTCGGCCTCTCCCGAAACGGGAGATTGAAAGTGGAGTATAGCGGGGAGACCGACGTGGACTGGAACACACAGCACACCAAGACCGACAAGGGGAAACGCCTGTTCGTTTGCTCACGGCACAAGGTGTGGCGGGAGAGCCAGGTCGTGGAGGCGACCCAAGCCCGTCGCGGCAGGAAATCCGTCCCGGAGCCACGCGGATAACGCACCTGCCCTGCAATTCTGAACATCAATGCAACTGCAAATCCCGCTCGAACTGTTCCGTGGCCTCAAGTTGGAGAAGAAGGACTTGCTGGAGATTGCCAGGCGCTCGCCCCACCCTCATGTGGAGGTTGGACACCAGTTTCTGTCAGAGACAGACCGCGTCGCCTTGTTGGAGGCCTGTCAGAAGCGGCTGAATCCCTCCAAGGAAATCAACCGGTTAAAACGGCAGTTGAGGAGTCTGATCGAGGTCCAAGCAAACCCGTTGTCGAACAAAGTCAAATCCGTGGGCGCCCTGAAGGAGGCCCTCATCCTCTGTCTCGGCAAACTGCCGAATTACTGGGTGTTTCTCCACAGCAACGAGTTGCAGCAATGGTTGCCTTACGTGGTCGAGGGGGTGAGCGAGGACGGCGGCGGACGATATTCCACGCCACACATCCGGCTCCGCCTGGCCGCGTGGCAACTGGGCCAACGGAAGGAAGTCACGCTGGACTTCTACAACCGAGACCTGCGCGGCCGGAACCTATCTCAGATTCTCGAGGCGTCTCACGTTCGTTTGGAATCCGAGGAACTCCTGGAGGAATACCGCCGGCGCCAGGAGACTTACGAGAAATACCACGCGCAGACCGGCGAACAGTTTGTCGTCAACGGCTGGGTCCAAATCCGCGACACGGAAGGCAGTTGGAAACCGGAGGCCTACCGCCTGCCCGAGAATCCCGACCTGCCGGGCCTGGCGGTCATGGACCATCGGCACAACCTCAAGGACACCGCAACGGAGAGGGTCGCGGATGTCTCCCAATGGAATGAGGAGGGCCGGGAGGCTGAAATGCCGCTGCATCCCCTGGTTTACGCCTACGACCTGGCCGGGCACGTGGAAATAATCGCCCATATCGCCGACCTCGAACCGTATCCGTATCAGGATGACATTGACCGTTACCTTGTCATTCCCCGGGAGACACACATCCTGCTCGGAGTGTTGCGGCAGGCTCTGCGACTCCAAGATCGCGACGTAATCTCGGGGAAAGCCGGCGGATGCCTGATCCTGCTCAAAGGTGATCCCGGTCTGGGGAAGACCCTGACCGCTCAGGTGTTTGCCGAGCAAAACCACCGGCCACTGTACGAGCTGCAATGCTCGCAACTTGGGATCAGTCCATCGGAAGTGGAGGAGAATCTGCGGCATGCCCTGGTGCGCGCCCGGCGCTGGAACGCCGTGCTCTTGCTCAACGAGGCCGACGTCTACGTGCGCGCACGCGCAGACGACATCGTTCAGAACGCGATCGTCGGCGTTTTCCTGCGGTTGCTGGAGAATTTGAACGGGCTGTGTTTCCTCACGACCAATCGGGGCACCACCATCGACGACGCCGTCAGCTCCCGGGCCCTGGTTCATCTGGATTACGAGTACCCGGCGCCTAAGGAGCGAAAAGACCTTTTCCGCATTCAAAGCGAGATCCAGAAGCTCGACCTTTCTGACGCAGCCTGCCGTCAATTTGCCGAACAGCATCACTTGTCAGGCCGGGACATCCGGCAACTGGTCAAGCTCGTCAAACTGCTGGCGATCCAAAGAGGGAAACCGGTGACCGAGGAAGACCTGGTGTGGGCGTTGAAGTGGCGCCCAAAGGGCAACGCGAAAGCTGGCGAAACTCGAAAAAGGTGAGCCAAGCCGAAAAGCTTGAAGGATGGCGCGATGCTTTCACAAGCGGTGAGGATCGAGAAGTCACTTTTACTCTCCTGTTAACCAAGCGTTGCTGCTTCGCCTGCGCCCATTGCATGTTTGCCGCAGGACCCGGACTGGCTGCCGAATGGATGCCCCCGAGTGTCCTCGACGAAGTCCTTCTGACGGCAACCACCTTCCGGGAATGGGGTTTCCGCCCCCGCGTGAACTTTGTGGGTGGCGAGCCAACCCTGGATCTGGAGCAGTTTGCCAGTATTTACGACCACTTCTGCTGCCACCCGTTAAGCCAGGAGCTGGAAATGGAGATGACAACCAACGGGTGGTGGTTGCGTTCGTGGAAGGCTGCCTGTCGATTCGCTGGCATCGTCGGCGAAGCGGTTGTCCGCGAAAGGCTGAGCATCCGCATTTCCAACTCGATCTGGCACGATCCGTTCCGGAAAGGGGAAAAGCACATCATCAGCCGGCGCGCCCTCCAAGAGGCCCTGGAAAACCCATACGAATGGTTCGACCTGCCCGAGCCTTCGTGCCAATGCGGCGGAGCTTTGGCTTACGAGGAAGACACTCGTCACTGCGAGCGCTGTGGCAACAGTGTGTCGGAAGACGAATACTACGAGGCCAAGGACGCGTGCATGATGCAACGAGGCCATCACGCCATCCCCCTCCTTGTCGAAGGAATCAAATCAGGGAATCTCTATATCGACACCAAATGGAGTGAGCCGAATCGCCTCAGTCCGGTCGGCCGTGCCCTGAAAAACGGAATGGGACTGCAGGACGGCACCTGCTGCCCCGCAACCAGACCCCAATTTACCATCAATCCCGACGGCAGCATCCGCGATGTCTGCTGTTATGGGGGTAAAGCTCCCCTGGGGCACATCCGGGATGGGGCGCTGCGTTTGTTCGCCCTGCGCTTTGAATTGCTGAAGGCGGTGCATGAACACTTTCCCCAAGCGGAAGAACGACTGCACTGCAACGGCGGAAAACGCTGCCGTGGTTGCCGTGGATTTGCCAACCAATGGCTGCGGTGTGAAAAACCCAAGCTCGAACCTCTGCTACGGGAATTCGCGACAGCCACGCGGCCGGAATTCGAAGAGGTTGCATGAAAAAGCGCCGAAGTGCCAAGGTCATGAGTCCAAATCCTCCTAACTGGCGCCACCAGAATGAACTCCCGCAGTCGACGGTACGTCTTCGACGTCAGGCGCAAGCTGTTCAAAGCCGATTTCACCCGTCGCGAAGCTGCTTCGCTTCCCGGGGAGCATTGGGATCTCAACGGGAGGACCTTGCGATGGTTGTGAGCGCACCGAAACAGCCTCGCGTGTTCCTGACCGCACATGATGCCGCCGGCAGCGTTCGCGGGAAGTGGCAAGAATGGAGAGCGGCGGGGGTGTGGCTCTCCAAGTTTCACAAACCGGGGACGGCTTTCGCGTTGCCCTTCGATCCAGACGATTATCTGTGGGCAGGGCCGGTGACGTTGAAGCTCGAAATCCCAGAAGGGCGGGAGCTGTATTACCGCCGAGGGCATTACCGGCGCGGAGTGCGCAAATATCTCAACCAGCTCAAACGGGGCGAGAAACTTCCCCCGGTTGTGTTGCTTTACCACGAAGCCTGGGACTGGACTATGCAGGACGGCAATCACCGGATGGAAGCGCTCATCACGCACCGCGCGCCAACCTACGAAGCCTTCCTGGGCAAGCCCAAGCGGCGCAAACCCATCGACAAGTTTTGAGAGACCGATCCAGCGGCCATTGGCTTCGCCCAGCAAACCGCTGCCGCGAGAATGCCCAGGCTGGTCCAGCCGCCGTTCAATTACACCGGTTCGAAATACCGGCTCCTGCCTCAGTTGCTGCCCATGTTTGATTACAGCCGGCCTACGCTGGTCGATCTCTTCACCGGCGGCGGCAGCGTCTGGTGCAACCTCGCGCCCTGTTTTGAGCGCGTGATCGCCAACGACATCATCCGAAACCTGATCGAGGCCCAGCAGGCCCTGCTGGAAGGAGACGCGATCATTTCTGAGACCAAAGCTCTCTGCGTGGCCAAAGACGACAAGCCCGGATATCACCGGCTGCGCGACGACTACAACACCGCGCCCACGGCGGCGAAATATTTTGCGCTGACCCTGTGCTGCAACAACAACATGGCCAGATTCAACGCCTCGTTCAAATTCAACCAGACTTTCGGCCGGCGGACCTGGAATTCGTCAACCACCGAAAAGGTTTCGCGTTATACAGCCCACACCCGCGCGTACCGTTCCCGGGTTCGGCTGGTTCCCTCGGATTTCGCCCGCGTCGCCATCCCGGACCACAGCATGGTTTATGTGGACCCGCCCTACAGCAACACGGAGGCGGGCTACAACGCCTATTGGCGCAAGGACGATGACCGGCGGCTCTTTGAACACCTTCTCCGGCTCAGCGACCGGGGACAGGCAATTGCCGTAAGCGGCGTCATCCGGCACAACGGCAAAGAGTGCCCTCTGCTCAACCTGCTGCTCGGCGCAGGATGGCAAACGCATTTGCTCCGTTCCGACTACTCCGGCGTCAGCAAAGTAGGGCCCAAGGACAGCCAGGAGGTGCTGCTCACCAATTACGATCCGCCGCGGAGGCTGCCGACCGCCTGCGGCCAAGAGTCAACGGCAGCCGTCCCTGCCTGAAGGCATGGCCGCCACATTGCAAAACGCGCAAACGAATGCCAAACAAATCCCCGAAATGAAGAAAATCCGAGTTTGTTTCATCCGCATGGACGGCGCGCTGGTCGATGCCCTTCGAGTGGTCGAGATCACCACGGCCGCCCGGACAAAAGGCGAGGCCATGCAACGGCTCACCCGGGCCATCGGCCAGTGGATCCGCAGCACGGACCAAGGGCGCAAGGCATGGGCTGAGAGCAGTGCGGACTTTAACGTCGGGGACCTGGCCGGCTGCCTGGACGGGTGCGGCAAAGCCGTCCCGTCGCTTCAGCGCTGTCTGGAACGGGAAGGCATAGCGCGCATCAAGGACCTGTTCGTTCTCACCGACTCCGAGCAAGAAAGCTACGACCGCATCCTGGCGCTCGCCGCTTGACATGACCACCGCGACAGCAATCGCTCCCAGCTTGACGGAGCAAAGCCTCGAAATTCTCCAGCGCACTCGCGATGGGGAGGAGCTGGAACCGTTTCATTTGTCCCTGGTGCAGGCAGCCGTCAACAAGCATCTCACCGCCCGCGGCATCGAAACCTTCCAACAGCTTTACGCGACCGTGACGTCGGGCCAATACGCCAAGCCATGGTTGGCCGGCGTGGCGCACGTCACGCGGGACCACCAAGGCTATGTTTACTGGAAAGGCAGCCGCATCGAGCATTTCACCTTCTCCGTGATGCAGGAGGAACACCTGAAACGAACGACTCAACGGCTGGCCGAGAGATGCCGCCACCTCGAGGGGTTGGGTCTGCCGGTTAGCGGACGCAGTTACCTCAATGATTGGCTGCAAGAAATGCCCGCGGACTTTCCGCCGGTTTACAAAGAGCTGCTGCACCTCACCGGCACACTTTATGAGCACGAAGATGGGCGCGCCGTCTTTCTGATGAGAGGCCGCACCCAAGACGGCTGGCCGGTCGAGGCGCGGTTCCTGGAAGTCAAAGCTGGCGTCGTCACGGAACGGAGCGTGCCCGTAAGGTTTGGCGACGTGGAATACCACGCTTTGACCGGCCAGCACGGTTGCCGCCTGGCGCGCTGCGGGCAGACGGAACATACCGGGCCAGGCGCAGCCTCGTTGGCCCAAGTCCTGGATTGGCTCCGGCGGCACGGCATCACCGAACCCATCGGTCAACGGTTGGTGGAGCGCTTGAAAGCCAATCTCGTTGACGCACGAATGCCCGGGGAGTCAGCGAGCAATTACACATAAGAACATGAACAAATCGTTTCAGGACCTGCTCACGGCGGCCAGGACCGTGGAAAACCCGCCGCTTGCCCTGCGCGAGGCTATTGAGGCAGCGGAGAAGCACCTCGACGACCCGCGCCGAGAACAAATCGTGGAGATGGCCAGAGAGAGCCTGGCCCGGGAAGGCGAGATTGAGTTCGACGATGACGCCATTGTGTCCGAAGGCTCGGATAACGGGGCTTATGTGGAAGGCTGGATCTGGCTGAGCTTCGAGGGAACCCCGCTGAACAAGGAAAAAGAGGAGTAACGATATGGTGAGGATTCCGGATCCAGGGGCCATTCTCGCCAAGGTCTGGCATGAAGCCTCACGTGGATGATATGAAAGATGATCTGGAACTTGCGGTGACGGGTCCAGCGGCGCCAACGCAGGCGGCCGTCACCACGGTGCACGACATTTACAGAGCCGCCAACGGCTCGCTGCTTTGGGAAAATCGTTACACCGTCAGCGCGAACGAGTCGTGGTGGTGGCAGCAATACGGCCCGGAGGCCAACCCCGACAAGCCGGACGATTACGCTGGCTGGGACAGGATCATCGAGGGCGGAAAGGGTTATCTCGTGGGGGAATCTGTGCCCACGGCAACCTTTCTCCAGACCCACCGTTCGAGCTGCAAACCCTGGCAGCAAAGAGTGTTCGAATACTGCAAAGCCAACCCGCGGGAAAGTGTGACCCTGCGCAACAATCGTCTCCAGTATGATTGCTACTGGCGGGGCGAATACTGCGTCATCAGTCTCCCCCACCATGATGCCGGCGGCGAGCGCACTTGGATCACTCGCGACGGCAAATCCAAAATTCTCATCAATGTGGATTAGCCTGGGACGAGTCCGCGCCGTCGCAATCAAAGAGAAATCCTGCCAAGGGCAGGCGGTTTGGAGTTCCCGGGATTCAGCCGGACCTGGCGCAGGGGAGGGACCATACCCGAAACATTGAGATTGCGAGCTGCGCTTGGTTTCGCGGGCCAAATAACCAGTCAAACCAACAAAATATGAGCCGAAAAATCATCATCCAAAGTTTGCCCACGACCGAACCCAATCGCTTTCTGGATGTGGAGGTGTACTACGATGAAGGCGGCATGAGCTTTCTGTCCGGCGGGTTTAACAGGCGCGGCTATTACCTGGCCGTGCAACCGGTCAAGCGGGAGGGAAATTTCAAAAGCATGCTGGCGTTTTCCGGCACCAAAGCTCTCATCGAGGAGGTCAAACGGTTTTCGGCCAGAAAACTGCAGGAGGCTGCCCTCCAAGCCACGCAGTTGCCAATTTATCGGACGCTTCTCGACCATGTGCGGGCCAAGAACAATATCAAACTGGCCGACGCGCCAACGGGAGCGATGGCAACGAAACCGAGTGCCACCCAACCGATCACTCCGGCGATCCCGCCAACGGCGGGGCACAGCGAATCGCTCCCGGTGGCGGCCTGACCATGCCCGGCACCCCAACACCCTTGGCAATAACCCTGCAGCGGCAGGGGATCTCCGCGTCCCTGCGCACACAGCCTCACGCGCTTATGACGCCGGGTCCGGGCAACTCCAACCCCGGATTCAGTCTCGTCCTCCAGGCGGCGCCCTCGGGAACCGCCTGGTATCTGGACCTGGCCATCGACGGAAAACACGAGAAAGTTTTCGCCAACGGATGCGGCGACCAATCCTGGTGGTACGGCAGGAACGTTTGCCGGGAGAGACCGGAGCTTTTCACGAACCTTGAGGTGGCCAAGCGCGCTGCCGAGGTGGAACTGGGCAAACGGCTGAATCGACCGGTGCACATCCGCCCGCACGTCGAGCTCTACTGCCCGTGCGAGGCTCCCTTCTACGATTACCTCGAGAGCGACGTTGAATTCGCACGGGCGCGTTATGATGCTCAAACCGACAGCATCCGCAGCGTGCCCGATGGTCGCTGCCTCCTCAGTTGGCCCAAAAACGACCTTTTGCATCCCCGGTTCCACAGGCCGGCAGACGGAGCCCACATTCCAGCGGGTTGCCGCTGGCAATCGATTTGCCCCAAGGCGCACCAAGAGTTCCTCAAAACTCACAACCAGCGGCCGGGACTGGAGAGGGCCAAGCGCTGGTTGGCCTGGCTCATCAGCGAATACCGCAAATACGGCCTCGACTCCTGATCGCATGAGAGCCCAACACGCTCTGGGGGGACAGGGAAGACGCCCTTACGGTCTGCCGGGCGCCATGAACAAGAGGGCCAAAAAAGTCGTGGTTGGAGATTATAGCGAGTGGGGCTACGAGGTTCAGCTCATTCAGCGCAGCCGCATCCTTCACTCCTACGCGGCCGGCAACCACAAACAGGACTCCCAGCAACGCGCTGCGCTGGGTTCCCCGGAGGCATGCGGCCTGCCCCAGATTCGTCGGAATTGTATTCGCACAGCCAGAGACATCGCCCACGAGCACCGCGCAAAATACAGCGGCGTAACACGCCAAACTCAGAAACAACCATGAAATCTGCTTGCGCCAATTGCAACAAACCAGGGGAACCGTCAACGGCCTTTCCTGCTACTCCCGACCTGAGCCGGCGAATAGAGCCCGGCGGAGAAGTGCCCGGCGCTCTCCGCTGTTCGGTTCCGACAAACAAGCGCCCGCAGAAGCAGGCGCCCAGAAAACCCTGATCCAACCGGCTCATGGCAGACCGTTTCCCCATTCGCTACGAGATCGGCGGCAACATTACCACCGCCGTTCTGGACAGGCTGATACGGCAGCTGCTCGACGTTCAAATGACGCGGGAGTACGGCGGCTGCGACGACGAGGAAAGTCTCCACAAGGAAGTCGAACGGATCAGCGGCACATCCTCCCTGCAGGTTTGCAACAATGACCTCGCCCCCTACCTGACCGAAGAGCTCGACCTGTTCCTCATGGAGCACAAGCTGCCCTTCGTCAAACGCACGGACGCTCGCCATGAATACGATAGCCAGATCGAGTGGTGGCGGCCCGGGATGCAGCACCTGGGCAAATGGGAATTCACGAACACGGAGGCGAATGCGATTCACATTTCGCTCGAGTCCTTGAAGAAGGCCCTGGAACAACACAAGACCCTCCGCCAAGTGGTGGCCGCGCTCGAAAGGGTCGCTCCCGATCCAGGTCCTGTGATTCTCCTTGCCCCGACTTCCAAGAAGAGAGGCACCGGCCGGCGCGTCCGCTCCTCGAACAACGACACCAACAAGACCGATGCGCTGCAACAAACCAAGGGGTGACGGCCGCGCCCGCCTGCGTTGGCGCCGGAACTGGCGGACCTCGCCCCCCCGGTTTCGACCGGCAGGTCATCTCCAAGTTTGCCGCCCTCGGCCAGCGCTGCCTGGATCTGTGAATCTTGCCGCAAGGACTGGACCGGGTTGCCCAGGGAAACCGGCCTGATCTACGGCAAACACAAGCGCATGAGCAAGCAAATCCTCCTTAACCAGGCCGTCCTCGAATTTCACGGCCCCGACAATCTGCCCGGCGGCATTACCCAGGCTTTGGAGAAGAAGCTGGACCGGGCGGACTGGACTGAGCTGCTCCAGCCCGTCCTCCAAGGGATCCCAGCCAAAATCCGCGTAGTGGACGTCAGCGGTCCCGGACGGATGGGGAAAAAGCCGGCCAAGACCGGCAGGAGTCGGAAGAAAGGCACATTCTGCGTGGAGATCACCCGAATCGGCTACGGCAGCAAGACCTTCGAGATTTCAGATGTCACCGCGGCGGAGGCGGAAAGTATCGCCCTCGAGCAGGCCGGCAATCACGAGTTCACGGAGGCGAATTCTGAGTACGAAGTCCTGTCTGTCCGCGAGAAGTCGTAGGCTGTTTCAAGAGCAAAACGCGGTCGCAGGGCGGGGGCGTTTCAACTGTTCGGGTGGTTCACGACGGGCAGCAACTCGGTTTTCTACCAGTTCGGCTGGAGCAGAGTGGAACGCGAGCGGCTTCCCTGACTTGCCCTAAAGCAACACCAGTTGCTGCTCGCTCGGTTCGCGCAAGCTGGCCACCCCCAGACCAAGCAGCCGCAACGGCCTGGACACCAGCTTCTCCCGACCCAATAGAAAGCAACCCAGGCGGTAGATGTCACTGGCTTCCGTCAGCGGGTCTTCGACCGTGATCTGGCGGGTGAGCGTGGTGAAGTCGCCGTAGCGCAGCTTTACTTGGACGGTGTGGGCACCGAGTCGGCGGTGCTTGAGCCGCGCCGAAATGTCTGCTGCCTGGGTCCGCAGGCAGGCCCAGAGCACCCCCCGATCATCGGTATTCTGGAGGAAAGTTTCCTCGCCGCTGATGCTCTTGATTTCATTCCCCAGCTCCAGCGGGCGGTCGTCCTGGCCGAAGGCAAAGCCCCTCAGCTTTGGGCCGAACGAGCCGACGAGGGCACGGAGGTCTCCGGAATAGTCCTGCACATCTCCCACCGTCTCCATACCCGCCAGGCGCAGGATCTGTTCGGTCACTTTGCCCACCCCATAGAGCGCCCGAACCGGCAGCGGACGCAGGAACTGCACCTTCTCCTTTTCGGTAATGAGGGTTAGCCCGTCCGGTTTCTGGTGGTCGCTGGCGATCTTGGCCAGCAGCTTGTTGGCGGCAATGCCGATGGTGGCGGTCAACTGCCGCTCCGCGAGAATCCGCTGCTTCAACCGCTGTGCCAGTGGCCGGGACTGGCGCAGGGAGGCATCCGCATCCTCCGCCTGGCAAAGGCCCGACAGGTCAAGGTAAGCTTCGTCAATCGACATCTGCTCGATCACCGCCCCGGTGTCGGCGACGAGCTTCATGATTTGCCGCGATTCGTCTTGGTAAGCCTCCATGCGGGGCCGGACAAAGATGCCTTTCGGGCAGAGCCGGCCCGCGGTGGCGCTGGGCATGGCCGAGCGCACGCCGAACTTGCGGGCCTCGTAGCTGGCGGCGCACACCACCCCGCGCTGCGTGGGTGGCGCTCCCACAATCACCGGCTTGCCGCGCAACGTCGGGTTGTCACGCTGCTCGACTGAGGCGTAAAACGCATCCATGTCCAGATGGAAGATAACGCGATGCATCGCCGGAGAGATTGCCATGTCCGTCCGGAACAAAGAAGTCCTGCCTGGGAAACCGCGAAGGGACAGCGCGTTTACATTTGACTGCGCAAGAAGCCCTTCCCAACCACAGCCCCTATCACCGTTCCGAAGATCGCTCCGGCCGCAAAATCCGAGAACCAATGGATGGTCATGGAGACGCCAATCCCGATATAGAGCGCGTAGGCAATCGCCATATACCCCAGCCACCTTTGTTTAGGAAAGAGTGTGAATATCGTGGCGGCCATCGCGAACGCGATGGTGGTATGGGAAGACGGCCAACCCCAGAAGATGCCGCCGCGCAGGAAGCCGAATCGGAAAGTATGGCTCAGATCCGCGCCGGCGCCGCGCGCGGGATGGACGCGGCCGGTAATCGCTTTGTATGCCGCAGCGACGAGAGCGCCGATGAGTTCAGCCTGACCAACCGCCCAGGCGGCCAGAATGGTCTTGGCCCTTCTGCTAATGAGGCCGGTCGTGAGACAGAGGAGCGGCAAGGCAATGGGTAAGAGTCCTCCAATCAGGGCGGCGGGAAACATCCAGGAACGAAGGATCGGGTTGCGGGTAGAGGCGAAATAGAGCCCGTCGAAACCGGACGTGACGAGGATGAAAGTGAGGAGGATCGCGATTATATGCCAAAGGATCATCCGGCCCTTGAAGCAGTCGCGGAGGTTACGAGGGAGGGTCGAAAGAAACTGGTTCATGCGCAGATGGTCGTATCATGACGGCAAGAGCTCCGACGTTCAATACCATCCTCACCGGGATAATATGGGCAGTAGTCTGGCCGGTTGAAACAATGATCTGCCCGGGTTGTGCCATGCCCCGGGCTGCCCACGAACAAACCGCGAGAACTTGTGGGTAATGCTCAGCTTCCAGAATGGCCCGGAACAACTCTCGCGGGACCGCCATTTCCGCCATCTGGACGATTATCTGCCGGGCATGGCGCACGACCTTCGCCCAATCTGGATCAGTTTTTCCCGCAAAGTCGTCAATGTCCAATGACGCACCGCCCGGGGCAACACGGCCTGCCGCAGGAAGTTGCCCAGATTGTAGGCCAGCACGAACAGTTGCAGCCGCACTTGGTTTTCCGCAAAGTCGTGGCAGGACAGGCGGGTCCACTTGACGGCATTCTTGCCTCCCTTGATCCACTGCTTCGACGTGCCCCGCTGGTTGTAGAACCGCACCACCCGTTTGGCGGGCCGGCTGAGATTGGCCACCATGAACCCGACCCGAGGGAACAGTTCGCCGTTGTGACATTCCACCTTGGCCAGCACGCGCCGGGCGCGAGGAGTCTGCCCAGGATACTAGTCAGGTGAAGCAGGATTACGAGTATGTGCTGCATCGGGGCACCCTGGGATCAATCGTTTGGCTCGACAAGCTGGCGGGTACGCTCTTCGACCGATCGATTTATGAATTCGCCACCCACACCTAACTCCTTGGCCATCAATGTGCGAAGCTGAAGGCTGTTCACAAATTTTCTGGCGATGGCATTAACAGCATGGTAGCGTACGTGGTAAACAATATCGGCTACAATCGCAGACAATCGGGTGTGTGTGTTCGGAGGATCAGAATCCGAAGATTTCTTTAACTCCTTGAAGGGATTCAGGCATCAAGAATTATGTTTGGCATCAGATTTATCGACCGGGGGCGTGTCCGAGACGTTCCGTCGCGTTCCAAGTCAGGCAATCGAACGGTGCCCTTCGGCTGGTGGTGTGGGGGCATCGCCGGCAAAACCCCGCTTCTGATTGCAATTGGCTTACTGCTGGCCCTTTCCGCGCGGGCTTCCAGTTCTTCGATTGCTGACGCTGCCTATCCTCTTTTGATTGCGCGAACGCTTACAAACCAGCAGGCTTTTTACGTTTATCTGGATGCCGATTCTGGTGCGAACCATGGATTTCCCTCCGGGCTCTTTGGCACGATAACCAACATTCACATCAATGCGGCCTGCATTGATGACCCTAATTCGCCGAATGGATGTTCGACTAACCTGAACATTCTTGACCGTCAGCGAGGCAATGTCATCCAAGTCTCATTTGATCCGTTCTCTGCCGGACAATTTGCTGGGGTGAATTTTGAAGAGCCAGAAGATTGGGGCACGCTGCAAACCGGACGGGGTTACGACCTGAGTGGCGCAACCCAAGTGGTTTTCAGTGTTCGCTCACCCACGCCCGGTGGAATCACAGTTCAATTCGGCGTGGCTGGAGCCACTTTTCCCTACGTTTACATACCACAGGGCTCGACTTACACGACTTTGACATTGCCACTGGCAATCCCTCCCGCAAGCCTCACGAACGTACATATTCTTTTTGCCATAGCAACCGACGTCACACACGCACCAAATGGAGGAATTGTTCTGGTGGATGATGTTCACTTTGAACCAACTCCTTTCAGTCAAACGAACGCGCTCGGCTTACCGATCAGCACGGAAACATTCGGGGTTGTGCCACTCACCACGCCTACTGTTGGACCTGAACCGTTTCCACTGGACCAAGTGCTTAGAAATCTAACGACCCCATACGAATCGTCGATTGCACTAATGGCATTGCTGGATCGGGGCACCGCTGCGGATCTAACGGCAGCTGGGGCAATCGCGGACGCGCTTGTTTATGCCCTTGGCCACGACAATCACGGCGATCCGTTGCCCGCTACAAACGGTCTTGCGGGCCTTCACAATGGCTATGAGAGCGGTGATCTTGCCCTTTTCAATGGCCAAGGAATGGGTGCCGGACAGCAGGGTGACATTCGCCTGGCAGGTTTTAGTTGCGGCAGTTCATCGCCTAATGGTTTTTGTGTTGTGCAGGACGGTGCCACAGGCGGTAATAACGCTTTTGCCATTCTGGCGCTGGCTTCGGCTTACAAACGGTTTGGCAATGCCGCATATCTCGAAGCTGCGGAAGAAATCGGTTATTGGATAACGACCGAGCTGAAGGACAATAGTGGAACAGGCTACGGAGGTTATTTTGCCGGCTATCCTGACGATGGCGCGCCGAAGGTGCTAATCCAAGGCAAATCGACCGAAAACAACGCCGACATTTTCGCGGCGTTTACGGTATTAGCCACCATTGAACAGCAGTTGGGAAATAGTAATGCGGCTAGTAATTGGACTTTCAACGCAAATATTGCTGGTGACTTTGTGATTCGCATGTTCGATCCTGTGCGTGGATGCTTTTATGCGGGAACGGTGCCTAATGGCACGCCATCCGGGCCTGGTGTGACGCCCAACGGCCCAGCGAAAGGAAACGATGTCATCAATACTTTCGATTTTTTGGATGTGAATACGTTCACAACGCTCAGCATGGCCAACGCGTCTCGATATCAATCCCAGATAGATTGGCGCCTGCCGGTTCAATTCATAACGAATAATTTTGCCAAAGTGGTCAGTGCGGGCGGGAATCAATATAGTGGCTTCAGCCTGCAGCAGACGCCAACCACCGGTCCCGACGGCATAGCCTGGGAATTCACCGGTCAGGTTGTTGTGACCATGAACTTTGTGGACAGGCTTTACGGGGAAACTCAGTTTGCCAGCTTGGCGACGAATTATCTATATCAAATTCGTTTGGCGCAAACGAATGCACCCTTTGGAGATGGCAGTGGCTTGGTCGCCAGCACCGTTCAAAATGGTGACACCTTGCCTCCAATTGAGCAAAGCCTGAACACGGCGTATCAGAATATTCCTGAACGGGTCGGATTGGCAGCGACGACTTGGGGAATACTAGCCGAGGGCAGCTTGAATCCGCTTTTGCTCAGTGGTCTGCCGCCAGAATTGAGCATTCAATTCACCAACCGGTTGGGTGTGGTTATCTCTTGGCCGGCCACGCCCAGCGGTTTCGTGCTTCAGCAAAATTCGGCGCTCGGCACGACAAACTGGGTGCTCAACACCAATATAGTCAACCTCATCAACGGCACCAATCAGGTCACTGTGGCCCTCTCCACCAGCAATACCTTCTTTCGGTTGGTAAACCCATAGTCGGTGGAGCCGGCGTGGCGTCGCGGAACGGAAGCGCCTTCGCTTCTTCCGGATGGCGATAACCGGGCCGTGCCGGTCGTGCAGGATGTCGTCGTTGCTGCGTCCGATGTCCCGGAGCAACACCGGCGGCCCAGTATGTACATTTTTGTGGTCAGGCTCACAAAGATGCGTCCCAGGTACTTAAGCGCGAACAACCCAGAGGACTGCCCTTGCAACTATGGAGAATTACCTGAAGACCCACAAGGCGGTGTTGGCCAATGCTTCTCCTGCTTGACAAAATTCCGCAACTTGGTCCAAATTGCCGGCGCTTATGATACATATGATAAACGCAACACCAAAACAACTTCGGAAAGCAGCGAACATCCAGGAGAAGATCCAATCGCTGCAAAGTGAACTGAACTCGATACTGGGTGGTTCTGATGAAACTGCCGCCATTCAAACACCCAGAAAGAGGCGGAAGGTCAGTGCAGCCGGAAGGGCCAGAATGCGAGCTGCTCAAAGCGCAAGATGGGCGAAGATCAAAGGCACAGCGCCGAAGAGGAAGTTTACTGCTGCCGGGAGAGCGAGACTGGCTGCATTGGCGAAAGCGAGATGGGCTGAAGCAAAGAAGGCGGGGAAGAGCAGGTTGTGATTCTTGGGGGTTGGGTTGGGCGGTGTCCCCCGGATTCTCGCGGGCGAATTGCAGCACTGACCTTTCTATCTCGACTGAGCCGGAGGGGCGTCCTAAATTGCCTTTGCGTCGGCTGGAAAAATCCCATTTGCTGGCGACCAGGCGGCGATGCCATTTGAGCAGGGTTTCGGGCTGCACAATGATGATAACCTCGCCCAACAACTTGCCGAGCGGTTTGCCTTTTTCGGCGAGCACCTTGCGCTGGGCCTCCTGGAGGCGCCAATGCGGCGAATGCCGATCGAGCAGGGCGCGGTAAACGCGGTTTTCCTCCAACACATATTTCAGTTTCTGGCGCAGGGCCTCGTCGATTTGCCCTGTGGCCCAAGGCAGTAGCTTTTCCAAGTCATGGTGCGAGATTAACAGCGGAAATGGCCTGAAACAAAGGCAGAATGAAGACCGTCATTTTCGCCGGATGAGTTGTTTGACCACACGGGTCACCCACGCTTCCGCACCTCCACTTTGATTCGGCTTAGCTTGTGGAAGAGGCTGGCGGAAAGTCTTGCGCGGCGGCGCAAGGGCCGCCAGTGTTACAGACATGCGCCGGGTCTGACACCGTGCTCAGTGCCGGAGAAGTTCAAAGCCGTGCAGACCGGCCACGCGCAAAGGCAACGAAAACCGAATCGAATGCGCTATAATAGAATTACATCGGTAGATATGGCAGAAAAAGATGACAGTTTTTTGGGCGGGAAGGAAGCCGGTCTTCCCATCGGCTTCTCCCGCGACACGATCGAAAAAGGGGCGACTCGCTCGGGAGGACGAACAGGATCCTTTCAAAATCCGGTACATGCAGGCGGTTCTCGACAAAGGCGCCAAGCCAGTTCGCCGGTATTTCAAGCAGGATGTTCTAGTGTTTTTCCACAGTCCCGATGGTCCAAATATTCGAGCGGATTGGTGTTGAGTGGTCTGGCAGCGGGGCAGGGGAGAGGCTTGTGGAGACTGCTGGGGACGATCTCGGGGAGGACACAAGTATGCCTGTTCAATAAGAGACGCCAACTGACGCCGGACGGGTTTCGGAGAGAAATTGTGCTCAAAAAGTGCTCGTTAACTCTGAATGGGGTTCAGAAGGTCGTGAGTTCAAATCTCACCGCCCCGACCAATTTTCCTAATAGAATTAGTAAACGCCGCGCGCTCTGATACACTTTCGCAGAGGTATGATACACTTTCCCGCCCCCTGCAAACCCACTTCTGCCCAGTTGCAAGCCCCTTGACGACCCTCTGCAGTCACCAGGCGCTCAAAGC
>Ga0326728_10001733_pt1 | contig 75751 bp, 72 predicted proteins | sample MB3enrmetagenome_FD_207602 | JGI IMG/M metagenome (GOLD analysis project Ga0326728, IMG submission 207602) | Lab enriched peat soil microbial communities from McLean, Ithaca, NY, United States - MB31MN | ecosystem: Environmental > Terrestrial > Soil > Wetlands > Peat | place: USA: New York...
TCAGGAAACTTAATGCTTCAGGTTACCCTTTGCACCTCCCTCCAGCTACGTGGGCGAACTACCGAACTCCCACGGTCGGACTTTAACCGACAAGTCATACGTTTTACACGGCATACCCTACTTATCTTCAGTGTGATGTTGATATTGGACTTGATGATTACCGGAAGAAATAAATAAAAAAAGCAGGACCATCTCTGACGGATGACCCTGCTTTCGTATTGTTGTTACTTCACGGTGTCGGCACCAGCTTTCGCAGCCACGCCATCCTGTTGTGATGTGCCCCCGGAAACCCCGATAGCGCCGACGATCTTGCCATCCATCAACAGTGGCAGCCCGCCCTCGATCGCAACAGTTCCCTCCATGACGAGGTAGCGAATATTCTCTCCGCCCTTCGCCACCACGTCTTGGAATACTTTGGTCGGGCGCTTGAACAGAACTGCGGTGCGCGACTTGCCAATTGCCACCGCGACGCTTCCTGTCTGGGTGCCGTCCATTTTCTCGAAGTAGACGAGGCTGCCGCCGGTGTCGGTGATGGCTGCAGCCATGGTCCAGTTGTTCTTGCGTGCCTCGGCGATTGCCGCGGTGGCGATCTTCTTAGCGGTTTCGAGATTGACCGATAGACCATAGACGGGCGGCATCTGGGCAAGAGCATTCCCTACCAACCCAAAAGTAAGCAATAAGACTGAACTCAATACCAATAGCAAAATAGATTTTCTCATGGTCACCATCCTTCTTTTGTTGTTAGGGTTAGACATCTTTTACATCGAAAACAAAACATAACCTTCATCCAGAAATAAAAAACCCCGTCTCGTTGTAAAAGACAGGGTTTCAATATTTGATTCATTCCCCCTATATGAGGGAATCAGCAGAGGTGACAGCTCTTTCCTGTGGTGTCGATTACTTCTTCATAGCTTATACAGTACGCTTGAAGTGTGCAAAGTCAAGTGAATTATTTAATTATTTTCAAAGTATAGGATTATTAGTCTAAAACAATCATAACGCGGCATTTCTGCAGATAAGTCAGATTGTCTTTCGCGGATCTGATCTGTTTTGCATCTTCATTGCTGATTTTGAATTCTGTCATGCTTGCACCTTCCGCACTGATGGCCTTTACCGTCAATGGATTGTCCGCAACTCTCGGGTTGCTCTGAGCAGCGGTCAGATCGCGCGCGTAACCGCAGATTCCTTGCTGTATGGCGTAATTCTTTGTCACAATCAGCGTACCGTAGACTTCGGCGCCATTCTCGTCAAAGATCTTTGGGGATATGGCGGGACGACCCTGGAGACCTCGTGCGTCTAATACTAACCCCGTATATACCTCTCCCTCTTGCGCTTGCTTTTTGGAGAACGCCACGGGTTTATGATCTTTCATGTCTGTTTTTTTATCATCCGCGATAGCTTGGGGAACAACTGCCTTGGCGAGACCGGACATTGCCATTCTTACTGTTACTTCTACCGTACCGTCAGACAGGTATGTCTTGTTAACGACGGCGGCGCCCTTGACAAGACCCGAAACCGATGCGTTGATAACATCACTCTCAACGACAAAGTCTTTTACCGTTGTTTTAGAGTCTATCTGAACTCCTTGCACAGTTTCCAGTAAATTTCTGTACGCATCGACTTGGGCAGCCCTCAGCGCCATGGGACGCGCCTGTGGTTTCCCGTAGTATTGTTCCGGTGGCGCTCCTGTACCTACGGCCTCTATGTACCCTTCCTCGTAATTAACAAGCCCCTTGTCGCCGACCTTATCGGTCACCTTTGCTTCGATGGTTTTTGTCCAATCTGTCGTGCCTGCCTTGCCTTCGCTCTCATCCTGGCAGAAGCCAATACCGGTACACAGGAAAATTGAACCTACGATAAGAGAGATGCTTACCATATACGACGACTTCATAATTTGCCTCCATCAATTATTTGCGATTCTATCAGGTTGTGTTTTTCTTACTGCATCATATTCACTAAGTGCGGCAACGTATTAACAGTTGATATTTGTACTTTAGGGACTGGGGTTATACTTGATTTTCCACTGAATTGACAAGAAATCCCTTTTTTGTTGGGGAAGTTGAGGAAAGTATAAGACAAGCGGCCGTGTGTGTCAATAAAATAGATACTGTTTTACCATTTGAAATCATCAACTTTTTGGGATTCATGGTGATTGCGCAGCACAGGAAGAAACATAGCAATTTATGCCCTTGAAAAATCTTAGCGGCCTTTACGTCCATATATTTTATTATCCCAAAGACCTCTTTGTTTTAAATGGTAATGTTGAATGATCCTATTTCCCATGCAGGATGTCCATCCAGCGGATCGCTTCTGAGTCTGTTATCTTACCGAGGTAGACTTGGGTGGTCTTCAAGTCCTGATGCCTCAAGATTACTTTCGATACTACTTCCAGAGATACGCCATTTCTGCTGGCATGCGTGGCTGAATATCTCCGAAGGTCATGAGGCGACACGTGGACATATAATGTCGCTCCTAGTCCCTTGACGAGCAACCTCGCAGTCGAATAGCAAATGGGGAATATGCGTTCCTCTCTTTGGAGGGCTTTCTGCTTGATATATTCCGCCAGCTTTCTCGACATGTTCTCTACTGGATATAGGCCATTTCAGCTTCCTTGCCCGATTTAGGTTCCCGCAAGGTAATGGTTCTGCCCGAAACATCGGACACCTTGATCTTGAGCAATTCACCTATTCTCAATCCACATCTTGCCTGAAGTTCCAGTATCAACCGGTCCCGCTGTCTTGTAGTATTGTAGATCATTTCATACACCGTTTCCCGTTCGAGTATTTTGTGAGGGAGCTGTTTCGGTGCCCGGAAAGATTTGCTGAGCAGCGCCGTGCTGCAGGGATTTCTCATGTTGAGGGAACAGCGGTCGATGATGAAGTTGTAAAAGGCCTTCAGCTGGGCGTACCGAAGCCTTCTCGTGGATTTGGAAAGCTTCTGAGTCAGGCTTTCCAGAAAATGGAATATCTCATCAGGACTAATGCCCTCTAGTGGTTTCTCCGCATAAATCGCATTGAACCTGTCAAGCAGGAGGGTGTAGCTCTCGATGGTCCTGCGTTTATGATTTGATTGAATATAATATTTGAACAGGGTTATCGCTTCTTTTGTGGTCATGACGCACCTCCATATTCTTGGCTTTTGAGGTCTTTGGGGAGCCTAGGATTATAGAGGTAGGGATTCCAAAATGAAAAACATTTGAGAGATAATAGACACGTTATTGGAAGGGGCGGCTTTCAATGATGCACCTACTAATGCTCACTCTAAGTTATCTCCAAAAGATAATGATTATTGGTAGAAATGGGCAAACGTCTTAGAAGGATAAAAGGATCTGCAGGAAGGAACTCGGGCGATTACTTCGCGTCGGCCACTTCCTTGATCATGTTCGCCACCCGGATAGCATCGTTTTTTACCCTGGCAAGGTCTTCCTTGTTGGGACGACCCCAGATGTTCCCCAGCCTTCCCTTGATGCTGTTCTCTTCTGACCCATGAAACTGGCCCACGACGTACCACTCACCCGCCATATTGAAGCCTAGGTGCTCGAAGAACTGCCCGGCGTGCAGCCCTGCTGGTATGGCTTCACGAATACCTGTGTGCGGACCCGAATAGGTGCAAAAGATTATAGCATTCTTTCCCGGCACTATTGGAGACCCCAACTTAATGCGTCCCTCTTTGCGGTACGCACCGAACTTGGAGCTGAGAAACTCTTCCATCGGCTTGGGCAGACTCCATTGGTACGATGGAAAACCGATGCAGACTAAATCGTAGACATAAAAATCGATGTCTCCAGCTTCCTCCACTTTCTTGACCAAAACGTCCGCTCCCGCTTCTTTCAGACCCTCCTCGATGGCCAATGCCACTTTCTCGGTGTTGCCACCCTTTGACCAGTAGATGATGATTGCATTCATGAAGCACCTCCACCAACATTATTAGCGTAAATGATTTTACAGTAACTTACGAAATTATTCGATCGAAGTATCAAAAGTAAGCATTTTGTCAATCCTCAAAAAATCACGCACTATGAAATCGAAGATCTGGTCAATGAGGTCCTTGTACACATTGCCAACGCTTGGCTAACGCGTAAATTGATTGACTTCTGTTCCCGTTTCAACTTGCCGGATGTTAGCTTAAGACAATTTCCTCATCGCAGAAACCATCTGGGGTTGACCTGAACTGTCGCACCATGACGACTCCACAGCGGACAAATTGACGATGCCCTGCTTAAATATGATTATGTTTGCGCTCTTACTTCTTTGAGAAGTCGAGAAACAAATTTAATTTTAGGACTGCGTGTTACCACTCGTACTGCGCGAGATCGATCAATGGAAATATGAAACGTACAGGCTCTCGCGTTCACCTACCACTGCTCAACTTTGTATTTAGAATTAAACTGAGGATTACCATTTGTAAGAACGCTTTTTAATGATGTCCTGCGATAAGATTCTCCAGTTGCTCCAGATCCCACTTTAGATCCATCTCCTCTTTTTTTATGATCCTTAATTATTCACTCCACTTCATCGCATTCTTTCTTTTTATTTGCTGCCTCTATGTCTGCCTTAGTAGCTGGCACGTACTTAAACAGTATCGGCTTGGTCGGCTTCTATTTCCCATAGGCTGACGTTTAAGAATATCTGGATGCATTGCCCATTGAGACAACTTTGCTGATATTCACCTTTTTTTAGCGAAGGGGACCAGGTAACGGTGAGTGATCGACCCCTCAGCTCATCAAGTTTTTAAAGCTTCGACCAATGCATCCATGTGCTCCCCGACTTTCAGTAACCTCACACTCGTAAATCCAGCCTCCTCAAGCCAATCCTTAATTTCATCGAAGTCGTAGGTGGAGCCCCCTTCCGTGTTCACGAGCATGTTAACGGCGAAGATCGCCCCGTCTTTGGGTTCGGTGTGGCTGGGATCCATGACGTGATCGCGGATGATGATTCGGCCTCCCGGGACCACGGCGCGCAGCACCTTCCGGAACAACTCAACGTTTCTCCGGGGGCTGTTCTGGTGGATGATGGCGGAAAGCAGGGCCAGATCGTGTCCACCGGGCAGTTCGTCCTCATAAAAATCTCCCGCCACGAGATGGACCCGGTCAAGTATTCCTGCCTCGGACAGGCGCTCGTGAGCTATTTGGATTACCGCGGGCCTGTCGAAAAGTGTTGCCTTCATTTCCGGGGCGGCCTTGAGAAAAGCGATGGTGTAAGTGCCAGAGGCGCCGCCCACGTCAATAATGTTCCTTGCCGTGCCGGGCTGGATAGCTGTCACGATTTTCTGCGCTAGGGGCGTTCCCACCACGTGCATGGCCCCGATAAAGGCGCTTAGTTCATTGGCATCACGGATAGAAGAGGCCGGGGTCTTTGTCAAGCCAGCTCCTTTGACTATGGGAGTAAGGTCAGACCAGCGCTCCCACAGGTGGGCAAAATGGAGGATCATCGGAAGAACCGACAGAGGACTCTTATCGGTAAGGAACGAGGCAGCATCGGGAGCTGATAGATACATGTCTTCTTTTTTGGACAGCAAACCCATTGCCGCCAAGGCATCGAGTAGAATGGTCATACCTCGCAGATCGGAATTCAGTGTGCCTGAAAGATCTTTGGCGGTTGACGGCACACCGTCTAGAAAGGTGAAGAGATTCATCTCGGCCGCAGACAGAAGTATTCGGCTTTCCATGAACTGCCGGGCGAGCTTCAAGATGGCTTCAGGGCTGTTCTCTGGTTTCATAGCAACCATCCTTTAGGTTCAGTTTTATTTTGTCAGGCACAATAATCCGTTTTCCCCCTCTTCCTCGTAGTTATCTGCACTAAAGAAGTGTAACATATTTAAAGTCATAATTCTGCGATTTTTTCGGCCAATGAAGACTATCAATTGAAATATTCAACACATAGATCAACATGAGCCAATCTTTCTTATTCTTTTTCCATTTCAGGCAGGGTCAAGTTGGTTCTGCCTTTTTTGTTGATAGGAATAAGGATTATAGGTTGTAATGGTGTATAGATGGGCAAAATCAGGAAAACAATATTTCGGGAAGGAAGCGACAAAAAAGGGTATGTTGAATTCATCTACAAGTCCACAACGCATTCGTACAGACAAAAAATAGTCACAAATTCGGGGCTGTGAAATCGCAAATTTCTAAAAATAAGAGATAAACTTGACATTTCCTGACATACTGACATATTGAAATCAATTCAAAAGCACCATTAGGATACAGGTCCACTTTCCTCTAAAGCTTGAGATGAAGAAATGATGGACAGAGGAGTTTACATGAAGCCTACAAGAGTGTTTATCCACGGGCTGGAAAGCTCCGGCATGGGAACGAAGGGTGTATTTTTCAAGGACAAATACCCTGATATGATCATCGAAGATTTTGTCGGCACATTCAAAGATAGAATGGAAAAGTTGAATAAGATACTCTCCGGCAAGGCATCTTTGATATTAGTTGGTTCAAGCTATGGCGGATTAATGGCTGCCGCTTACGCATTCGATAATGAAAAGAGCGTCAAGAAGCTTATCCTCCTGGCTCCTGCCCTTGATATATATGAATTTGAGCCTTACCTCCGCAGGCAGCTCCTGCTTCGTGTTGTTCTTTATCACGGCAGAGATGATGATGTGGTTGCTCCTTCATCAGTCCAGGATATCGCGCGCACGGTCTTCGCAAACCTCGAATACCATCTCGTTGATGACGACCATTCCCTCCACAGAACTTTCAGCCTCATGAACTGGGATGATCTTCTGGAAACTTTGTAAGCAGTTTCAGATAGGTAGGTATTGCGATAGGCAACTAATCCCTTGACAAGATTTCAGCATTCTCTTAACATCTGTCAAAAGATGGGAGTTTAAAAAAAGGTATGTATAGAAAGAAAGTAGTGATCAGGTATGCAGCAGACAATGTGGATCAGCCTATAATATGCCAGCTCGTAAAAAAACACGATCTCGAATTCAACATCCTCAAAGCTCAGATTCTACCCAGGAGGGAAGGAATTATTGTCGTTGAACTAAGCGGTTTGAAAGAAAATTTTGATCAGGGCATCCGTTTTCTTAAAGAGAAGGGTCTCAAGGTCGAACCCGTTTCAAAGAATGTGAGCCAGAATCTGGACAAATGTGTACATTGCGGCGCCTGCACAGCCTTCTGTCCGACTGATGCCCTCTCTCTCGAAAAAGAAACTATGAAAGTCGTCTTCGATCCGGAAAAGTGCAACGGCTGTGAATTCTGTGTATTGGCCTGTCCCCCGAGGGCCATGGAAGTTAACATTTTCTGATTGAGATCGCTGCTTGAAGCTATAACTCCGATGACTCTTTAATGCCCGATTAAGTGAGTTTAATCCTCCGGTTCTGGCTTTTTCTTCTTGTAGGCTTCTTTATCCTCTTCCGTGATCTTATCAATGTAATCAGTCACAGGTTTTCTGCGATTTTCGAATATCGACATCACGTCGTCATATACGCCCCTACCCTTTTCCACCACCATGAGGGTTTCTTCCTTGGCCTTCTGCAGGGCCTCGTGTATGCTTTTTGGCATTCTATTGGACTCCTTGAAGTATGCATATCCAGTCAACATTATGATGATCAGAATAAGCAATAAGGCAATTTTCATGAGTTTTTTGAAAAAAAAATATACGATGAGGATGGCAACAAAGATGCATGCCCCGGCGGTAAATTGATGGGCAGTCATGTAATCTATAAAGCTGTTCATAGTTGAACCTCCATCGTGAACACAGACTTACTCTATTCTATTTATCGACAAAAATCCAGCAATCCTTTAGCCTTGACAAATAGTGTATGGAAGCTTAAATTCGGCCACGCGGTATAATATAAAGAGAGGGATTAAAATTGATTAAAGTTGCCATATCAACTTTAGGCTGCAAGGTTAACCAGTATGAATCTGCGGGCATCCTAGAGATGCTCGACAAAAGTATCTATTTGTCTGTACCATTTGATGCGAAGGCTGATTGTTATATAATCAATACATGCACTGTCACGGACAGGACGGACTACCAGTCAAGAAACCTCATCAGAAGAGCTATCAGGACAAACCCTGACGCATATATTATCGTGACAGGCTGCTATGCCCAGGTCGCACCTCATGATCTTGCCAGAATTCCCGGCGTAACCCTCGTCGCAGGAAATGCAGAAAAGGATCATATCCCCCGTCTTATGAAGCATCTGGCAAGAGGAGACCTTCAATTACACGTAAGCGACATCCGCAAGGCCGGGAAACTTTCCGACCTCAACCCCTTAAAGTTCGCCGGCCACACGCGGGCTTTCCTCAAAATCCAGGATGGCTGCAATAGTTTCTGCAGCTACTGCATTGTTCCGTATGCAAGGGGTCACAGCAGGAGTCTTCCACACATGGATGTTTTGAAAGAAATTGAAACTCTTGCCCGTTCAGATTACAGAGAGATAGTCCTCACGGGCATTCATCTCGGAGTCTATGGTCAGGATTTGGCGCCGCCGTCAAACCTCTACGAGATAATGAAACACGTAGATAAGAATAGATTGGTTAGAAGATTGCGCCTAGGTTCCATAGAAATCACGGAAATATCAGATGACATGATGCGGCTCATGGCGGAAGGAACCACGTTATGCAAACACCTGCATATTCCTCTCCAAAGCGGAGATGACATGATTCTTTCCGCCATGAAAAGGAATTACGACTCAGCATTCTTTAAGAATCGCGTGCAGCTAATCGGGCAGGCTATTCCTGATATTGCCCTCGGTTTTGATGTTATGGTCGGATTTCCCGGTGAAGGGGAAAAACAGTTTGATAATACACTCCGTCTGATTGCAGAACTCCCCATTGCCTACCTCCATGTGTTCCCTTATTCAGAGCGTCCGGGCACAGTCGCGACGAGTCTCCCAGGCAAGGTTGATGAAAGAGTAAAGAAGAGGCGTAGTGAGATACTGAGGAAACTGGGGCGAGAAAAAAGAAATTCCTTTGCCTGTAGGTTTGTGGGGAAAAAGCTGAGTGTACTTATTGAGGATAACAAAGACAAAGATACGGGCCTTATGAAAGGATTTTCTGACAATTACATACCCATCATTGTGGAGAATGGTACCTCTTCGATGGTGAATCGTGTCCTAAACGTGATACCGATTTATTCTCTGGATGGCAAACTGTTCGCAAGGATTACAACCGATGACCGATGAAAGGTTTGCAAACCTCAAGAATCTTCAGCAGGCATTAGGCTACCGCTTCGATAAGATTGATCTGCTTGATAACGCATTGATACACAGCTCTTTTGTTAATGAGAACCCGGCGCTTTCCTGCAAAGACAATGAGAGGCTCGAATTTCTGGGGGACGCTGTCATCGGGCTTTGCCTCAGCGATCTATTGGTAAGGAGATTCCCAGACTATGCCGAGGGTCAGCTTTCCAAACTCAGGGCCTATATCGTGAACGAACACTCGCTCGCAGGCATTGCCCGAAAGCTTAACATCGGAGATTACCTACTCCTCGGAAGGGGGGAAGAAAGTTCAGGCGGAAGAACCAAGACATCCATTCTTTCGAATACCTTCGAAGCGGTTGCAGCCGCTATATATCTCGATTGCAGATTTGAGAAGACATATAAACTCTTGGAAAACATCTTTAAGCCTCTGGTTGAGGAAGGAATCAAAAGTGTTATCTATAAAGATTATAAAACAGCGCTCCAGGAAATCTGCCAGAACCGCTTCAAAGAAACGCCGAAATACATACTAATCAATAAAACCGGTCCCGACCACGATAAAGTTTTTGAAATAAGTCTGACTATAGCAGGCAAGATTACGACTACAGGCATAGGCAAAAGCAAAAAAGAAGCGGAACAACAGGCAGCCAGGAGAGCATTGGAGGAGTTTGTAAAACTGCAGGATGCTACATCCCCTCTAAATGGTGAGTTAGACTGAATAGTAATATGGCACAAATGATTATCCCTTTTTTCATAGTTTATCAAGGTTGTCCGAACCGCTGCATATACTGCAACGTTCATAAGACTGCGGGAGATTCCTCTGAGAAGATTACAGAAGATATTTTCCGGAATACTGTCTGCAAATATCTTGATCACCCAAAGAGAAAGGGAAATGGGGCTGAGATTGCATTTTATGGCGGCAATTTTACGGGAATGGCGAAAGACAGGCAGACCGAACTGCTCGGTTTTGCTAGTCCGTTCATTGAAAAGGGACTCGTGCATGGCGTGAGGATCTCAACAAGACCCGACAGCATAAATAATGAAAGCCTAGGTCTAATGAAGCGGTTCGGTGTGACGACTGTCGAAATCGGCGCACAATCCATGGTGGATGAAGTGCTCCACCTTTCCAACAGGGGGCATGCAGCTTCTGATGTGTCTGCGGCCATGGAGATGCTGAAGGAACGAGGCTTCAAAACGGGGATACACCTAATGACGGGCCTTCCGGGTGACAGTCAGTTGGGATTTGAATATACAATTGCAAAGACTATCGCCCTTAAGCCGGATATGGTGAGGATTCATCCCACATTAGTCCTTCAGGACACACGTTTGGCAGAGCTATTCTTAAACGGAACTTATCTTCCGCTCAGCATGCGCGAAGCCATCGACATGTGCAAGTACGCTTTGAAAAGATTCGGAGAAGCCAACATAGCTGTGATCCGTGTCGGTTTGCAAACAACACGGGAAATGGAGATGACAGGCAGCATAATCGCCGGCCCCTATCATCCAGCATTCCGTTCACTCGTCGAGGAATCTATGTTCTTCGATATGGCATCGGCAATGCTGGCTGACCGAATGATCAGTGAGCAAGAAATAATTTTTTCGCTCTCTCCCAAAGATGTCTCATTCTTCCTCGGCCAAAAGAATAAGAACATGCACGTACTGAAAGAGATCTTCCGCCTCACAAACATAGACGTATCCGTTGATCCTGTACAGGAACGAGGAACTCTTGCGATGATCGTAGATGGCAGAAAATATATGACGGAAAGGTTTCATCATTAATGGGTTTAACGGCTGAGACGGCAGTTCTAACGAATGGGCAGCACAAAGACTAACGTCAGAGAGAAAGTGCATATGTTCAAATCCGGTTTTATAGGCATCATTGGTAGACCGAATGTTGGAAAGTCAACGCTTCTGAACAAGATTATAGGAGAAAAAATAGCTATAACCAGCCATAAACCGCAGACTACGAGAAACAGGATCACAGGCATCAAGAATGTTGAAAACGGGCAATTGATATTCATCGACACGCCGGGCATCCATAGGGCGACGACACCGTTAAATGAATTCATGGTGACTGCAGCGAAAGATACCTTCAGAAGCGCCGATATTATCCTTCTGGTTGTGGAGGCCGTGGAAGGCGTTCACAGAGACGATGAGCTCATTATTGAATCCCTCCGGAACATCAGACTGCCTGTCATACTGCTTATCAATAAGATCGACCTTGTACGAAAGAAAAATATCCTTCCGGTCATAGACCAGTTCCAGCATCTCTTTTCTTTTTCACAGATTATACCCATCTCCGCCCTAAACGGTGATGGCCTTTCCGCCCTGATGAAACAAATATGGGGGCTTCTGCCCGAAGGTCAGCGATACTTCCCTGATGATATGATGACAGACAGGACCGAGCGTTTTATTGCAGCAGAGATCATCAGAGGAAAAATTATCATGCTGACCCATCAGGAAGTACCTTATGCAACAGCCGTTGTTGTGGAATCGTTTAAAGAAGATGAAGATAAAAATCTGCTGGTCATCCAGGCAACAATCAATGTGGCGAAAAATTCTCAGAAAGGCATAGTCATAGGCAAGAAAGGGTCCATGCTTAAAGAAATCGGCAAGCGGGCACGACAGGACATGGAGAAATTCTTTGCCACTAGGATTTACCTGAAGTTATTCGTTAGGGTAAGAAAAGACTGGACCCACGATGCAGGAATGCTCAGAGAATTCGGTTATGCAGAAAAAATATGAAAGCGGAAAGTTGTGAGGTAAAGGTCAGGTGAAACCCGTAATCGCCATCATCGGCAGGCCCAACGTAGGAAAATCAACGCTTTTCAATCGCCTGTATCAGAAGAACAAGGCTATCGTTATCGATGAACCCGGCGCCACGAGAGACCGAAACTATGCGGACTCCACATGGTATGGCAAGGATTTTACTCTTATCGACACCGGCGGATTTGAGCCGGCTTCCGCAGAAACAATCCTGGTACAGATGAGGGAGCAGGCACATCTCGCCATGGAAGAGGCAGACATCATCATTTTCCTCATGGATGGCAGAGAAGGCCTGACCCCGTCGGACAGGGAAATCGTGGATATCCTCAGGGGGGTTGAAAAACCGGTTTTCTTTGTTGTCAACAAAATAGATGGCCCTAAGCAGGAAACCCAGACCTATGAGTTTTATGAACTGGGAACTGAAAAGATTTACGGCATCTCCGCGCAACACGGACTCGGAATTCATGAACTCATGGAGGATGTGGCTTTGCATATTGCATCTGCCGCTAACGAATTTCCCGCGGGGGAAAGGCTGATCAAGATAGCAGTTATCGGAAAACCAAATGTCGGAAAATCATCGCTTGTAAATAAAATCCTTGGATATGAAAGAACTATCGTCAACCCCATACCGGGCACCACGAGAGATGCCATAGATACGTCCTTCGAATTGAACGGCAAGAAGTATCTGCTCATTGACACGGCAGGCATCAGGAGAAAAAGTAGGGTCAGTCACGTCCTTGAGAAATACAGTATTGTCCAGGCCTTTAAGGCCATAAACCGCTGTGATATCGCTTTGCTCGTAATTGATGCCGAGGAGGGGATGACCGAGCAGGATGCCAAGATCGCGGGGTTGACCGTAGAAAAAGGAATTGCCTGCATCATCGTTGTGAACAAGTGGGACGTTATAGATAAAGACAACTCCACAGTGGGAAATTATATCGGAGACATCAAAGAGACAATTAAGTTCATGGATTATGCACCGATCATCTTTGTGTCAGCCCTCACTGGGCAGAGGGTATCCAAGATATTTGACGTTATTGAGACTGTCTTGATCCAGTACACAAAACGGGTAAGTACAGCCGAGATTAACCGACTTGTCAGGGAAGTATTCGCATCAAACCCTCCGGCCCGGCATCAAAATAAGGCAAATTCGTTTACCTATGTAACTCAGGTATCCTCCGCCCCCCCCACATTTGTCTTTTTTGTCCGCGAACCCCGTGCCATTCATTTTTCTTACAGGCGCTACCTTGCAAACCGGATCAGAGAGGCATTCGGGTTTGATCAATCGCCTATCAGGATTATATTCAGAAAGAAAAGCAGATTAAAAGAAGATTGACAGACATAAAAAAGGGAACTCTATGAATTCGATGTTCACAGAGATCCCTTTCTATATTCTTCTTAGCGGGAAAACCGATGGAAGATGAATGCCCCTCGCCAATTAGGCCCCATCCAAACCCGTGTTCTCCTTCTTTCTGAACCAGGAAATAGGATCGGTCAGGAATTCCTCCGTTTCTTTGAGAGACACATAGTGTTCGTGTTCTATATTGGCAAGAAGATTAAAAAATGCCTTTTCCTTCGGGTCGGATACTTGTTCACGGAGATTTGCATAGTATTCCGTCCCTTTGCCCTCAAAATCTATGGCTACGCGGATGGCTTTAAGGTCATCGGCATCGCCCTTAGCGGTCTTGGGCGCCTTCTGCGCTGCATCCTTCAGGACGCTCTTAATTGCCGTATCTTTAACCTTGAGTGGAACCGTTTCGGGCCACTTCTTGTCCTTTTCCCAGTTCTCATGCAGCTGTTTCAGTCTTTCGTAGTGCTCCAGCTCCTCGCCGCCTATCTGCTCAAACATGGCCTTACCTACCGGGTTCTTGGTCCTCTTGGCATTTTTGAGATAGAACTCGTGCTCCTTCATCTCGTTGTTGAGCGCAACCTGCAATGCATTCAATCGTTCTTTCATAACCAATCTCCTTATTCAAATTCAAGTACTGTAGTTTAATTGCATCATCATACCTAGAATTAAGTCTATTAATGCAAAATCTAATTGTCAAGACCGAAAGCAGGAAATCAGAATAAATTTTTACTGGCCTCTAAAGGCCTACACGATCAAAAGTCTTTGAGCTCATCGACATATTCCGCAACATTCTGACAAAGATCGGATATTCTTTCGAGATGCATTAACATTTCTACAAAGATGGGACCGGCCTCAGCCTGACAGATCCCTTCATAATATCGCACAAGATGTTTTTCTCGTGCCTCCTTCACCCTCACATCAATATCTTCCTCGCGCAGGGAAATATTCGTTATTTTTTCCAAATTGCGCTCTCCGACAAGAGACACGGCATCGCGAACATTATCAGTCGCCTGCCGCTCAATTTCTGCCAGCTCCTTTTTGCCCATTTCTGTAAAACTTACCTCCGCTTGATACTTATTACTCGCCAGTTTTGCCAGTATGACGGCATGATCCCCGATCCTTTCAATGTCGTTTGCCATGGCCGTATATGTAAAGAGTTTCCGTGATAATGCCGGTGACAATTGCCGACAGGAAATCTTGCGCAAAAAATTGACGATCTCGCGCCGCAAGACGTCGACAACAAGTTCAACATATATGATATTTTGCCTCTTCCATTCTTTGTAATCCTTCGTCAACTGCAGGCTCTCGGTTAGTATCCTCTGTACGAGGACAATCTCACGCTGCAGTTCTTTTCTCACGCACACCAGAGCGTCTTGGGGATCCACAAGACGCCTGTCATCAAGGAATTCCGGCCATAACGGCAGGATTTCTTCCTGGCCGGGTATGATCTTTTCAATCAATCTGGCAAATGGTTTGAGAAAAAAAATGAAGAAGGCAACGATAAAAAGATTGAACAAGAGATGACCAACGACGATCTGCTGCGCCACATTTGAAGAAATACTTTTCAAAGATAGAATCAGCCACGGAAGGGCAACCATGCAGACAACAGCGCCGAAACATTTAAAGAAGAGGTGGGAGACAGCGCTTCTCTTACCGCTAACGTTCGCGACCGCGCTTGCCATAAGGGCGGTGATGGTCGTCCCCACATTAGCCCCGAAAACAACAGGAAGGGCGTTTTCAATGCTGATAAGATCCTGTTGCGCCAGAATGGCGAGAATGCTGATAGGGATGACAGAGGCTTGTACTATTCCTGTAAAAATAATACCAACCCCAAGACCCAAAAGCGGATTTTTTGTTTCCTGAAAAAAGCGGATTACCGCCTGATTATCTTTCAATGGTGCCGTGGTCATCGCCACTAGACTTAATCCAAAAAACAAAAGACCAAAATAGAAAATGGCCTCGCCCGCATCCTTCTGTTTTGTCTTTCCCATAAACCAGAGAATGCCGCCTGAGACAATAATAAGGGGAGAAATATCGGCAATTTTCCAGACGACCAGCTGAACAGTGAGGACAGTACCGATGTCCGCACCCAGAATGATGCCGAGGGAATGGTAAAAGGTCATCAATCCGGCGCTCACCATGCCCACGGTCAAGAGTGTCGTCGCCCCGCTGCTTTGAAACAGAATTGTTGTTACTATACCGGTCAACAATCCATATACCGGTCTTCTCACTGAATACTTGATATATTCTCTGATGCGCGAAGTAAAAAACTGTTGCACCCCGGCGCCCAATTTCCTCATGCCGAATAAGAATAAAATGAGACCGGATGCGAAAATTAAGACTTCTTTCATGGCAGGTATTTTCCCCGATATAAGGAACCGATGCCCCTATAGTTTATCTTACGACCAGACTGGGTTTCCAACAAAATCTCTAGTACTTGCCAGGAAAATTTGGCTTTCGTTTCTCCTTCTGGGCAAGGATGCCTTCACGTGCATCCTCACTCCCGAATACGGGCATGCCAATCTCCAGTTCCCTCTTGAAGGCATCAGTAAATGACATATCCCGAGATTCCCGAAAGCATCTGATTATACCTTGAACGGCAAGGGGACCATTACTCGCAATTCTTTCCCCTAATTCCATGGCTCTTTTCATCAGGTCTTCCTGTGACACCACGTGATTGAGAAAACCCCATTCATAGAGAGTTTTTGCGCGGAAGTTGCCTGCCGTCAGAAGGATTTCAAGAGCCCGGCAGGGTGACAGATGCCGGGGCAGATAAACATTCGAACCACCGACCGGCATGATACCGAGACTGGCTTCTCGCATTTGAAAAACTGCATTGTCCGCAGCGATGCGAAGATCGGCCCCCATGACCATCTCAAAGCCGCCCGTCAGACAGTAACCGTTGATGGCAGCAATTACGGGCTTCTTCACAATGTTTGGTTTCAGCATGGCTTCACCGACATGCGGCCCCACCTGCACCAGCCATCGCTCTGACTCTCTCCTTGGCTCCCTGGCTCTTGTGAGCACAGGTATGGCCGTTTTCAGATCCATACCGGAGCAAAAGATGTCCGGCAGGCATGAATAGAGAATAACGACACGCACCGTCTCGTCCTCATTGACATCCGTCCACGCACGATGCAAGTCCATCAGGATTTCAGGATCGAGGGCGTTCTTTTCCTCGGGACGATTTAGACCTACTCTTCCGATGTGCCCTTCCTTATCATAGACTAATCCCATGGGGTTCTCCTTTCAAGGCATGAAAAAGCAAATCGCAAGGCACACCGGCTTGCCCCTCAATATTGGAAATACTTGCAATAGGCGCGACTCGAATATTAAGAGCCTGCCAGTTGCCGAAAACAAGGTAGTTACAAGGGTTATTATCAAATTTGTCGGTCAACCTCAAGACGAATGTACTTTATACTTTCTTGACCTCCGATGGAAGGAATGTTCCGTGGTCCAAGCGACCTATTTAAGGGGTGAACATTATGTTCTTTGTGTCAGAAAGACATTTATGGTCTGTAATTTTTTCTATATTTATGATATTTACATCGAAAAGCACTTCACAGCACCCTGTGGAAGGGGCATCTCTTCAGCAGCTATATAGGATGAATATCCTTCAACAGATTATTGAAGAACGTGTGTTCGATAAAAATTCGCGAAGCGCCCATCTGTTTTATTCAGCTACTCATCATCATTCGGCCTTACTGACAGGAGGAACGGTCGAAAAATGGACACCGAAACAGTTAACCAGATAATCTTAGATATTGAAGATAAGATACTCAACATTCTTAACCTTGGCTTTGACCCGGACGTGCTTGCTGTGCTCAGTGATCCCGACGCGAATGAGAGTGAAATTGAGCTCTTGAAGTCAAAGATAGGAGATGAAGTCCTGGTAAGACTTTTCAGCATTGCCAACTCCGCCTATTACGGACATCTGAAAAGGGGAGAGGTCGATACATTCTACAAAGTTGTTTCTAGGCTCGGCATGGACTTTGCCCGTGTTCTCATAATATTCTTATCGTTTGCAGCCCTCTCAAAAGACAGGGAGGTCAGAATTATTTGCGCAAAAAGTTTTGCAACTTCTGTAATCGGGGGCAGGGTTTTGGCGAAAGAATTCGGACTGAGGGATGATGATGCAAGAAGAGTGGAGACGGGAGGGCTTCTCTTTGAAATAGGCAGGATCATCATCGCCCTGTACAGGTCTCTATATAAAGATGAATATGAGCAAGCGCAAATAGGAGAAGATTTTATCTCTCAGCATCAATCACGTCTCGGCATGAAATTTATGGAGAAATTTGGTTTGCCGGAATTCCTGAAGGATGTGATTTCTACCACGTGCCTCACTTTTGAGACGGAGCTTATTTCTCTGTCCGGAATAGTCATTGTAGCCTACAGCATCGTAGACCTGAGCTTCAGAAGGTTTGATAACAAACTCGTTTTATCCTCACCCATGCCTGATCCGGAGGGAATGATCGTGCATACCATGGGTGCAACCATCAAAGACATATTCAAAGCCGTCGGGCTTGGAGAGCACATTGAAATTGTCAGACCTCCAGTACCGAATCAGAAGTTGTCTGCAGAATGACAAATATTCGAGCAATACCATACCATTGAAGAGATCCGTCTAGCGATTGAAGGTGTCCGCAGCAAGCCACGGGGAATGCGTTCGCTACCGAATTCAAAAGCCGCCATCTCTGCTCATATAAAATTTGACATGGAAGGAGCATTTAGTATATAAATTAGCACTAATTTTTGTCTCAGGTAAGGAAGGGCAGCGCTTCCGGATCAAGATTAAGCGGTCTTTTCCGATCCGGTATCTCCTCAATCTGTCTTGCGGAAATCGCATTTCTGCCTTCATGCTGTATGTGCTTTCAAATCCTTATGGCCGAACACGTTTTTTTGAGAAAAGCAGCAGCCTGAACATTTCTCGACAACATGGAATAACTGCCATCAATTTGTTATGTCAAAAAAATTTTAGGCCTTAAATAATATGGAAGACAAGAAAATCAAGCAACCTATTCTTATTGATCTCGGGAAAATCATAAAGGATCATGAGGAACCATTCCTGCCCCTGTGGTTTTTTCAGCACGATGATCTCATTAACGCTATCGATGCTGGCAGCCGCATCAAAAAAGAAAATTTGATAAATACTCTAAACCGCATACATTTTATGGGAGATTCCATCTGCGTCCTATTGCGCCATCCCAAGTATGATGAAGCAATTCTTGTAAAGGCAATTCTGGAGACTGTCGAAGAAGATAAACTAACCTGTTCATGGAACAAGAGTCAAACGAGTTTCGGCCTGGAAAATTTCCAGTTCAGTTACCTGATAGTAATGGATCAACAATCCATCATCCTTATTCCCGCAAAACTTCTGGGTATCGACAGTGCAGGATTTAAGGTAATGCTGCCGAATGAGAGCTACCTTATAAGCAAGCGCGGGACAAATCGCTTTCCCTGCCAGAATATTACTGCGGAGTTGACGCAGAGCGGTTTTCTGGCCAGAGGCAGCCTTATAGATTTCAGCCCGCAGTCTTTCCGTATAAAAGTGAGACCTGAAATGCCGTCATCATATCACGAGTTCAATCCTGATGCCTCGGTCACAATCAGATTAACGAGCGACGGTAAAATGCTTTTTTCCGGAAACTGCCGCTGTCTAAGAGAAAAGCATGAAATTCATGACTGGGAGATCGTTCTTGCGCCCCTGAGTGAACAGATCAAGCGATTTCAGACAAGAACGGTTCGCCATCCGCGACGCCAGATATTCCCTCCGCCGATGGCCGTCTTTGAACATCCTTTTTTCGGTAGAAAAATCCAGCGAGAAATCACAGACATCTCCATTACAGGTTTTTCTATGTATGACGACCCCATAGATGGCATATTGCTGCCGGGCATGATTATACACGGGCTGTCAATAATCTATGCCGGGGAATTGAAAATGAACTGTACGGCCCAGGTAATCTACCGCAAGAAGCAAGAGGAAAATAGAGTCTGCTGCGGCCTTGCCGTCCTGGATATGGATATTCACAGTTACAGCCGTTTGAATAGGATCATCACTTTGAATATGGACCATCATTCCTTCATATCAACGGAAGTAGACATGGATGCCCTTTGGGAATTCTTCTTCGATAGCGGTTTTATATACCCCAAGAAGTATAAACTGCTTCAGGACCGGCGGGAAGATTTCAAAAATACCTACAAGAAACTGTATCAGGAAAATCCCGAGATCGCCATGCACTTTACCTATGAAGAAAATGGGCGCATCTATGGCCATATGTCTATGCTGAGAGCTTACGAGCGAGCCTGGTTGATACATCACCACGCAGCGAGGCCAATGCACAATAAACTGCCCGGCTTCCAGATTCTGAAAAATATGATACTTTTTTTGTACGGCATGTACCATCTTCCTTCAGCAAATATGGACTACGTCATGTGCTTCTTCCGTCCGGAGAACAAATTCCCCGACCGAGTTTTTGGCGGCTTTGCGAGGGACTTGAATAATCCACGTATCTGTTCTCTTTACCTCTTTTCTTATATGACATTTCCCGTCGGATTACCCGAGAGCCAACTGCCGCACGGCTGGTCATTACACGAAAGTACCAATTCCGAACTATGGCAGCTCGAACAATTCTTGAAACATTCCTCCAGCGGGTTATTGTTCGATGTGCTAAATTCAGGGAAAAAGGATCATGCCGATGACTCACTGGAGAAGGTTTCCCAACGACTCGGTTTCACCAGAAAGTGGGCAGTCTACTCACTTGTCAACAGAGGTTGTCTGAAATCCATATTGATTGTTAATCAGTCTGATGTGGGAGTGAATTTATCGGACCTGTTGAACGGCATAAAAGTTATTGCAATTGATTCGGAAAATCTGCCATGGGAAGTACTATCCGTCGCTGCAGCACAACTTACAGGGGTTTATAACCTTGACAGCATTCCTCTTTTAATTTACCCATCTGACTATTCCGATGCTGTTAAAATCCCGAGCGAAAAGAAATATCAACTATGGATCACGTATATGCGCCATTCCAATAAGTTCCTGGAGTACGTGCAGCGGCATTTTAGAATGCGATATGAGTAGTACAGTGTCGAGACAAAGATGAAAGATACCCCATTATACAACAGTAGAATCATTAAAAACTTTGTTGAATATATTAACGAGCATCACCCCGAGATCAATACAAATGTTTTTCTCAGCTATGCGGGAATTACAACCTACCAACTCGAAGATGGAGGCCACTGGTTCACTCAGAGTCAAGTCGATCTGTTCCATGAAATAATGCAACAGCAAATAGGTGTGCCCAATATTGCTCGCGAAGTCGGCCGCAACACACCTTTTTCAAAGGCCACTGGCGCAGTGTCTCAATACGCACTAGGGTTCATTACACCCTCCGTCGCCTATTCAATGCTCGGAAAGCTCCACGTTTTCTTCAGTCGCGCTGTGACAGTTTATACAAGAAGTCTTGGTCCAAACCAAATCGAAATTCTTGCCAGCCCAAATCCCGGCGTCCGAGAAAAACCCTTCCAGTGTGAAAATCGAATAGGAATCTTCGAAGGAATTGCCAAACTGTTCACAACCAAATTCGCCAGTGTCGAACACCCTACCTGCATACATAGAGGAGGAGATAGTTGCCGCTACGTAATAAGCTGGAAGAAAACTCCTTCTTTAGTATGGAAGACAATCCGCAATTACGTTGCACTTTCGGCTTTTGTGGTCTGCCCAATTTTATTCGTTATTCTCCACCACACCAAATGGGCTTGGACAGTGCCTGTCTTGCTTTACGTACTCTTGGTGTCTGGTTTCTTATATTTCTCCGAGCATATAGAAAAAAACGAACTCGCAGCAAACCTCGAAAGCCAGGGCGATTTAGCCAATACGCTCTTGGGTGAAATCAACATCCGTTACAACAATGCCCTACTCATTCAGGAAATTGGCCAGGTAACCGCCATGATTTTGGATAGCGGAAAACTGCTCAAACTGGTTATGGAAGCCATGGAGAATCGATTGGATTTTGATCGGGGTATGATTTTGCTGACCAACACGGGGAGAACTCATCTGCTTTATAATGTTGGATACGGTTACAAACCTGAGCATGAGGAATATCTCACGGGTGTGGAGTTTCACCTTGATAAGCCACATTCGAAGGGACCCGTTGTGGAATCTTTTCGCTCGCAGAAACCTATCCTGATTGATGAAATATCCCGAATAGAAAACAACCTCTCAAAAAAGAGTCGTGAGTTTGCCCAGATAATGGGAGCAAATGCATTCATATGCGCTCCCATTGTTTTCGAAAACGAATCTTTGGGCGTCCTGATGGTTGATAACATCAAGTCAAAGAGACATCTCAGGCAAAGTGATGTGAGTTTGCTCATGGGGATTGCAACTCAGATCGCCATTGGCATAAATAACGCAACATCCTATCAAAGAATTCTCGAAAGTGAAGAGCGGTTCCGATCCTTGAGTGAGAATGCCCCGGACATTATTTACACTCTTGATGCCGATGGTGCTTTTGCTTACATAAATCCCGTCTGGGAAAGAATTCTGGGACATCGCCCTGATGAGGTCATAGGACGAAACTTTGTCGACTTCGTAAAGAAGGAGGACTCTGGAGAATATATTCAACTTTTTGAGCAGATAAAGAATGGCAAACTTATTCTAAGGGACAGGGTCGGCACCATTCTACACAAAGATGGGTCGGAAAAATTTTTTAATATCAGTGGAGCCCCAAATCTTGATTTAAAAGGAAATGTGACTGGTATCGTGGGAATATTTAGAGATATCTCCGAGCAGAAGCAACTTGAATCACAGCTGCTCCATGCCCAGAAGATGGAGGCCGTGGGAACCCTTGCCGGAGGTATTGCCCATGACTTCAACAATCTTCTCACGGGCATACAGGGGTATGCTTCTCTAATGTTTCTCGATATGAATATCACTCACCCCCTTTATGATAAACTAAAGGGAATTGAAGACCAGGTGAGAAGCGGCGCGGAGCTGACCAAACAGCTATTAGGCTTTGCCCGCGGCGGCAAATATGAAGTCACCGTAACCGACATGAACGAAATCATCAACAAGACGTCAGCCATGTTCGGAAGGACGAAGAAGGAGATCACAATTCACCGCAGCTACAAGGACAATATCTGGGCGGTTGAGGTTGATCGCGGACAGATAGAGCAGGTGCTTTTGAATATTTATGTAAATGCCTGGCAGGCCATGCCTGGCGGCGGGGATTTGTACCTAGAGACTGCTAACGTCTTTCTTGACGAGGAGTCTGCCAGACCATATGGTGTGAAATCCGGAAGGTATGTTCGTGTAGCAGTGACCGATACAGGTGTCGGTATGGATGAACAGACACGGAAGAGGATATTTGAACCATTTTTCACAACGAAAGAGATGGGGAGGGGTACGGGCCTCGGGCTTGCGTCTGTTTACGGTATTGTCAAGGGACACAACGGTATAATAGATGTGTACAGTGAAAAGGGGCGCGGGGCGACCTTCACCATCTATCTTCCTGCTTCGGAGAAGGAGCTAGTCAAGGAAGAGAAGGTCCCCACAGATATCGAGAGGGGTGAAGGGACAATCCTCCTCGTGGATGACGAAGAAGTGATCATCGATGTAGGCAGCGAAATCCTGGAGGTGCTGGGATACAAGGTTGATGTGGCGAGAAGTGGCAGGGAAGCTATACAGATATACAAGGAAAAGCAACATGAGATCGATATGGTGATCCTGGACATGATAATGCCGGAAATGGATGGGGGGGAGACATTCAATGCTCTCAAGTCCATTGATCCCGCCATAAAAGTGGTCCTTTCCAGCGGATACAGTGCAGACGCACGTTCAACAAGGATGATGGAACAGGGTTGCTATGGCTTCATTCAAAAACCGTACAGCGTAAATACCCTTTCGCAAAAAGTGAGGGAGGTGTTGGACAAAAAAATATGATAGCGACTTGCTGCATATTATCTGGACCGCTGAGTAATGAATCCCGTTTGCGAAAGAGAACTGTAGAAATAAAATGGTCATCCGAGGAAAGAAAAAGTAACTTATTATGTTTATCTCAGAAGAGAAACAGAAGCCTGCCCACAAATTCGAAAGAAATAATTTTACTTTCTTATAGAGCAAATTATGTTATCTTGGGCATGTGACTTCCGTTTGGGTCATTTTCTTCTCTTCAATAACGCAAATAAAGGAATTTTATGAGATCAGTCTTAGATTATGCAACTTGGGTAAATGACAATAGAGAGCATCTGAAAATATTCTCAGATAAACGTCTTTTTGTTACGTACGCAGGCGGAAAGGATGCTTCCGTAATACTCCATTTTCTAATACAGGCAAGAAGGGACTTTGGTTTTGAATTTGAAACACATGCGGCCATGTTTCCTACGCACGTTTATACGAACGACGAAGTGAGCAAACTTGATACATACTGGAAAGCGCGGGATATACATATAAACTGGCATCATGTGCCCGTAAATGAATCCACTTTTGAGATAGCTAAGCAAGAGGGGAAAAATCCTTGCGAGGTATGTCATGCGGCAAAGAGGAATAGATTTCTAGAATACTTGAATCAGACTACCACTGACTGGGATTCTCTTGTCATCATTGTTGGTTGGTCACTTTGGGATCTTGTCGGCTATTCTCTGGAATATTTATTAGGTGGCGTCTATGCGAGTACAGACGGCCTGTTCCAAGGGAAAAATATTAACGATAGATATTTCAGGACTGGCCAGCGCTTTTATCCCGTGTTGAAGATGAAGGAAGGTTATTCTTTATTCAAACCGTTACTCAGGTATAACGACCAAGATATTAGAAAAGTGATTCATGATAATCAAATACCGATTCTAACTACAGATTGTAAGTATAAGGACTACAGACCCAAACGACTGTTTGCTGACTGTTACATGCAGATGGACTTTTATTTCGACTACGATAAGGTATTGAAATTCGCTCGGGAATCGCTTAACTTGCAAGAGTCAACCGCATATACAAAAATTAGCAAAGAGAATTTCATAACATCAATTTTTTGAAGCAATGCTTCGCGACTGTGAGAAATGTGCGATACATTCATAATTACCATTTCCGAAACATCTTTCTCATTGCGTAAATAATTACGCCCTCGCTTAGGCCACAATCTCCTTCACAGAAAGTTCAATAATGGTATCAGCTAGACGATGCCTTTTATAATTCCAGATTCAATTGGAAACTGGGGGGCAATGCGCTGAATTTCCTTTGCCCCAGCCCCGGCAAGCATCTCCATTATTCCCGCTTCAGAGTACGATCTGCCGTTTGCCGTTCCTATGAGCATATTAAGGGAAAAAAGCGCCGGCTGGAGTGGGCCGTCCATGGTGTTGTCCAAGATAAATTCATGGATCAACAACAGGCCTCCAGGCTCCAGGACTGAAGCCGCTTTCCCGATTATCCTCTGACAATCCTCCGGGCCTTCCGCATGGAGAATTTGAGAAAGCCATGCTACATCATAGCTTCCAGGAATATCTTCTTTCAGGTAATCACCTGACATGAAATCAATGCGGTCAGTAAGACTAAACCTCTCGATAGCTTTTCTGGCGTAAGGTCTGGTTGCGGGAAGGTCGTACACAGTCGCCCTGAGCCGGGGATTGTTGAGGCAGAAGTGGATGGCATATGTGCCGGGCCCGCCGCCAAGATCAAGCAGGTGACGCCGGTCAGAGATCTCTATTGTATTGACCAGCCGGGGTGCCAGATTCATGGCGATGTTGAACATGCCCATAAGAAAACTTTCCCGACCTTCTTCATCGCTTCCGGATGATCTTATCCTGATGGGGCCGCCCGTCCTTACCGCCTCATCGAGCTTCGACCATGATAGAGCAAGATGGTGATGATGCATGATTATATGGCCCATATATTCCGGGGAGTTCTTGGAGAGGAAAGATGTGCTGGACGGGGTGTTATAGTATCTGTCGCTTTTCTTTACGAGGAGGTCCATCGCCGCCAAGGCATTGAGCAGCATCACAACGCCTCTTTCCTTCACATTCAATCTCTGAGCAATATCCGCACCTGTAAGTTCTTCGCTGTCTATTACAGTAAATATCCCAAGTTTTATTGCAGCGTGCAGGACACAAGACTTCCAGTAGTACCCAGATACCTTAAGTAGTCTATCAGGACTCCACGCCTGTGTGTCCATACAGTATCCTTTCTTATTTGGAATCTTCCCCGTAGTGCTCATTAATCCACGTCTGGTATTCGCCGCTTCTGATATTTTCAATCCAGGCCCTGTTCTCAAGGTACCAGATTATCGTTTTTCTAATGCCCGATGCGAAAGATTCCCGCGGAATCCATTTCAGTTCCCTTTGCAACTTGCTAAAGTCAATGGCGTACCTGCGGTCGTGTCCCGGTCTGTCTTTTACAAAAGTGATCAGTTTTCTCCTCGACATCCCGTCAGGGGAAGGAAGTATTTCATCGAGGATATCGCAGATCATCTCCACAATAACAATATTTTCCATTTCTGTATTGCCGCCTATGTTAAACGTCCCTCTCCTTTCCCCAAATTGCATGATTGTCCAGATGGCTTCGCAGTGATCTTTGACATACAGCCAGTCCCTCACGTTCCTGCCATCTCCATAAACGGGCAAAGGTTTGCCCTCAACAGCATTGAAAATCATGAGGGGGATCAGCTTTTCCGGAAACTGGTATGGACCATAATTGTTGGAACAATTGGTAATGACAACAGGAAGGCCGTAAGTTTCCTGATAGGCGCGGACCAGATGATCCGAAGCTGCTTTGGAAGCTGAATAGGGACTGTTAGGCCGGTACGGGGTCTCCTCTGTAAAATATCCTTGCACACCTAGACTGCCAAAGACCTCATCAGTACTCACGTGATGAAAGAGGAGAAATTTGTCCGCCTTTGCCCTGGCAAGCTCGAGGAGGTTAAAAGTTCCGATAACATTCGTATAGATGAAATTCTCGGGCTTCTTGATCGACCGATCAACATGAGATTCCGCTGCGAAATGGCACACTGCATCAATATCATAGTCACTGAAGATATTCTCCATCCCATCGACATTACAGATGTCCATCTTCTTAAAGACGTACTTATCACCAAATTGTTCCCCTATGCCTTTCAGATTTTCGGGATTTCCCGCATAGGTCAGCTTATCGACATTAATTAACCTACCCGAGAACTCTGTTTCCTTCAGCACATAGTGGATGAAGTTACTCCCGATAAACCCGCAGCCGCCGGTGACCATCAGATTCTTAATATTCACGTTACTCCTTTTCTCCTGATTATTACATCAATTATCGCAGTAAAGCGATACATTTCCCCCGCCCTGGCGGATTGGAATCAACAGCATCCACACTGAAATATCGTCATGCATTGTATCAATCAACTGGGCACGGGAAAATATACTGAGATACTCTTAATCCTTGTCGCAAGGTTCTCAGTAAGCTCATATATATGTCCTTCCCCCGAGATACCTTTTTTTGTAATAGCTCCTCGATAAGTAATCCACGCGGATATTCTTGCCTCTGCCCGGCGCATGAATAAATCTGCCGTCTCCGACATATACGCCTACGTGAGTGACCTTACCTTTGCCGGAAGTCGCAAAAAAAACGAGATCACCTTTCAGAAGATCGCTCCTTTCAACGGGGGTCCCTGTTTCGTACTGCTCATTGGTTGAACGAGGAAGATCAAGACCGTTTAGCTGATACACAGTCATTGATAAACCGCTACAATCAAAGCCGGTATTTGGCGAAGCGCCGCCCCAGAGATATGGAACACCGACGAAGCTCTCTGCCGTCTTTATCAGCTCCTCCCTGATATACATGTCGCCATACTTTTGTTGCTTGGCAACAGAATATTCATCGGGGCTGACAATATAAAATTCATCAATTGCCCCCGACGATTTGAGGCTTTCTGCCTTTTGGCGAGCGATAGACTTTGATGCGTAATTGCCAAACCGCACTTTGTACAGGCCCGCGCGGGCCACAAAATAGGTTGCGTCTAAACCCCGGGCCTGTAGCTGATCAGTCAGCCTGGCGGCATTTTCGACATCAGAGAAGGCACCAACCTGAATGGTATAACCCAAGCGCGAGAGAGGCTTTTCTATAGTCTTTGGTCTACTACTGTATGCCCGCCGTCCAGCACAACCTGGAACAAGCAGGATAATTAGAAAAAGGGTAGCTGTCACCTTCAAGAAGAATCGCAGTCTTAAGGCATATTCTGTTTGTTCCACGTGCATAGGAATACCTGTCAGTCGATTTTCAAGTGTCTTACGTCACCGCAGCAACTTATCTGCCCAGCGATCCATGACAAGCCTGCGCGCCTCGTCTGACGTCAATATCGTCCCTTCTAACTGCGCATCCTCAACAGCATCAAGGATCTCACCAAAAAGAGGGCCCGGAGGAAAGCCCATGGCGATGAGATCATCTCCGGTGAGTAAACGCGGGGGGCGCAGCTCATCATCCCCCACTTCTGCAAGCTTGCTATTGCAGAAGTCATGGCTATCAAGAAACCCATGGCTCGCAAGGCAGTCCAATCGATGAAGCTCAAGGTGCAGTTGAAAGTCGGGCATCCTGAGGAAACGTTTTAACCTGTTCGGACGCATATCTGTAACATTCATGAAGAACATATGACAATGAATGAGGGCAAGAATGGTCTCCATGTCTGCACGGGAAAACCTGAGGCGCCGCATCAATGCCTCCGCGATCCTCTCCCCTTCACGCACATGACCGTAGAAGTGAATACCTGATGCATCTACGGAACCTGTGCAGGCTTTGCCAATGTCGTGCAGCAGGACACCCCAGGCAAGGCGTGAATCTTTCTCCACGCCCTCTCCCGCAGGCAGCAGGTCAAGCATACGGAGTGTATGCTCCCATGCGTCGCCTTCCGGATGGAATGCCGGCGGCTGTTCGATACCGCGAAGGCAATCTACCTCGGGCAGGATTTCGGCAAGAAGGCCGGTTGCCGCCATCATTTCCATTCCGTGGCGCGCACCACCGCGCGTGAGAAGCTTCGTCAATTCGTCTCGGATGCGCTCGGCGCTGATACGTTTTATCTCGAAAGCATGTCGTTTTATGGCACGAAAAGTATCAGGATTAATTGCGTACCCAAGGTTGGCGGAAAAACGGACAGCGCGAAGCATTCTTAAATGATCCTCGGCAAAGCGCTCGTCAGGATTCCCGATTGTCCGGATTACATGATGCTCTATATCCTTCCTGCCGCCGACATAATCGATGACGTTGCCCGTTATCGGATCCATGAGCAAGGCATTGATGGTGAAATCGCGGCGGCACGCGTCCCCATGTGCGCTGGTGAATTCAACATGAGACGGTCTGCGCCCATCCTCATAGCCACTGTCGACACGAAATGTGGCGACTTCATAGCCGTGACCTTCTTCAACCACAACCACTACGCCAAAACTCATACCCACCGGCAATGTGTGAGAAAAGAGCGAACGCACCTCCTCGGGCCGCGCTGAGGTAACAATGTCATAATCTCCTGGCTCCACGCCGCGCAGGAGATCACGCACACATCCACCCACGAAGTAGCTTTCGTGGCCGGCGTCTCGCAACCGATGAACAACGCTTGCCGCAGTATTGCGGGACGCCTTGAATTTTCCGTAACTATCAGCCAACAAAGATCATCTTTCCTGTTTATTATTCTGATACGCCAACAGACAGAAAGCCCTCCTATTCATCCGATGAAGTGGGAAAAAAATGCGTTATCAATCTGTATCCTGTTCCAGTACTGTATGAAGTCTTTATGGCCTGGGTTATATAGGCCTTTGCCCCTGCCACTGCTTTAGATACGCTCTTGCCTTTGGCCAACAGCGTAGCAATCGCCGCGGAAAAAGTGCATCCTGTACCGTGAGTTTCCTTCTTATCGATTCTCTCGGAGCAATATCGGCGAAACATTTTGCCGTCATATAGGATGTCCACGGCATCGCCTGTTAGATGTCCTCCTTTAATAACCACATTCTTCGCGCCAAAGCCGTAAATTATCTTCGCAGCTTCTTTCATGTCAGATGTAGAGGTTATTTGCATTTCAGCTAAGACCTCGGCCTCAGGTATATTCGGCGTCACGACGAAGGCCAATGGAATCAATTCTCTGATCAATGCCTCCCTCGCCTCGCCTCTTATCAACGCCTCACCTCCCTTGGCTGCCATTACCGGATCAACGACTAATTTCTTAATGCCGTGTTTCCTGATTGTGCTCGCCACTGCCTTTAATATACCGGTGCTCGTCAGCATCCCGGTCTTTGCAGCGTCAACGCCTATATCGGTCATGACAGATGCAAACTGCTTCTCCACAAACTCAGGCGAGATCTCGTAAATATCCTGGATACCAAAGGTGTTCTGAGCGGTAAGGGCTGTTATAACACTCATCCCCAAACCGCCTAATGCCATGATCGTCTTCAGGTCTGCCTGTATCCCTGCGCCGCCGCAGGAATCCGAACCGGCGATTGTTAAGACCCGGACTAACTTCATTTGTGTCCTCAAGGCAGAAATCCCGCTCTGAAATATCTGATTACAAGTATATGGCCTGTCTTAACGGAAATGATACCCCTCGCAGCAGTTAAGCGATTGCTGACCCCATAAGGCATCCCGATTTCCATTGCTCCATCTTTAAGCGGATATTCAAATCCATCTATTGTTATTCCCGTCACCATATCCGAAAAAGGAAGAAGAGACACCGTCTGCCCCGGTTCACCCTCAATTGCATACTCGTCGCTCACGACAAAAGTCTCACACCTTTCATCGATCAATTTAATTTGTATGCCTTTCTTTAATCCTAGAGCCAGAAGTGATACATTGGCAAGGGTGTGATCGATCCTAGTTCCGAAGGCACCGAACACACAGATTTCATCGGGGACAACACCAAAAGCATATTCCAAAGCCAGTTGCGTATCAGTTTCATTCTTGGCCTCCGGAAATCTGATAACTCGGCTCCCCCGTTCCTTGAAGTACTCCAACATATCGGGCTTCAGAGAATCCATATCGCCTATTATGACATGCGGGACCAAACCGATTGCGCGAAGATAACCAGCGCCTCTGTCTGCACAGATTATCTCGGCAGGTTTTAATTCAGAAATCTTTGACCGGAAGAACGCCAGGTCTCTGATCTCGCCGCCCGCAACGACTAATATGACTTTATTCATGGGATTACTATGAGAATTTATCAAAAGGATTATCTAATGTCTGGCCACCAATTCCTGGACTCTCTATGTAATACCAAAGACAACCTTTGTATTCTGATATGTCACACTGGCCAATTCTTCAAGGGACAGCCCTTTTATCTCCGCCACCTTTCTCGCCGTATGGACAACATAGGCAGGTTCATTCCTTTTCCCCCTATTGGGATGAGGGGTTATATAGGGTGCATCTGTCTCTAGCAGAAGACTCGTTACTGGGATATACCTCACCACTTCCTGGAGCTTTTCTGAATTCCCGAAAGTAATCGCACCCGGTATAGATATGAGAAAACCCATATCGACACATTTCGCGGCCATCGTTTGGTCGCCGGAAAAGCAGTGGATGACTCCCCCGTGCTCACGCTTCCACCTGCCGAGCATTTCTACGGTTTCCTTATGGGCGTCACGATCATGTATGATTACGGGTAGCCCAATCTCGCCTGCCACCTCCAGCAGTTCTCCGAACCTCCTGATCTGCGTCTCCCTCGGAGACAGATTTCGGAAGAAATCAAGTCCGATTTCCCCGAAGGCCACAACTTTATCCATTTTTGCCAGCGTCCTGAGAGAATCGTAAGTCCTATCGTCAATTTCCTTCACATCATGGGGATGAATGCCAATCGCCGCATACACATTCTTAAATTTTCCCGCAATGGAAACCGCTTTTCTGCAATCGTCCAAGGTCGTGCCAACCGTTACAATCAGGTCAACTCCCGCGTCGAGAGCCCTTTTTATAACATCTGCCCTGTCACGGTCGAAGTCCCTCATCTCCAAATGTGCATGCGAATCAGCGAGCATAAATCCTTCCGTGCAAAAGCCTCATCCACCAGTCGGATTACTCTATCTCTATCTCGTCCGCACAGGAGGACATGTCGGGAAGTTCCTTGAGGTAGGATTGCAAATCCTTCTCTGTAATCTCCCCATCAAGCAACATCTTTGTAAGAATTCTCTTATCAGTCTCACCATCGCAACCAGACCTTCTTTCCTTCATTATGGCTTCCCCCTTTTCTCCCGACATTGATCAGGACTGATTATCTATTACACTTTTTCTTTTTTTTCAACAAATACTCAAAAAAGAGCGAACGCCTTGACAGGCAAAACTAAATTGGATAAATTCTTAGAGGTTTATAGCCGCTGAATTCTCTTTCTTTTTTTGTCTTCCGTTTTCGTATCAAGTTGCAAATAGGTGTTACAATGGCTATTAAATTGACATCACGTGTTTGGAACTGGCCGGTTTACGGGTGGCTAGCTTCAGGACTGGCCGTCACATTTTGGATTCTGAACTGGTGTCTTTCCGGACTGCGCACTCAGTGGGGGTTTTTCCCCATGTGGCTTGGATACTGCCTCACTGTCGATTCCATGGTATTCACTCGGAAAGGCCATTCGCTCTTGACCCGTGGTCCCGGTGCCTATGCGGCTCTTTTTCTAATTTCCGTGCCGGCATGGTGGTTTTTTGAAATTATAAATCTGCGCACGCAGAACTGGTACTACCTGGGCGAGCAATATTTTACCGATGCTGAGTATTTTCTCTATTCTTCGCTGAGTTTTTCAACGGTCATGCCTGCAGTATTCGGCACGGCCGAGTTGGCCGGCACATTCGTCTGGATCAAGAGAATAAAATCCAACATTCGATTTGGGATGACTCAAGGCAGACTGATTGCCCTCTTTGCTGCAGGCCCTACTATGATGCTATTGCTGCTGCTCTGGCCTAATTACTTTTTTTGTTTTGTCTGGCTTTCACTCTATTTAATGCTCGAACCTCTGAATGCCTGGCTGAGGAGGCGCACACTTCTCCAGTATATTTCCGCGGGCAACTGGCAACCACTGCTGGCCCTATGGGTGGGGTGCATCATATGCGGTTTCTTCTGGGAGATGTGGAATTTTTACTCGTATCCGAAGTGGACATATTATATACCCTTCTTCAATTTCCTGCACATTTTTGAAATGCCCCTGCTTGGCTATCTCGGATACCTCCCATTCTCCATGGAACTATTTGCCCTGTATCACTTCACGACTGGCTTGCTCAAGCCCGGCCGGGCAGAGGACTACATCCAGATTTGAAAAAATAGCGATGGAGACAAAACAATGGGATCACGGTCTGAAATGGCCGGAGAAGCGAGTTCGTGATTTATCATTCCACCCAGGATCACGCAGAGCGTCAACATTTCGGAACAGATTCATCAACCCTAAGTTTTGCGTTTATCTATAACAATCCCAGCGCTGCCTTCATGCCTGGCAATCGTGTTGGGCGCCACCAGCTTTACTGTAGCGCTCACTCCTATTACGGACTTCATCCTCTTTTCAACCATCTCTAAAAAAGCTTTTTGCCTTTTCATTTCGTCAAAGAAGGTCCCTTCCGCGGCCTCAAAATGAACCTCCAACAAATCATGGGCACCTTTCCGATCGGCCACAATCTGATATTGCGGCGCCGTTCCCACAATGGCGGCCAGTACGGATTCTATCTGCGAAGGATATACATTAACTCCCCTGATGATAAGCATGTCGTCTGATCGTCCCGCTGTCTTATTCATTCGCACCATGGTTCTCCCACATGTGCATAGTCCATATTCAAGTGATGTCATGTCTCCCGTGCGATAACGGATCATGGGAAAAGCCTCTTTCTTGAGGGTTGTCAGAACGAGTTCCCCCACGCGCCCGGCTGATAACTGTTCACCCGTCTTAGGGTCAATAATCTCCGGAATGAAAGCGTCTTCAAAGATATGCATGCCGCATCTGTATTCACATTCGCCCGCCACGCCCGGACCTATAATCTCCGATAAGCCGTAATTGTCAGTCGCAGTGATGCCCAGTCTCGATTCAATCTCTTCACGCATGATCTCCGTCAATGGTTCTCCGCCAAATAGGCCTAATCTCAACGACAACTTCTTCGGGTCAACGCCTATATGATCCATTCTCTCTGCCAGCGTCATCGCATAGGTCGGTGTGGAAATAAGAACTGAAGTCTTGTAGTCCTGCATGATCATTATCTGCTTTTCCGTGTTGCCGGTGCCCGTGGGTATTACACTTGCTCCGATGGCTTCCGACCCGTAATGAAACCCGAAGGCGCCCGTATATAGACCGTAACTGAAGGTAATTTGCACCATATCATCGCGGTTAACCCCGGCGGCAGTCATGACGCGAGCTACGAGGTTCGTCCACACCTTGATATCATTTCTTGTATAACCAACGACAACTGGTTTTTCAGTAGTTCCCGATGATGAATGAACCCGCACTACTTCACGAAGAGGAACTGCAAACATGCCATAAGGGTAATTCATCCTCAAATCTTCCTTGTTGGTAAATGGAATATTCACCAATCCGGAAAGGGACTGCATACTTTCAGGAACGAACTCCAAATCGTCAAATATTTTGCGGTAGAACGTCACATTTTTGTAGACCCTGTTTAGAGTTGCCTGCAGCCTTTCGAGCTGAAGTTCCTCCAGCTCTTCGCGTGGCATACATTCATATTTGGCATCCCAAATTTTCATAAGCACCTCACGTTTTATTGTTAACGTTCCCAGATTTCCTTTTTATCTTTTCCGAGATATGCCCGCTGCACATCCTTATTCGCCAGAAGTTCTGATGCTGTCTCTTCAAGAATCACCTTTCCGGTTTCAAGCACATAACCCCGATTGGCAACTTTGAGTGCAACCCGTGCATTCTGTTCCACGAGAAGAATGGAAATTCCTTGCCGCCTGCGGAGATCCTCAATAACCCGAAATATCTCCTGCACAAGCAGCGGAGCAAGTCCCATCGCCGGTTCGTCAAGTAGGAGCAGTCGCGGTTTTGCCATGAGCGCCCGACCTATAGCCAACATCTGCTGCTCCCCCCCCGACAGAGTTCCCGAAGTCTGTTTACGTCTTTCTCCGAGACGCGGGAATAGTGCATAGACCGCGTCCTTATCTTTCATTATGTCTTTTCTTCTTTCTCCGGCCTCGAAGCGGAGATATGCGCCGAGTTCAAGATTGTCCTCAACGGAAAGAGGTTTGAAAATCTGCCTTCCCTCGGGAACCTGGGAGACGCCCAGCTTCACTATGGCATCCGAAGAAAGTCTGCCGATCAACATATCGTCAAAATATATTTCGCCGCTTGCGGGAGGCGTGATAGCGGAGACGGTATTTAATATTGTCGACTTCCCGGCACCGTTAGATCCAATGAGAGCAACGATCTCTCCAGCATCAACGTGGAGGGAAACGTTTCTCAGGGCATGCAGTTTGCCGTAATATGTGTTGACGTTTTTAATTTTTAACATTGTTGACGAAGCACCGTTAACCATCTCCCAGATAAGCCGTTATCACTCGTCGGTCTTCCTGAACCTGTCGTGGCGTCCCTTCCGCAAGTTTATGCCCGAGATTGAGAACTACGACGCGGCTGCATATTCCCATGACCAACTCCATATCATGTTCCACAAGGGCTACTGTGATCCCCGAATCCCTTATTTTCTTTATCAACAGTGCAAGATCAGAAGTCTCCCTGCTATTAAGACCCGCTGCCGGTTCATCCAGGAGGATGATCTTGGGTTCAACGGCTATAGCACGAGCGATCTCGAGGAGCCTCCCCTTGCCAAACGGCAAATTGGCCGCTTTCATATCGGCCAGGTCCGTGATGCCCGTGAATTCGAGCCAAGAAATTGCCCGTTCTCTGATATAACGTTCCTCCCGCAAATGGGCCGGCAATTTCAAGGCCGAAGCAATGATGCCACTTTGTGACCTTGTATGAAGACCAACCATGACATTTTCCAGAACCGTCATTTGACCGAACAATTCAATACCCTGAAATGTGCGCACCATGCCACGTCTCGCAAGCTTCTCCGGGGAAAATCCGGTTATATCTTTCCCGTCATAGTAGACCTTGCCGGATGTGGGATCATAGATACCCGTTACAATGTTAAACAGCGTCGTCTTGCCTGCTCCATTAGGACCAATAATGCCGGTAATCTCACCCGCTGAAATTGAGAAAGAAACGCCCTGCAGGGCCGTGAGGCCGCCAAAGATCTTCGTCAAGTCTTCAATTCTAAGCACCTGAAAATCTCCCCTAAACCCTGTTCGCAGAAGGGAGGCCAGACTTAACCTTTGCAAGCAGAAATCTAGCCAGAAGCGGCACGCCTCGTATGAGGCCGCCCGGCATAAATATGGTAATCACTATCAGAACAATGCCGTAAACGACAATATCATAATCCTGCAGTGCCCTGAACAGCTCCGGCAATAATGTAAGGATAGTAGCACCCAGAAAAGAGCCATAGATACTGCCCAGTCCCCCGATGATCACCATAGTAAGGAGTTCTATGGAAACATTGAACCCGAAGGATGCGGGCGAGACAAACTGAACTGTGTGGGCATAGAGACTCCCGGCAAGGGCAGAAAAAATGCCCGAAATGGTAAAAATCTGCACTTTCAACAGTCTAACATTCACTCCCAAGATGCGGGCCGCCACTTCGGAGTCGTGAATGGCCCGAAGAGCTCTGCCGACCCTTGAGGCGGAAAGATTGAGGGATAGAAGAATAGTGCCCATGGCAAACGACCATACCAAATAATAATTTTTTATGTCGGTATTGAAGACAATGCCGCATATAGAAAGATTCGGTATACCCGTCAGTCCTGAAGGGCCGCCCGTTATGTCAACAGTTTCGTTGAACATAATGTAGGCGATAATCCCCATGCCGAGCGTTGCCATCGCCAGGTAATGTCCCTTGAGCTTGAGAATGGGAAAGCCGAGGACAAAGGCTATGACACCGACGGCAATGACGGCGATTACCATTGCCACCCAAGGATTCGCGGCATATGTTGCCGTCAACACGCCGGATATGTAAGCGCCAAGACCAAAAAATGCCGCCTGCCCCAGAGAGATTTGACCGGCAAGCCCCAGCAGCAGGTTTAGAGCCACGGCCAAAATAGAATAAATGCCGACGAAGACCAGCACATTCACAATATAGCCGCCCTTGAAGAACACCGGCGCTGTGAGGACAACGGCAGCAAATACAAGAAATTTCATCCGTTCATGTTTCATTTATCCGTCCGATAATTTCATACCCTCTCCGTTTCCCCTTTTCCGAACAGCCCCTGAGGTCTGATTAGCAGGATGATAAGGAGAATGATAAAGGCGATAGCTTCCTTATAACTTGACGATATCAAGCCCGCCCCGAGAGACTCCAGAACGCCTACAATCAAACCACCGGCAACCGTTCCCATGCCGCCGCTCATGCCGCCGATGATGGCGGCACAGAATCCCTTCAATCCGAGCATGACACCCACATCATATGACGTCATGGTAAGGGGTGCGATGATAATTCCTGCTGCGGCTCCCATGGCCGAACTTATGACGAAGGAAAAGAGGATCATGCGCTTCACATCGATCCCGACAAGTCTTGAAGCTATGCGGTTGAAGGAGCAGGCACGCATCGCTTTCCCGCTTATGCTGTGATGGAAAAAGAGCCTGTTAGCCGTGATAATTATCAGCGTGACACCAAAAATCCAAATACTCTGCGGCATTATTGCGGCACCCATCAAAATGATCGGCTCATCTCCGGAAAACATAGGCAAGACATGCGTATCCTTTCCCCAGAGGAGCATGGCAACTCCGCGGATAAGTATGCTTCCGCCTATTGTAATGATGACGAGAATGATCGGTTCCGCATCCTTAAGGGGGCTGATGGCGAGGCGTTCAAATAACGCACCCACTGCCGTTGCAGCTATAATGGCAAGGACAACAGAGAGCGGGAGCGAAAACCCCAGAGTGGCGTGGAAGAATAAGGTCAGCATACCGCCCAGCATTACAAACTCGCCCTGCGCAAAGTTGATTATGCTCGTGGAATTGTAGATGATTGCGAAACCAAGCCCGATGAGCGCGTAAATTGACCCTGTGGAGAGACCAGACAGAGTATATTGCAGCAACTGCTCAACAAGTTCCATAGTATTAATACTCATAAATGGCAAGTTACACTACTACGATCTTCTGTTGAATCGATTAAATCATTATATTCCCTGGAGCAAGATGTCAGTCCCGCTCCCATGCATCTCCTCAATCAGCGGGATTTCTTGCTATGCTCGAAAATAACAGTCTCAGTAATTTTTAGAAGAGACGGTTCTCCAAATTCTAAAGACTACTTTACTAGTACCCACTCTTTGTTCTTTATAGTCACGAGAACAAAGGCAGCCTTCGTCAGGCCTGCGTGGTCTTGAGGAGTGAAGTTGAATATGCCGCCGATACCTTTAAAGTTGCGGGTATTTTCAAGCTCACTACGAATTGCGGCGGGCGAATCACCTCCACATTCAATCGCACCTTTGATAAGCATGACCGCATCCCATGCGTGACCACCGAAATGATCCCCCTCCACCTTGAAATGATTCTTGTAATCTTTTACGAAAGCAAGCAGTGATTTTTTCTGCTGGTCGGATTTCGGAAGTGCATTTGCAACAATAACCCGTCCCGAGGGGAGTGTTATCCCTTCAGCTGCATCTCCGGCCAGCTCTATAAATTTTTTCGAGGAAACGCCGTGGCTCATATAGAGTGGCAGATTTAACCCTAGTTGCTTGGCGTTTCTAGCCACCTTGGCAGGTCCAGGGTTCGTTCCCCAGCAAATAATGGCCTGCGCCTTGCTACCGCGTATCTTAACCAGCTGGGCTATCATGTCTGTATCGTTGGGCCCGTAGATCTCATCGGACACTATGGTGACACCGGATTCTTTTGCACGAAGTTTCAACTGTTCCCTGCCTGAAGCGCCAAAACCGTCCGATACTGTCAGTATGGCAACATTATGCAGATTCCGTTTCCTTAGGTGATCATAGATACGCTCCACTGCCAGGGAATCATTCTGGGCTGTCTTAAAGACCCATTTTTTTACCGGTTCTGTAATCTTGATTCCGGCGGCGCACGAAATCAACGGAATACCCGCATTTTCGACAACGGGAATTACGGCCATTGTCTCGCCAGTCGTGCTGGGACCGATAATGGCAATGACCCGGTCTTCCTTGATGAGTCGAGTGGCTGCCTGTACTGCTTTAGTGGCATCACCCTGGGTATCGTAGAGCACCAGTTTCAGCTTTCGCCCTTTGATGCCACCCGTCTTGTTGATTTGATCCACCACCATATTGGCCGTATTACGTTCCGGTTCACCGAGAAATGAGGGCGCACCGGTAACGGCAAACAGTCCTCCGATCTTAATCGGCTCCTGCGACCAAGAGTTTATCGTATAGACAAGAAGAAGAGAGAAAATGCAAATTGATTTAATGATTATTTTTTTTAACATGTTGTACCTCCGGATAAATTTATGGTTTTATTGTAATCCTTACATTAAGAAAGTGTTACAATTATTTTTCTGCTCTTGATAATTGGGATTAATTCTGTCTGGGGTTGATCCGGATTAGGCCTGCATGCCCGCCCAATGAGGCGCACAGCAGGCATCAATATGTATATTTACAGCGGGTCTGTTCGATTAGGATATTCAGGAATTCTTTTTTCATTTGCTCGTCACTGTTTCTAATAGTTCGCGAAACCTAAAAGTAATTGATTATAATGTCAAGAAATATTTTCCCATCTTGCTTGAATCTTCTGCCTTGAACCCTATATTCCTTTGAAATTTGTTAACTTTCACCTTGCCTGCGCCTTAATTCTATGTTATGTTCCTTCTTAATATATGACAGATTTTAGTACCTTAGGGCTATTGTTTGAACCTCAGCAACTTATAGTTGAATAGGACAGTGGGAGGTCAGGTCATGTCATTGCTAATTGGCGGCGTAGTTTCGGTAATTATCGGACTCTTAGGTCTCATATTCTGGTGGAGTGATTTTGTCATAATCCTGAAGGGTGGAATCCCCATCATTATTGTACTCGGTGGTATTCTCGCCGTTTATATCGGTCTCGATGAGATCCAGGACAAGCTGAGGGAAGAAAGGCAAAAGCAGGAGGAAAGTCTGGCAAAGGCAAGGGAAGAAATCGAAATTGTGAGGGCCCAGGCCGAAAAGTATAAGGAAGAGCTTGACAGGATGAAAGAAGAATCAAAAAAGAAAGATTAAGAAATACAGTCGGGGATTCCGATAAAAACTATGTGCTATTCGCTGTCAAACATTGAGGAGGAAGCACGGTGGGAAAAATAATTCTTGTTGTCGATGATGATCCTGACATACTTAAAATAGTGGAATTGCGGCTCACAGCAAATGGCTATGAGGTGCACACTGCGCTTACCGGAGAGGAAGGGCTAAGCAAATGCAAACTGATAAGACCTGACGCAGTCATACTGGATTTAATGATGCCGGACATGGATGGGTCAAGTGTTGCACATGAAATGAAAGACGACCCAAATACACGTAACATTCCCGTAATTTTTCTTACCGGTGCCGTTAAGGCAAGCGAGGTCCCGAAGAGCCACAAGATAGGCGGTCAATACTTTCTTGCCAAGCCTTTCAAGGCGGAAGAGCTGCTTAAAATGCTACAGCTTGTTCTTTCCGAACAGTGAGTTTTATGCTTCAGATCACTCAGGCAGTTGATAGAGCACCATAAACTGTGTTGACAGCAGGTTCATGCCAGATGCGATGTTGAAGGCTTGCCGAGCGATAAGATCCGAAAGAGAAAATGAGTCAGACATCTTAAGTCAGCGACGATTCTGTTGCCATTACCCGCCTGTTTGATATATTTCAATACGCCGCGATGAAAAATCAAAACGTAAATGAAATCGCTCAGATCTTTATCATAACACCACTTTTCAATCTTATCCCTTCTTGAAGATACCTGTTCTCTCAAAGAGGTCTTACCACATTTCGTCATTACCTCAACCTTTGTATCCCCGTTCACTGCCGCATCGTAAACTATCGGAGGATGAGGAGTGCACTTCCCCGCACATAAACAGCAAGACAATTATAAGCAGCAGTATCGTCTGCATAAATTACCCCTGCTAAATATGCGATACTTTCGTTGAGCTTGATTTTCAATCGTATACTTCAATCTATGAAACAAAATAAACCCAAATTCGTGTCATTATTTTCGTTTGACACCGTCTTTGGCCCATTTTATAATATTTGATAATGAGTGCCGAACTAATTATTACAAACCTCAGCAGATATTTCAGTTACATAATTCTTCTCGACGGACACGATGGTGGACAGATATTTTCATTACAATCCACTTCCCTGAAAATCGACCCCGGAAAACATGAACTCTCCTTTAAGGACACTGATGCTGATAATCTCCCCACGAATTGCAAGCCCATACAGATAACAATCTCGGACGGGAGATCACTCCACCTAAAAATTCTCACCGAGGATTTTTCCATTAGAATCTATGATGAACAGGGCACGCATCTTAACGGGAAGCGCGGCTTTCTCTGTGGTCAGGTCGGTGAGGGTATTCACGTTGAAAACCCGATAACCTAACTAATCTTACCATATAGCAAGAGTATTATCCGGGTAATAAATTTACAGCACAAATAAGACTCTATGAACTCTAATGATTCGGGGCATAAAATAAAATTGGCTGAGAAGTTGCGCCGAAGACTGATCAGGCCGCCCCGAAACGTCGACGAGCCTTCAATATACCTCTCATTCCTATTCTTGCGTGGGCAGACCTAGGAGCCGACGGACCATCTTCTTCTTTATACGGCCCGGAAAAGGCATTTAAGGCTCTGGGACCTCATAGCTATCTTGCCGTTTTTATAGCTTTAGCAACGGCATTAACCGTTTTTATTATTTCCTATGCCTATTCCCGTATCATTGAGCATTTCCCTCATGGAGGCGGCGGATACATAGTCTCTACCCACACAATAGGCACGAATGCGGGGGCATCATATCCGGAAGCACCCTTTTAGTCGATTACGTACTGACCATCACCGTTTCTCTTGCCTCCTGCGGCGATGCGCTATTTGGCTATCTACCGATTACTTTCCTGAAATACAAACTCATTTTTGTGGCTTTTCTGATCTTTCTGCTTGTGATCTTGAACCTCAGGGGAGTGAAAGAGTCACTAACAGTATTGGTGCCGATATTCGTCATTTTTGTCATAACCCATGTCTTACTAATCGGCTATGGCTTACTGAGCCATGCAGACCGAGTAGGCCCTGTTACAGACACATTCAAGTGGAATATCGCACAGGACATGGCAACCATCGGTTACATTGGCATGCTGGCAATCTTTCTCAGGGCTTTCTCTCTGGGAGGTGGTATGTATACGGGGATCGAAGCGGTCTCCAACACCATGCAAATAATGCAGGAGCCGAAAGTTCAGACAGGTAAGCGCACAATGGTGTACTAGGCAACATCGCTTGCAATTACCGCAGTAGGCCTTCTGTTGCGCTATTCACTTTACCAGATAACACCTGCCGAAGGTCGAACATTAAATGCTATCCTTGCCGATCTCACCTTCGGGAACTGGCCTCTAGGTGGGTGGATCGTACTGATTACGGTTTTCTCCGAAGGGGCTCTTCATGGTCGGTGCTCAGTCTGGCTTTGCAGCTGTGCCGAGTGTCATGACAAATATGGCCATCGATTCCTAGCTCCCCCGCCGTTTCGCATCATTATCAGAACGCCTGTCCATGCAGGATGGTGTTCTGCTTATGGGAACTGCCTCTCTGTTGCTCCTCGTCTATACTAATGGTTCTGTTTCTGCCCTTGTTGTCATGTACTCAATCAATGTGTTTCTCACCTTCTCACTGTCACAGTTTGGAATGATGCTCTTTTTTATTCGCCATGGGGACACGGATAAAGCATGGAAGAGACATATTACTGCACATATCGTAGGCTTGATTTTCTGCCTCACAATCCTTATCGTTACTGTTGTAATCAAATTTGAAGAGGTCGGCTAGTTGACACTTCTAATCACAGCGGGAGTGATCGGCTTGTGCTACTTGATCCAAAGGCACCACAGGAAAGTCCGCAGGGGGGGTCGCCAACTCGAAGAGATCCTATCTTAGCTCCCCAAAGACAGTCATCCTAATAACGAACCGTTGGATTCAAAGGAGGCCACAGCGATACTCATCGTCAGGGGCTACAGCGGATTTGGTCTTCATGTGTGGCTCTCCGTAGTCCGTGAATTTCCCAAACTTTACAAGAACTTCATTTTTGTCTCTGTCGGAGAAATCGACTCCGGTTCATTTAAAGGCATAGCGGAAATAGATGTCTTCAAGAAATCCATAGAGAGCGATCTGGCAAGATACGTCCGTCTTGTCCGTTCCTATGGATTCCGGGCAGACGACAAAATGGGTATAGGAACAGACGTAGCTGATACTGCAACGCGACTGTGCAATGCTCTTGTAAAAGAATTCCCGATAGCAACGGTTTTCACGGGAAAACTTATCTTTCGCGAAGAAAACCCTTTCCAGAAAATACTCCACAATGAAACGGCCTTTTCAATTCAGAGGCGCTTGCAGTGGAACGGAATCACGACTGTCATATTGCCAATCCGTGTAGATATGCAGACATTTATGAATCCAAGGGATAAACAGCCGCGGAATAGCCGCTGACAATTTTATCAATCTCAAATAACGATCCGGAAAATTGAAGTAAGAAATACCAAGGGAGTTCAAACTTGCCTTGAAATAGGGGCCATCGTTATGGTAGCGTGCCCAGCATATACCATCAAGATTTCAGAGAATCATGATGCTACGTTTACAAAAAGTACTTCCAATTGCGCTGAGTTTTTCTATCCTGTGCATCATGCTTGTCTCCGGATGCGCCACCATTCCCCGTGAATATGGCAAGGCAGAAACGCGGAAGATGCTGGTTACCGCCTATGACGCCAGCAAGAAATCGACGGGCTGGAAAAACAAATACGGCTGCTTCCTGATGCCTCCTGTTTATGCGTACGGACCGCACGAGGGAGAGAAGAAGAAGGTGGGCATTACCTCCGACGGATCCAAGGCAAGAAAGGGCATAATCGCGGCGGACATCAGCAGGTACCCTTACGGCACGAAGATGTATGTCCCCGGTTACGGTTGGGGAGAGGTGCATGATACTGGAAGTGCCATCAAAGGAGACCACATTGACATTTTTTTCCCTGATGAAAAAGATGCTAAGGCATGGGGCAGAAAGTATCTCGACGTTACCATCAATAAACCATAATTTTCTAATGAGGAGCTCCCATGAATTTCTTTTTTAACCCGGACGGGATCGCTCTTGTCGGTGCAACGCCTAACCCTCTCAAAGGTGGGTATGCTATATTGAAGAATCTCCTCGTAGGTTATAAGGGAAATATTTATCCTGTCAATCCCGCTTATAAAGAAATTGAGGGTATTCCCTGCTACCGATCCGTACGCTCCGTCCCCGGTCATATTGACCTTGCCATCGTCTTTGTTCCCGCAAAACTCGTACCGGCAGTCATAGAGGATTGTGCAAGCAAAGGTGTACAGGGAGTCATGATAGAATCCGGCGGCTTTGCTGAAACCGGTCGGGACGGAAGTATTTTGCAACAATCTCTCAAAGATATATACAAAAGAACGGGGATTCGCCTATGGGGGCCCAATTGCATGGGTCTCGTCGATGTTGCCAGCGGCTTCCTTTTTTCCTTTATGGATCCAACTTCATTGCAGCAAGGGCTCCTTATTCCCGGAAACGTATCACTTGTGGTACAGAGCGGATTCCTGTCCGCCGGCTTTCTCATTGATGTAATGAGTCACCGCGTGATGGGAATCAGTAAAGTGTGCTCCATAGGAAACAAGATCGACGTTAACGAATGCGATCTGCTGTCTTATCTTATTCAAGATACTAACACTGAAGTTATCGGCCATTACCTGGAGTCTTTTTCCGACGGCAGGCGCTTTACGGAACTGTGCCGGAAAAGCGCAAAACCCATTGTCGTCCTCCATGGAGGGAAGAGCAAAAAAGGGGCCGAGGCGGCAATGAGCCATACTGCATCCATGGCCGGAAATCATAAGATCATTTCGGGCGCCTTGGCCCAGGCCGGCGTGACTGAAGCCAGGGACTTCCATCAGATGATGGACCTCTGCCGTTCACTCTCTGCAAGACCGCGGCCGGCCGGCCGACATGGTCGCATTGCTGTTCTCACGTTCAGCGGCGGTTCCGGCATTGTCGCCTCTGACTTTATTGAAGAGCATGGCCTGATCGTAGCAGAACTTTCCAATGAAACCAAAGATGCCTTGGGACGTCTTTTCCCTGACTGGATGCCCGTTTCCAATCCCGTCGATCTATGGCCGGCGATAGAAAAGCATGGCGGAACGAACATCGACGTATACAGCACGGCGCTTGCGGCATTGCTCAGTGATCCCGCAGTTGATGCCGTTTTCCTCCACGCCTTTGCAGGCAATTTTCAGCTTCGACTCAATGTCACAGATATTGCCGAGCAGGCGCGTACGGCCGCCAAGCCTGTATTCGTATGGCTCCTAGGGAGACAAGAAGAGGCTCTTCGTTTCAGGACAGAGGCCATCTCCTGTGGCGTTCCTGTATTCCAGGAAATATCCCGCGCCGTGGAATGCCTTGCTGCCGTTTTCCGTCAGCAGAGATCGGCTGAAATTTCTGAACGTCTGTCGGAGAGTGGAAAGACTATACACATCCCTCGTGAGCTCAACGATGTCATGGAAAAAGCGGTGGGGCCTTTGGACGAGTATGTCTCCAAGACTATTCTGAGGCTTCACGGAATTCAGACTGTAGAAGAAGAAATCATATCAGATGAAGAGGCGTGTGAAGAAACTGCAAAGCGGCTCGGCTTCCCGCTTGTCATGAAGGGCCTGCAGAAAGGTAAGGTACATAAGACCGAACTCGGTTTGGTGCACCTAAACATAACAACGCCGGAGACTGCCCTTCAGGTTTTCAATTCCCTTAAAAAGAAGATGGACCCGTTGGGTCAGGTCCTTGCCTATAAGCAGGTTAAAGGAAAAATCGAGATTATCGTCGGACTCGTCAGGGATTTTAATTTCGGCCCCTGTGTCATGCTGGGGCTTGGCGGTATAATGGCGGAGATATTGAGTGATGCAGTTTTTGCCCCAGCCTCGCTGACCGTAGAGGACGCTCTGGCACTAATCAGTCGTTTGAGAGGACAGAAGATATTCGACGGCTTCAGGGGAGAGCCGCCGGTTAACAGGGAGGAGCTCGCAGGAATACTTGTTGCCGTTGGCAACATCGGTCTTCAGCATCCCCGGATTTACGAAATCGATGTGAACCCCCTCATACTAGGCGAAAAAGGCGTTATGGTAGCCGTTGATGCCACAATTGTTTTGAGATAACACCGACGCCTACTCCACAAATTTAAATGTGCCCCAAGTCTTCAGGGCAGGTCACCGATAAATGGTAGCTTCTTGGAACCGTATTATTGGAGCATCATTGTTTACGCCAAATCTTGATCGGCGTATGGACGATAGGATAAGAATCGCCTAACTTACTTCGTTAGAGTTTTCTTCATAAATATCTTTGACGAGGAAAAATGAACATGAAAAAGATTATGCTTGGCGGAGGTTGTCTCAATAATTGAAGACACCGACAAGGCATGGTGGCCTCCGGCGACCTGAACGGCAAAACCGACAAGGGCTGGTATAACTATAAATCCGGCGAGAAGAAGCCGCACTCGGATCTTAACTTCTAATCAGACTGTCTGAATAAATTAAGGGGTGATGAAAAATGGAAAACGTTGTCATTCTGAGTTGTGTCCGCACACCTATAGGCGCCTATGGCGGTGCCATGAAGGATATTCCGGTTTACCGGCTCGGCAGCCTTGTACTGAACGAAGCTGTCAGGAGGGCCGGCATCGAAGCTACTGCGGTTGATGATGTCATCATGGGGATGTCCTACCAGAACGGAGAATGCGCCAATGGCGCCCGCATGGCAGTTCTTGATGCGGGTTGGCCCGATACCGTGCCGGGTGTTGTGCTGGACCGTCGCTGCTGCTCAGGGCTGGAATCCATCTTTTATGGCTCTTTACAGATCCAAACGGGAAATGCAGAAATTATTGTTGCGGGTGGTATGGACAGCATGAGCCAGGCAGAACTTTATATACCAGGCGATATTAAATGGGGTCTCGGTGGAAAGAACCATGAAAAGTATGGTTTCATGCCCAGAGGCCACGGCGCCCTCGCTATGTGGGGCATTCCGCTCTACGACAGGATTCAGCGCGGCAGGGTGATGTCTCAGCCCATTCACCGTTACGGAGAGCTGAACTCAATGATGTCTTGGGCGGAAATAGCAGCCAAGAGGGAAAACATAACCCGCGAAGATGCAGATAGGTGGGCATATCACAGCCACAAAAAGGCTATCGCTGCATGGGATGCCGGGAAATTCGCAAATGAGATAGTTGCCGTTCCTGTCGGAAAGGGGAAATGCGGGGACATCATATTTTTCCATACCGATGAGGGACCACGTCGCGAAATGACTATGGAAAAGCTTGCCAGGCTGAAGCCAGTTTATCCGGATGGTGTGTGCACTGCGGGCAATTCCTCTTCCGAAAACGACGGCGCCTCTGTCGTTGTCCTCGCATCGGAGAGAAAGGCAAACGAGCTTGGCGTTCACCCGATTGCATATTTTCGATCGTGTGCCATTGCCGCCACGGATCCGACCTTGACATATCCGGCAGTACCTGTCTCCGTTTCCAAGGCTCTCAGAAAGACCGGTTTGAAAATCGGTCAGATGGATCTCATAGAGGTTCAGGAGGCTTTTGCAGTTCAGGCATTGGCCGACGCAAGACTCTGCGGACTCAGTAAAAAAGATATGGAAGAGAAGGTGAATGTGAACGGATCGGGCATTTCTCTCGGTCATCCTGTAGGCGCAACCGGCACGATGAGACTGACAACGCTCATCCATGAAATGAAAAGGCGCAACGCCCGTTACGGACTCGAGACCATCTGCGGCGGCGGCGGTCAGGGCATCTGCATGATCGTGGAAAGGAAATCATAAATCAAAAAGGAGAACACAATGGATTTTGCACAAACGCAAGAACAACAAATGATTCAGGACGTGGCAAAAAATTTCGCCGATAAAGAAATCAAGCCATATGTGGAGATAGATGAAAAAAACCAGCACTGGCGCAGAGAGATATTCGAAAAAATGGCAGAACTGGGTTTCTTCGGTTTCTGTGTCGACGAGAAATATGGCGGCAACGGCATGGGATTTCTCGAGGGAACCCTGGCTATTGAGCAGGTCGCAAAGGTTCACACTTCCTGGCGGATGGCCTTTAATATGCAGTGCTGGGGCCCGGCGTTGACAATCCAGAAATTCGGCACAACAGCACAGAAGCAGCATTACATACCCAAGTTTGTCAGTGGTGAATTCATAGGAAGCTTCGCCATGACGGAGCCCGATATCGGTTCTGACGTTGCAGGCATGCGCTGTCGCGCGCAAGATAAGGGAGATTATTTTCTCTTAAACGGCACCAAGATGTTCATAACCAATGGAACTATATGCAATCATGGTCTCCTTTATGTGAAGACGGACAAGGACGCCGGAGCGAAGGGGATCACCTGCCTGATAATGGATTACAGCCTGCCCGGCATTACCCGCCGGAAGCTTCACGACAAGGTGGGCTTGTGGGCCTCCGATACGGCGGAAATCGCCTTCGAGGATGTCATGGTTCCAAAGGAGCTCGTTCTCGGACAGGTTAACAAGGGATTTCAGATATGCATGACACAGTTAAATGCAACCCGCCTGGGCTGTTCGGCGGGTGCCTTGGGCCTTTCCGGTGCCATTCTTGAAGCCTCCATTAAGTACGCTAATGAACGGATGCAGTTCGGAAAACAGATTGGTAGATACCAATTGATCCAGCAGCAGATCGCGGAAATGAAAATTGAGCACGAATCATTGGCGGCCCTGGTTTACAAGGCAGCTTGGCTGAAAGACAAGAACCTTCCAAATGTGATGGAGACATCGATGTCCAAGCTCCACGGGGCAAAGATCGTCGTCCATGCGGCCAATGAATGTATGAAGCTTCACGGCTCTTTTGGCTACTCCGAGGAATATCCCTGTGGGCGCTTTCTGCGCGATTCAAAGCAGTTTGAAACGCTCGAGGGGACTTCCAATATGCATACCATGATCGTGGCCAATGCGGCTCTCGGTTATGCCCCGAATAGAACATAGGAGTGTAAGATATATGCAGCATTGGGGCTTTTCTCTTTGAACGCTTCTTGGTGGGTAGGTCTGCATGAACGCATATATCGAAGCAACAGGGGAGGCAAATAATGGAATTTAAATACGACTTAAGAGATCTAAAATTTATTTTGAAGGAATGGCTGCCGTCCGGGGAGGTATTCGCATGTGACCGATTTAAGGATAATTTTGGCATTGATGATATCGATATTATTCTGAATGAAGCTTACAAGGTTGCCCGGGAGATCGTGAACCCCATAAACGCCATCGGGGATAAAACTGGCGCCAAACTGGAGAACGGTGTGGTGATGCCTTCACCAGGCTTCAAGGAAGCATACAAGTTTCTTCAGCAAAACGGATGGGGATCAAGCAGCGAATGTATAAAAATTAAAACCGGCATGCCCCTTATCCTTTACAAGGCCATCTCTGAGATCAACCAGGCCGCATGCCCAGCTCTGACATCCTACATTAAACTGACCAGCGGTGCAGCTAATCTGATTCTGCGCTTCGGCACAGAAAAGCACGAATCTATGTTCTTGCAAAAAATGCTCAATGGTGAATGGCAGGGAACCATGTGCCTGACGGAGCCCAACTTCGGATCGGATGTAGGTGATATAACAACGAGGGCGTTCCCGACCAATGATCCCCACATATACAAGATCAGGGGAACGAAGATGTTCATTACGGGCGGGGACGGCGGCCACTGCGAAAACACAATACACATGGTGCTGGCGCGTCCCGAAGCAGGGGCACTCGGTTCCCCCGGCATCGGCCTCTATATCGTTCCCAAGATCTGGGTGAACGCGGACGGGACTCTGGGCAAGCCCAATGATGTCAGGACGGTGCGCCTCGAGCACAAGATGGGGCTCCATGCTCAGGCTACGGCGCTGCTCAATTTCGGCGATGAGGACGAATGCTACGGAATCCGCCTCGGCCCCCCGCCCGACGACAGAGGCTGTTCCCAAGGCCTGGCGATGATGTTTCACATGATGAATGAGTCCAGGATCGGCACCGGCCACAACGCCAACGCCCAGGCAGCCGCGGCCTACTATTTCGCCTCACAGTTCGCCACGGAGCGCATACAGGGAAGGCCGTTCGGTATAAAGAACGCCGAACGCGTCCCTATCCTAAAACATGAAGATGTCAGGAGGATGCTCCTTGATATGAAGGCACACGTCGAAGGCATCAGGGCCATGGTGTTCAAAGCATTTTATTATCTCGATATTCAAGCAAACTCCAGCGATAAAGAGAGAACCAAGAAACTTGGCGAGTTGGCCGAGATACTCACTCCTATGGTAAAATGTTATGGGAGTGAGGCATGTCTCGGAATCATTTCCCAAGCAATCCAAGTCCTCGGAGGGGTCGGCTATACCCAGGAATTTCCGGTCGAACAATATCTTAGGGATTCAAAAATCCTCTCCATCTGGGAAGGGACATCTTTCATTCACGGAAATGATCTAGTGGGGAGAAAGATGCGTATGAAGAAGGGGTCTCCTTTTGCAAACTGGATGGCCACCATAAAGGAATTCATCGAAGTTAACGGCAATGCCTTCGGGTTTGAGAAAGAGATGCATAACTTGGCCAGGGGCTACCAGTGCCTGGAGGTAGTAAAAGCAACTTATGATTCCTGGTATGACAATATGGAGAAAAAAAGGTCCCTCATACCCCTGAATGCGATAAAAGCGCTGTTCGTCTGCTCCCAGGTCCAGGTTGCCGAGTGTCTGATTGAGCAAGCACTGATAGCGAAGAAGAAACTCGATGACATATCCACCGGTGCAGTCGATACAACGTTCTATAAAGGGAAAATCTCGTCAGCCAGGTATTATGTCAGCAACATATTGCCCAATGCTTTCCTTGCGACAGAGGTGATTAAGAATGAGGATGACACGGTAATGACTTGCCCAGAGGAAGCATTAATCGTCAGTTAAGACAATCTAGAAATGGATGAGCCACGACAAACACTCTTTGTGAAGCCCAATAATCTTACTCCACCTTCTTCACCTTTTTCCCCATGCGCCCGGACTCACCCTGCCTGCAGTCCACTTTCATTGTCATATATAACCTCGGGCAGTCTGTTTTAAGCTCATCCATGCAGCGCTTTACAACAAGCATGACCTCATCCCACTCTCCCTCTATTGATGTCCCCATCGGACCTATATGATGAGGCAGGCCGCTGTCCTTAATTATCTTAACCGCCCGCGATGCATATTTACTCACGCTTTCGTCTTTGCCAATCGGGAAAATAGAAAAATCAACAATTACGCTCATAACAACCCCCATTCGCACGCAGCATCCTTCTTATAAGGCCAATCATTTAATCTTCTGAATATCTTTTTCCTTGGCTATGACTACGAGTATCTCTCCGTCCTTCAGGACGAAATTCGAGGCCGGCACCATGTGAATCTGGTCCGTTAGCACGTCTTTAACGGCAATGACCTCTATGTGATATCTGTTCCTCAACTCAAGATCACCGATGCTTTTCCCCAAGAAACTATTAGGAGGCGCAATTTCAAATATCATATAGCCTTCAGAAAGGGGAAGGCAATCAAGGACGCTCGGAGAAATAAGACTCTTGGCAACTTTACTGGCAACTTCCTTTTCGGGAATGATAACGTCAGTTGCACCAACCTTTTCGAGAATAAGTTTATGCTCTTCGTTGGGAGCTTTGACGATTATACTCTTGACTTTTATCTTTTTCAGGTGAAGTGTTATGAGCGTGCTAGCTGCAAGGTCTTCGCCGAAGGAGATAATGACGACATCATCCTCCTGAACTCCGATATGATCCATCACCTCATTGTCCGTGCCGTCGGCCACTATTGCCTTTGTGGCAAAATCTTTTAAACGATGGACGGCCTCCTTATCCTTATCGACGGCAATAACATCGAATCCATTTTCATACAATTCTTTGACGATATTGGAGCCAAAGATACCAAGCCCAACCACAATCACGCGCCTCGTTATCGAAGCCATTACCGATCCTCCTTATCCAACCATGACAGACTCTTCCGCATATGTTAAGCCCTTTCTCGACGAATACCAAGAAAAAGCGAGAGTAAGCGGTCCCACCCGTCCCGCAAACATCGTGAGAATGACAGCCAGTTTTTGGCCTATGCTCAGGGTCGGTGTTATACCCATGGACAGTCCCACATTGCCAAAGGCGGATACTGTTTCAAAAAGATACTCCACAAAGAAGTGACGGCTCTCAACGGGAGGTAAATCCCCCGTACCCCCTAACAACATAAGAATGGACGTGATGAGAGCAACTGAAAAGGCGGAAGCGAAGATGATGGCAATGGTTCGTGTTAGGACCTCCCCGGGGATGGTCCTGTCATAGACATTCACCTGTTCCTGTCCTTTCAGACGATTCCAGATCATCAGGAGGAGTAGTGCGAAACTGGTTGTCTTGATGCCTCCCCCCGTTGAACCGGGTGACGCACCTATAAACATCAGCATAATAAGGACAAGGATTGTCGGATTTGTCAGATGAGCGATATCAATCGTATTGAACCCTGCCGTACGGGGAGCGACCGATTGAAAAAAAGATATAAGAAGCTGCGCCTTGACAGTTGCGTCTTTGAGAATGTGATTCATTTCAAACAGATAAAAAAATGCGGCGCCACCGAGGATCAAACTTGCTGTAGTTAAGAAAACTATTCTTGAATGTACGGAAATCTTCTGCTGATATCCCCGCCACTTGGAAACGATCTCATACTGCACGATAAAGCCTATCCCGCCAAGAATAATCAGTGCCATGATTGTGAGATTGATAATGACATCATCCTGATAGCGCACCAATTTATCCGGCAGGAGGGAGAGTCCGCAATTGTTGAAGGCAGAAACAGCATGATAAAGAGCCTGATAGAAAGCCCCACTCGGAGAGAAATCCCGTGAAAACCGGAGAAATAAGAAAAGTGTCCCTGCAGCCTCGATGATGAAGGTGAGGCCGAAAACCCATTTCATAATAACGAAGAAATCTCTTCGCGGGGTATGGAGAAATGCCGACTGGAAAATTTCCCTGCCCTTAAACGAAATGCCCCTGCCCATTAGTCCAAAGAGGACAACGGAGAATGTAATTATTCCGAGCCCCCCGATTTGGAAGAGACACAGGGTCACGATCTGTCCGCTTAAAGACAGATCCCTGCCGATGTCCAAAACGGTAAGACCCGTAACGCAAACTGCCGATGCGGACGTGAAGAGGGCGTCAACAAAATTTATATGTCTACCGGCGTTAGAATAAGGCAGCCAGAGGAAAACGGCCCCTATAAATATCAGCGAGGCGAAACTGATGATGAAAAATCTCTGGGGAGACAACAGTTTTGATACAAACCGCTTCATGGGCTATTCTCATGCTTCTTGGGACGTTTAAACAATGTAAAAAGCATAATGAAGGCTCCCGCGGTTATGGCCGAATCGGCTACATTGAATGCGGGCCAGTGATAGGAGATTAAATGGACGTCGATGAAATCAATCACCTCTCCAAGACGCACTCTGTCTATGAAATTACCTAAGGCACCGGATAGAATCAGGGAAAGGGCAAAAATCATGAACGGTTCTTCAGTCTTGCTCTTGGCGATATAGTAGAGAACGAGTATTATGGCTAAGACCGTTACAGTCAGGAAGAAGACGGAGCGAAGACCCGCTGAGGCACTAGCCAGAAAACTGAAGGCCGCTCCTGGATTTCTGACGTACGTAACATTCAAAAAACCCTCTATGACAACAAGCGATTCATGAAGGGACATGTGCGAGTCGATGTAGGCTTTGGTGATGAAGTCGAGGAGCACCACCACTGCCGCTGTGGCAGAGAGAATTACATACTTCTTTTTCAAGATATATCTCCGCTATTTCTCGGATCACTCTTCACATAAAGAGAATACACTATTCTGCCAATTCCATACAATCGCAACCGCCGGACGTAATTTCTTCCACAGGGAGAAATAACAGCATTACAATGGCATACATGGCGAGATGATATGCTAAAGGTTCGCAAGGCACTTTTCACAGATGGTCGGATGTTCACCATTAACACCCACAGTCTCGCTGTACACCCAGCATCGGTCACATTTCTTTCCCCGAGTTTTTCTCACCCCAATTGTCAGACCCATAAATTCAGGACTTACATACGGGTCTTTGATGACATCGTTTTCTACTATAGCGATCTCGGACACAATGAGCAGGGTTTTTAAATCTTCAAGATGCGCCTCCAAAAATACGCGGAGTTCACCCGATGCAGAGATATCCACACCGGCATCAAGAGAGTGCCCGACAACCTTATTCTTCCTTGCTGTTTCAATTGCCTTCGATATCTCCCCTCTGAGGGCGATCATCTTGCTCCAACTTTGTGCAAGAGCCGCGTCCATGTATTCCCGGTTCACGTCAGGGAATTGAGTAAGATGAACGCTGATTCCCTGGCCATGATTCGGAGGTAAAGATAACCATATCTCCTCCGCAGTAAAGGAAAGTATCGGGGCAAGCAAGCGTGTTATGGCATCAAGGATTACGAGCATGGCGCTTTGCGCAGATCGCCGCTGCCGTGATTCCGCCCTAGATGTATAAAGTCTGTCCTTCAGGACGTCCAGATAGAGGGCGCTCAAGTCAGCGGTACAGAAATTATGAAGAGTAAAGAACGCGTGATGAAATTGATACTTATTATAAGCCGTCCTCACACGCTCGATAATTTCCTGGAGCCTGTGAAGCACCCACCGGTCGATTTCTTCCATTTCTTGATAGGATACCATTTTGCTCCGGTCAAAATCATACAAATTCCCCAAGATGAAGCGACTGGTGTTGCGAATGCGCCTGTAGGCCTCCACAAGGCGCGAAAGGATTTCGTCGGAAATCCTTATATCCTGTGTATAATCTTCTGCAGCCACCCACAACCTCAATATCTCAACACCATGCTTATCTATGATCTCCTCAGGGTCTACGACGTTGCCCATGGATTTCGACATCTTCTTCCCCTCGCCGTCTACGACGAAACCGTGCGTCAGCACTGTCCTATACGGGGCGCGTCCTCTCGTTCCCACTGACTCGAGCAGAGAAGAATGGAACCACCCTCTGTGCTGGTCGCTGCCCTCGAGGTACATATCCGCCGGGGAGCCGAGGTAAGACCGCTTTTCAAGTACCGCAGCATGACTCACACCGGAATCAAACCACACATCGAGTATATCCGTTTCCTTTTCAAATTGGCCGCTCTGGCACATGGGACAGACCGTTCCGGGAGGCAGCAAGTCTTTCGTATCCCTCTCGAACCACACATCTGCACCGTATTCGTTGACCAACTTCACTACGTGCACGATGATATCCTTTGTCATGAGGTCGCTCTTGCAACGGCTGCAGAAAAACATCGTGATGGGCACCCCCCATAATCTCTGCCGGGAGATACACCAGTCAGGACGACTCTTAATCATTCCGGATATTCTGTCACGACCCCACGCCGGCAGCCACTCTACGGCTTCGATGGCTTCGAGGGTTTTCTGCCTTAGGTTATTTTTCTCCATGGATATGAACCACTGCTCCGTGGATCTAAAAATGATGGGATTCTTACACCGCCAACAGTGAGGATAAGTATGCTCTATGTGAACACGGCCGAGTAGAGCGCCGACCTCGGCCAATTTTTTAATGACCGATTCGTTGGCATCGAAGACAAATTGCCCGGCAAAATCCTTGACATCGGAAGTGTATCTGCCATCGTCATCAACAGGTGCGTAATTGTCGAGGCCGTACTTCATGCCTATTTCGTAATCTTCCTGCCCATGCCCGGGTGCGATATGCACACAGCCTGTACCAGCATCAAGGGTGACAAATGGAGCCAGTATCAGAAGGCTCTCGCGGTCGACCAATGGATGTTTACATTTCATACCCTCCAAAACTGATCCCGGAAAATTGTCCAAAACCTTGTAACTCTTGTAGCCGAAGACATCCATACAGTGGTGCAGAAGTTCCATGGCAAGTATCAGAGTCTCACCATTCACTTTGACTGCCGCATAGACGAATTCCTCATGCACGGCGATTGCCTGGTTAGGTGGTATGGTCCAGGGGGTCGTCGTCCATATTACCACGCTGACTTTTTCTCCAGCCAGTTTCGGCCGGACCTTTGATATATCAGAGATCATTGCGAATTTCACATAAATGGAAGGTGTCGTATGATCACTGTATTCGACTTCGGCCTCCGCTAGGGCAGTCTTGCAGGAAGCGCACCAGTATACAGGCTTTTTCCCCCTGTAGATATCACCGCTGAAATAGAGCTTCCCGAATTCCTCTATAGTAGTCGCCTCATAGTTGTAAGACATGGTGAGATAGGGGTTGTTCCATTCTCCAAAGACCCCCAGCCGCTTGAACTGCTCCCTCTGGACACCCACATATCTGTCTGCAAATATCCTGCAGAACCGCCTTATATCAGCATGGGTCATCTCGTTCTTTTTCGCGCCCAGTTCTTTCTCGACCTGATGCTCTATGGGAAGACCGTGACAGTCCCAACCGGGTACGTAAATACTGTCGAAACCAGACATATTCTTTGATTTAACAACCATGTCCTTAATCACCTTATTCAGCGCCGTACCAAGATGAATGTTTCCATTTGCATAAGGGGGCCCGTCGTGAAGGATATACGTCTTTCGTCCCTTCAAGGACTGCCTGATCTTCTCATAGATGTTCATGTCGTCCCACATCTTCAGTAGCTCCGGTTCCTTCCGGGAAAGATTAGCCTTCATGGGAAAGTTAGTTTTCGGCAGATTCAATGTATCCTTATAGTCCATGGGGAACTCCTCAACTCTTCATAATCAGCGACAATCTATACGCTTAATGTTTAATTATGGATAAATTGGTAGTCGCAGAGGCTATCACAGAAATTAAGCTCTTTCAAGCAGAACTAAAAAAGCCCCCTGCAGCAAAACAGGGGGCTTTTTCACAATGAGATAAGATTAAAAACCTCTTACATTCCCATGCCGGGATAGCCGCCGCCGGGAGGCATTCCTGGCATAGCGGGTTTTTCTTCCGGTTTCTCTGCTACCATGCACTGGGTAGTCAGCATCAAGGCCGCCACACTCGCCGCATTCTGGAGTGCAAAGCGGGTCACCTTTGTCGGATCAATGACACCGGCTTCAATCATGTCTTCATACTCATCAGTTCTCGCATTGAATCCAAAAGCGCCTTTTTTTCCTTTGACCTTTTCGACAGCAATGCTGCCTTCTTGACCGGCATTAGTGACGATCATTTTCAACGGTTCTTCGAGGGCCTTCTTCACTATGTTGACCCCCACCTGCTGATCGCCTTCTAATTTCAGCTTTTCCAGTGCAGACAGTGTCCTGATATAGGCTACACCTCCACCTGGTACTATTCCTTCTTCCACGGCCGCACGGGTTGCATTCAGTGCATCTTCAACGCGCGCCTTCTTCTCCTTCATTTCGGTTTCTGTCGCTGCGCCAACCTTTATTACGGCAACACCGCCGACCAGCTTGGCCAGCCTTTCCTGAAGTTTCTCTCTGTCATAGTCGGATGTCGTTTCTTCTATCTGCGCCCTGATCTGTTTCACTCTTCCTTCGAGTGATGCTCTTGACCCTGCGCCGTCGATAATCGTCGTATTGTCTTTATCTATCGAGATCCGCTTGGCACGGCCGAGATCTTCCACTTTTGTGTTTTCGAGTTTTTGACCCAAGTCTTCAGAAATCACCTTACCGCCTGTCAGAATGGCGATGTCATCAAGCATGGCTTTCCTTCTGTCGCCGAAACCAGGGGCTTTTACTGCTGCAACTTGTAGGGTGCCGCGAATCTTATTCACCACGAGGGTAGCCAAAGCCTCTCCTTCAATATCTTCGGCAATAATGAGCAGCGGTCTTCCCATCTTTGCAATTTGCTCCAGAATAGGAAGAAGATCCTTCATGGTGCTGATTTTCTTTTCGTTTATGAGAATAAGACAATCATCGAGGTGCACTTCCATCTTTTCGGCATTGGTCACGAAATAGGGAGACACGTAGCCTCTATCAAACTGCATACCTTCTACGATCTCCAGCTCGGTTTCCAGTCCCTTAGCTTCCTCGACGGTGATGACGCCTTCTTTACCGACCTTCCCCATGGCTTCGGCAATAATCGCGCCGATTGCCTCATCGTTATTTGCGGAGATAGTACCCACCTGCGCGATCTCCTTCTGGTCCTTAGTAGGCTTGCTTAACTTGGCCAATTCCTTAACAACGGTCTCAACGGCTTTATCAATACCCCTCTTTATATCCATCGGGTTGCTTCCCGCGGCTACGCTCTTAGCCCCTTCCCTGTAAATGGCCTGGGCAAGAATAGTTGCTGTCGTGGTGCCGTCGCCGGCTACATCACTTGTCTTACTCGCAACTTCTTTCACCATTTGGGCGCCCATATTTTCGAACTTATCCTCTAGTTCAATCTCCTTGGCTACTGTAACGCCATCTTTTGTAACGGTCGGGGCACCGAAAGATTTATCGAGAAGTACATTTCTGCCTCGCGGGCCGAGAGTTACCTTAACTGCATCTGCAAGGGTATTTACACCCTTGAGAATCGATTTTCTCGCTTCTTCATCGTATTGAAGTATCTTTGCTCCCATCTAACATATCCTCCTTATGATCATATATTTATTTTTCAATGATTCCCAATATATCGTCTTCTCTCATGATGAGATGTTCTACGCCATCGATTTTGACTTCTGTCCCAGCATACTTGCTGAAGAGAATCCTGTCTCCGGCTTTGACATCGGGCTTTACCAGTTTGCCGTCTTCTGTCGTCTTTCCCTTGCCTACGGCTACAACTTCGCCCTCTATAGGCTTTTCTTTGGCCGTATCGGGGATAATAATCCCACCTTTTGTCTTCTGTTCTTCCTCTAACCTCTTGATAATTACGCGATCCTGTAATGGCCTAATCTTCATGACCCCATCTCTCCTTTCCTTATTTCTTAATATTTTTTGGTATTTTTTGTAAGGCAATCATATCAATTAATCGATTCGTCACTAAAATAAACACAAATTCCCCCATGTCAAGACGTTTTGAGCAGATTTATCAAAAAAATGAGGGAAAAGAGCACTCTTTTAGTAAAAAAAGGCCTTTCCCCTTCGGGTTTTCTGATTTTTATGTTTTCGGCAATCCATTTGGGGGAAAACTGAGAGAAACCGTAGCACCTTTTCCCACCTGACTTTCGATATGTATGTTTCCGTTATGCGCCCTCATAAGATGCTTGACTATTGACAATCCGAGACCAGTGCCTCCCAACTCCCTAGAGCGTGTCTTGTCCACCCGGTAGAACCTTTCTCCAAGCCTGAGAATTTCATTTTTCGGTATACCTATGCCCGTGTCGATCACTTTGACTACCACAAAACCTTTTTCATCTTGGAGTGCATCAATGGAAACCTTTCCACCACTTGGCGTAAATTTGACAGCATTATCGAGGATGTTAACAAGAATCTGCGCCATCTTATCCCTGTCTGCCCGGATGGAAGGAAGCTCATCGGAGATACGTTTATCAATAGTCAGGGATTTTTCCGCCGCTTTCGTCTCGAACATCGGCAACACACTCTCAATTACACTGGCTACAGAAATACTTTCAAACCGCAATGTCATTTCCCCCAGCTCAATGCTGGAAAGGATCAGCAGGTCCTCTACCAGCCTTCCAAGCCGATGGGCATTTTCGGAAATTATGTGAAGAAATTTCTTTGCCGTTGCTTCTTCCTTGATGGCACCCCCCTCTAGGGTCTCAATAAATCCTATGATTGCCGTGAGCGGTGTCTTGATCTCGTGGGTCACATTAGCCACAAAGTCCTCACGTATCTTTTCCAGTTTCTTAAGACGCGTGACGTCATGGAATACCATCATCGTCTTTTGTTCCTCTTCGGGCAGTCCATGAACGGCTGATATAGTGACATCCAGGATAATCGGCGCTTCCTGGCCAAGGCCAATCTCCCGTAAAACAGGTTCTCCAGAATCTTTGAACAGATCAAGGGCATTCTGCAACTCGACATTCCTGAATGCCTCAAGAGGCGTCTTATCGAGAATGTCAGTGATACCTTCATTCCCTAAGATATCTTTCAGACTTCTATTGAGAAATTCAATACGGTTCTGATTATTTATGACAAGAACACCCTCCGTCATACTGGCAAATGCCGCTTCGAGCTTTGCCCTTTCCTCATCTGCAATCCTCACTCTTTCCCGCTCTTTTTGCATCAAACGATTTATATCCTTCTCTAATTGCCCGACATCATCATTTGACTCAATCAGAAGTGTTCCTGACGTCTCACCGCTGCATATTTTGTGCGTGTATGAAATTACTTTCTCAATCGGCGATATAAGTTTTCTGGCCAGAATAAGTGCTATGATAAGGGAAGTGATGATGGCAATCAGGAGGCACTTATAAATATAGTCGTACTGCTGATCAACGGATTTTTTTACCTCGAATAGTGGACGGGCAAATCGTATGTAGCCTTCAACTTCGGAGCCTTTTGTAACTGAAAAGGCGACGTACAGCATGTCTACAGCGAGCGTACGGCTGTAGCGAATGGCTTCCCCCTGTCCCTTTATTCTGGCTTCCTGTATTTCCGGACGGTTCAGGTGACTATCCATCTGAGCCATATCTTTCTCCGAATCCGCTTTGACCCGGCCCGAAGCATCAATCAGGGTAACACGGGAGCGGGATATATCAGCCAGATTTGACAACTTCTTCTCAATATCGCCTGGCCCTAATAATGCAGCAATGCGCGCTTGGGCGATCAGGTCATTCTTTATCCCATCTATCAAGTCAGTCTTGACCTGCCGGGCATACATCAATCCCATGACTATGGCGGTTACGAGTATCAGAGCGACATAGCCGGCAAGAATCCTGTATAATATGCGGTTCTTCAAATGGTCTCTCCTAAGCCTGGCAGCTTGATTCGTGCCTAACAATCTTTCCCGTCACCATAAACATGACCATGTCTGCAATACCCACGGCATGATCGGAAATACGCTCAAGGCTCTTGGAAATCTGCATGATTATCAGAGCTCTGTGGATCTTCTTTGGATCTTCCATCATGAAGGTGAGGAGTTCGCGGAAGACCTGTTCGTTAAGGTTATCTATGGTTTCATCCTCCATCCGGACCTTGTGTGCCAAATCAGTATCTTCATTCACGAGGGCATCCAGGCTTTCCTTTATCATTCTACGGGCAATCTCCGCCATCCGGGGAATATCTATATAAGGCTTCATCGGCGGCTCTTCACTCAAGATAATCGACTTCTCCGCGATGTTTGCCGCCATGTCGCCTATCCTCTCCAGATGACCATTTATCTTGATGGCTGTTGTAATGAACCTCAGGTCCCTCGCTGTCGGCTGCCGCAATGCCAATATGCGGATACACTTTTCCTCGATTTCAACGTCAAGCTGATCGATCGTATTATCATCGCACATTACCTTGCGGGCCAGTTCCGTATCCCTATCCACGAGAGCCTCTGTCGCAAGTTCGATTGCCTTTTCTACGAGGGCTCCTAAATATAGAAGGCTCTCTTTGACCTCGTGGAGTTCTTTCTCATAGTGGGTGCTTGTATGCCTTTTTCCGTCCATCTGTTATCTCCCGAATATACTAAACAATAAATTAAATTAACTTTTTTTAACGTCATTCCGATGGGGGAAGCGATGAGGAATCTTAAGGTTCTCCCCTCCGGTCGGAATGACATGCGTTGTGTTTTCCCCTGATGCCAAATGCTATCATCCGAATCTCCCGGTAATGTAGTCTTCCGTCTGTTTTACATCCGGATTGGTAAAGATTTTTTCCGTGGCGTTATATTCGATGAGCTTTCCCAAATAGAAAAAACTGGCTTTCGATGATACGCGGGCTGCCTGCTGCATGTTATGTGTAACAATTATAATGGTATATTTCTTCTTCAATTCGTCGATTAGCTCTTCAATCTTCGCCGTCGATATTGGATCGAGCGCCGATGTCGGCTCATCCATCAAAACTACATCCGGTTTCATGGCAAGCGCTCTAGCAATGCACAGGCGCTGTTGCTGTCCACCGGATAGGGTCATCGCCGATTTATCGAGAATGTCTTTCACCTCTTCCCACAGCACCGCCTGTTTCAGGCCTTCCTCAACAAGCAATTCCAGATCATTCCTTTTGGTAATGCCTGCAAGTCTTGGGGCATAGGCTATATTGCTGAATATTGACTTTGGGAACGGATTGGGCTTTTGAAAAACCATGCCAATTTTTCTCCGGACCTCGACGGGATCGACATCAGGGCTATAAATATTTGTGCCTTCAAAAATGATTTCTCCCTCGACTCTGGTTCCATCAATGAGATCATTCATGCGGTTGAGGAGCCGCAACAGCGTGGACTTGCCACAGCCGGAAGGTCCTATCAGGGCTGTCACCCGGTTTTTTTCAAAATCCATGGTGATATCGGTCAGCGCCCTGGTCTGTCCGTAAAAGAAATTTACATTCCTCAATTCGATTATACTGTCACCTTCCACAATTACCACCTTTTTTTCTTCCTGACATGACTCCTTATGACAATGGCAATAAGATCAACCCCCAGCACAAGTCCGACAAGAACAAGCACCGTCCCATACTGAATCGATCTAGTCTGTTCTATGTGGGTTCCCGCCGTAGCAAGAACATATACGTGGTAGGGAAGAGCCATGACTTCATCGAAAATGGAACTGGGAAGCTTTGCTGTAAAGAACGCCGCGGCTGTAAACATGATCGGCGCTGTTTCGCCTGCCGCCCTTCCAATACCCAAGATCGACCCTGTCAGTATCCCCGGCAGAGCACTCGGCAAGACAATCTTATATATGGTCTGCCATTTGGATACACCGAGGGCCAGTGACGCCTCCCGGAACGTTTGTGGAACCGCTTTCAAGGCCTCTTCCGATGCCCCGATAATTGTCGGCAAGACGAGGACGCCAAGGGTTAAAGCTCCAGAAAGAATACATGATCCAAAATGCAGAAAAACAACGAAGAACCCCAGTCCGAACAATCCGAAGACAACTGAAGGAACCCCGGCCAAACAATTTATACCAATGCGGATCAGTCTGACAAATTTCCCCTGTTTCGCATATTCGGCGAGATAGATTGCCGACACCACACCAAGAGGTAGCGCAACAGATATTGCGCCGATTGTCAGATAGAGCGTGCCCAAGATGGCAGGCATGATACCACCCTGTGTCATGGAATCCGTTGGCGGGAGGGTGAGGAAATCCCAACTGATGGCTGATATTCCGTTCACAACGATGTAAGCAATAAGACCTCCGAGGGCTAATGCAATCAGCAGCGCCGACAATCGGACGACGGTAAAAAACACCTGCTGTTTGAAATATCGAAATCTCATGGATATCTGCAGCACATCCTGCATAATAGGTTTCCCTTTACAGTGTCGCTGATCCCACTTCTTTGAATTTCTGGGAAATATAATCGGCAATAAGATTAAATATCAGGGTTAAAAAGAACAGGACAATGCCGGTGGCAAAAAGAGCATGGTAATGACCGCTTCCGAACGGCGCCTCCCCCATCTCCGCAGCAATGGAGGCCGGCATCGGCCTTACGGAATCAAAGATACTCTCAGGGATGGCTGCCGCACCACCGGCCACCATCAGCACCACCATAGTTTCACCAATGGCCCTGGCCATACCGAGGATCACGGCCGTGGAAATTCCTGACAGTGCTGCCGGCATAATGACCTTGGTAATGGTTTCATATTTCGTTGCACCCAGGGCATACGATGCCTCCTTGAATTCCTGGGGCACGGCATAAAGGGCATCCTCCGAGATGCTCGAAATCGTAGGTATCGCCATGATCGCCAGAATTACGGAAGCATTCAAAATGTTAAGACCCGTCGGCAGGTCAAAGGTCTCCTGAAGAAATGGAGCTACAACGACCATGCCGAAGAAACCAAGGACTACAGAAGGAATCCCTGCCAGGAGTTCTATAATCGACTTCGTAACATCTTTGATAGAAGCGGGTGCAATTTCAGAAATGTAAACAGCAGAAAGAACCCCCAGAGGAACGGCAATCAGACATGAGAATACGGTGACAACCGCTGAACCAATTATCAAGGGCCATATCCCGTAGGATGGAGGGTCATATGTGGGATACCATTCCTTTCCTAATATGAAATCTGCAACGGACACTTCCCTGAATAAAGGGATACCTTCGCGGAAAAGGAAAACGACGATGAGCGCCAAGGTAAGCACCGAGACGAATGCAACCGAAGCAAAAATACTCTTGATGATGGTTTCCTTCAAACGTCTGGACATTAGGTATTTTTATTTTTTGCCTTTTCTTGATGGTTTTTCTTTTGCCTCGCCCGCTATGGGAATAAATCCCTCTTTGACGACCAGTTTCTGCCCTGCGGGACTCAGCACGAACTTGATAAAGTCGGCAACAACACCTTCGGGTTGCCCGTTGGTATACATGTACAATGGTCTTGCAATGGGGTACTCCTTGGAGAGGGCCGCTTTTTCCGAAGCGGGAATCCCATTGACGGTCAATCCCTTCACCGCCTTGTCAACGTAACCCATGCCGACATAGCCGATGGCATATCTGTTTTTGGAAATGGCCTGTACAACCGCGCCGTTTGACGCCTGTAATTGGGCCTTGGGAGTCACTTTGGCATTGTGGAGAACCAGATGCCCCCAAGCTTCAAAGGTGCCTGAACTGCTGTCCCTCGACACAACAATGATCCGCAGATCATCGCCACCGACCTCTTTCCAGTTTGTAATCTTGCCCTGATAGATCTGACTCAGTTGATCAATCGTCAGTCCATTAACTTTATTCTTCGGGTGAACAATAGGCGTCAACGCATCAATCGCAATCGTGTGAACAACAGGATTCACTCCTCTCTCTTTGGCAAGGGTGATTTCATTGTCTTTAATTTCTCGTGATGAGTTTGCAATGTCTGTAGACTTGTCAATGAGGGCCTTTATCCCGTCTCCCGATCCGCCGCCGGAAAGAGATATATTCACTCTGGGATGCGCCTTCATGTAGGCCTCCAACGCCGCCTGTGCAATAGGTAAAACTGTTGTTGATCCCTTGATGACAACATTTTCCGCGGCAACAGCAAGACTTGTACTAATAGTTAGCAATGTCAAACCGACCACTAGCAATTTTCTAACCATTTTTAGAACCTCCATTTTATTTTACTTCATCCTCCAGATTTGCGGAAGACATCTTTTATTGCTTTCTCCTAAAATAAAGAAGCATTAACTAACATTTTGACGCCGCAGTAATGATCCGGCCAGCCATATTTCCCTGCTGAACGGATTCAATGCAGGCACAATTATTTATATAATACATAAATACATACAAAATATTTCAACATTGTTAAAGAATGATGAAGAATTTGTTAATCCTGGAAAAAACATAATCCGCTCTGACAAGTACCAATCGCTTATTGCCACACGACTGAGAACTATGGTAAATGGCCTATGTCTGTCCAAATTATTGAAGCTATGAAAGGATGCTGGATGAATGAAGTTGCAAAGACCCGCCAGGCGCTGATCAAAGAGCTTTTTCCTTCCGGCGTCCCCAAATTGTGGTGCCCTCTCCTCACATACTATAATATGGATGGCACGATCGGCTTTGACAGGATGCGTGTTCATTTCAAACATGTAGTCCCGTGGGTCAGGGGCTTTCTCATTCCCGGATCGACTGGTGACGGTTGGGAACTTACGGAAGATGAAACATTAGAAGTCACAGACTTCGCGATAAAACAGGCTCGTAAGAGCGAGATCAGTCTCCTCCTCGGCGTCCTGAAAGCGGATGTTGAAACCATGAAGCGGACGATTTCGAGAATGACTAAGATGCTTAAAAAAAATCAGCCGGGAAAAGAAGATGCCGGCGAAATCCTGAAAGCCAATCATGTTTGCGGTTTCACCGTCTGCCCGCCCCGTGGGAAGTCGCTTACCCAGCATCAAATTGAAGCCGGCCTTTCCACTATCCTCGATTTGGGGATGCCTATAGCCCTGTATCAACTTCCGCAGGTGACTGAGAATGAAGTGGCACCCGAAACCTTCGAGCAGCTTGTGCAGAAGTATTCCAACCTCATTTTCTTCAAGGATTCAAGCGGTCAGGATAACATTGCAACTTCCAATGTCTACAAGGGCGGCGTTTTTCTCGTGAGGGGTGCCGAAGGGAGCTATGCGCAATGGCTCACGGGCACGGGCCGTAGCTACGATGGGTTCCTTCTAAGCACGGCTAACTGCTTTTCTCAGAATCTTTCTTCTCTCATAGAAAGTCTTCAAAAGAACGATAATGAAAAAGCACGGGAGATATCAGAAAAGCTGACCAATGTTGTCAGTGAGGTCTTTGTTCTGGTGCAACAGCTGCCTTACGGCAATCCCTTTACCAATGCCAATAAGGCCATGGATCATTTTTTTGCCTTCGGACCTTCCGCAAATACAACAGAAGGACCTTTGCTTCATGAAAAAAATCGCATTCCACATGATGTAATCCAGGCGACAGGCGCCATTTTGACGCGCTACAACCTGATGCCTGAAAAAGGATACATGGCGTAAAATATTCCCATATCATGTACAGAGGAAATGCTATCTTCGGAAGACAGCCGCACAGGCATTGGATAGTTCCGCTTCATGGCTCCTTAGGCATGAAACAACTCTCCCCTTCCCTGCTGCTATGCCCTTGCAGAACTTATTCGCATCGCCTTTGCACGCCTGACGGAATTCCCGGGACTTTTCCCTTGCCAAGGCCATATGATTCGCGCATTCTTGCGATAGCCGGTCTCCGTTGCTCTTGAGACAGGCCCAAATTCGGCCTCCGCCAGACTTAATGTCTTTGCAGAACTTCTTGATATCGGCCTTGCACGCCCCTTTGCCCTCCTTGAGTATCAGTGTCTTGTCTTGATCCTGCGCCGGACCGGGAGCCGCTACTACAAAACAACTTATCATTGTCGCACACAGAATAAGCGAGAATTTTTTCATGAAATACCCCCGATTGAAATTTATTTTTCTCATTTCATGCCTGAGGACAAATGCAATTGATTATACCTCTTCTCGGGTTTCTTTCAAAGAGTTTCATTATTTAGATCTCTTCCAGCAACATTTGATAAGGCATTATGTTGCGGCCCCTGCGACGTGCGCGGAGTGACAATGGGCAGGTTTCCCATGCATTCTCCTTTCTTCTTAAATTTTGAATTCGCTAGCGAGCATATTCTCCGTCGCTTGTGCGGAATGATACTCTTCCTTAAGAATCTAAGATTCCCAGCAACTTGCTGCGGAGACTTCAATTTTCAGTTTTTAACTTTTTGTGCTACATTAACCGTCAAGTAATTAAGGCCGCAACAGTCTGTGCAAAAAGAGATAAAACAAATTTCAAGGAAAGCTCGTGTGGAGAAAGAGGAGAACTGAGCGATGACATCAGTAGCTTGGCGCCATTTGGCATCATATCTCTCCATCCTGGCCCTTACTGGCTGTGCCACTCAGACAAAGATCGTCAAACCGGATTGGCAGAATACTGACCACAAGAAATTCGCGGAACAGATTGTGCCCCTCCTCACGAGTGCCGGCCTTTCCCCGGGCAATTGCCAGATTTTTTTTATCGACTCTCAGAAACTGAACGCCATGTCTCTGGGAGAGTGCAAGTTCGGCTTTACTACGGGCTTAATTAACATGGACGATGAGAGGCTCATTCGCGGCGTGGCTGCCCACGAGATAGGCCATGAGGTTCTAGGTCACGCGGATAAGAGAAAAACAGCGATCGCTGCAGAACAGCTGACCCGCACCGCCTTGTCTTTTATACCCGGCGTGGGAGGCCTGATAGCTTCGAATGCCGTGTTAGTTACCGGTATGCTTGCTCTGCCAGCCTATTCGCGCTCCCAGGAAACCGATGCGGACAACAAAGCTGTTGACATCCTGTCAAAGGCCCACGACTCTGATCCGGCGGGGACCATGGCCTACACCTTTCGCTTCCTTTTAAAGTCGGCAGGAGCTACGGGCGGCGGCCTGCTTGATTCGCACCCCAATACCAGGGAGCGTCTCGAAGCCATGCTGAAATTGGAAAATACCCGGACCACGAAGGCATCACCGGAGACGACACCCGCAGTGGATGCCTCCACTGCCCCAATGCCAAAGACCCCTTAACAGCGAAGGGCCTGCCTCACCTAAACTGGAAATAGAGATGCAGCGCAGTTTTTTTGTGCTATGAATTAGTAAATTAAAATGGAGGTTTAAGATGACCAGCGAGAATGAAGTGAAGAAAGTACTCGTTTTACTGGGCAGCCCTAGAAGGAAAGGTAATAGTGCCATATTGGCGGAAAGGATTGCCAAGGGAGCTAAGTCTGCTGGTGCTGATGTGGAGACTTTTTTTATTCACGGGATGAAAATCGCGCCTTGTAATTCATGCTATGCGTGTCAAAAACCAAACAGCAAGGGATGCTCCATCAATGACGACATGCAGATTGTTTATAAGAAGTTGATGGCTGCAGACGCATGGATAATTGCGAGTCCCGTTTATTGGTTTACCGTATCAGCACAGACGAAACTATGGATGGACCGTTCTTTTGCCTTGCTTCCTCGAGCAAAGGAAGCGTTCACGGGCAAACGGATCGCAATAGCCATGAGTTACGGAGATTCTGATCCGTTCAAATCCGGCTGTGTCAATGCCCTCCGAACTTTTCAGGATGCATATGGATATGTTGAGGCATGCATTGTCGGCATGGTTTACGGAAGCGCCATGGATGCCGGCGAAATCAAGAAAAATAAATCCTTGATGAAGGAAGCTCTCGAACTAGGAAAACAGCTGGTTCAAAGCAAAATCAATGCCTACGCTACAACTTGAACAGCGTAGGGAGGTAATTGACAGCCAGGGGAAGTAGATGACGATGGCAAGCACGGCAATCATAAGAAGAATGAAAGGAAGTATTGCTTTAGAAACTTCTTTCAAGGATATGTTGGCGATGTTGCAGATAACGTGAAGATTAACTGCCACAGGCGGAGACAACTGACCGATGTCGAGGTTGACTGTCATGGCAACGCCGAACCAGATGGGGGTCCAGTTGAATATCTTGAGGACCGGAATCAGCATGGAGAGTGAATGCAGCAGACTGATGAAAATCGGAAAAATGAAGCTGCTGAATCAACACTGTACTACATATACACTTATGGATGTGGTCGTCGGCAATTTCTCCCTTCTCATTATCAGAGTCTTCTTTTCATTGTAGATTTCCACTGTGAATCGTGATAGTTAAAAAGTGCGCACGCAATGTCGGAGACAAAGATTCATGAATCCTTCAGCCTTGCATGAGGATGCTATGGATTGATTACTGAAACCCCGTTTTTCCAAAAGGAGACGGGGTTTCTTGCGTCATTGTCCCCAAGTGAATGGAAGGAGATCCCAACATGAAGGACGAGGCCAGAAACAAGAAAGATCTGATTGACGAATTGATTTCGTTGCGCCTCAAGGTATCAAAACTCAAAGAGTCCCAAAATAAGCTCAGACAGACAGCGTCAGAACTCCGTAAAGCTGAAGAGCGATTTGCCATGCTGTCAATAGCTACAAGCGATGCCATCCACGATTGGGACCTGGCTAAGAATCAACTTTGGTGTAATGAGGGAATGCAAAAGACATTAACTGTTCGCGAAGTCATACATGATCCGTGGGACTGGTGGCTTAAGATTATACACCCGGACGATCGTGTCAGGATGGTTTCGGGTATGCAAAGGTTGATGAAAAGCAATCGGAAATTCGGCTCAAATGAATACAGGATTCAAACTGCCGACGGGAATACTGTTTACATTAATCACCGCATCTATATTCTTCGCGACAGTAAGGAGAAGCCGGTTCGGATCATGGGGGCCGCAACGAATATCACCGAACGTAAGCGATCCGAAGAAGCACTGCGCGAGAGTGAGGAACAGTACAGGTCCTTTTTCGAGACATCAAGGGACTGTGTGTTTATTAGTTCGGCGGAAGGAAGATGGCTTGATCTTAATGATGCTGCCGTGGAACTTTTCGGCTACGCGAGCAAAGAAGAACTTAAAAAAGTTTCCATAAGGGAATTGTATGCCGACCCTGAAGGGAGAGACAGATTCATCGGGCAAATGCGCGAGAAAGGACATGTAAAGGAATATCCTTTTGACATGAGAAAGAAAGACGGTTCTATTATTCACACCCTCCTTACATCAGTTGCATGGAAGGACCCTGAGGGAAATATATTAGGATACCGGGGAACGATCCGGGACGTAACTAATAAACGACGAGTAGAGAGGGAACTAAAGGCAAAGCATGAAGAACTGAGTGCAGCATATGGACAGCTATCGGCCTATGGTGATGAACTCCATAGGAAATATTATGAGCTATTGGAAAGCCAGCAGGCACTTCATGAGAGCGATACGCGCTACCGTGCCATGTTTCAGAATATGGGAAGTGGTGTCGCCGTATACGAGACCCGCGACAATGGAGACACGTTTATTTTTAAGGATTTTAATAGGGCAGCAGAAGAGATTGAGAACTTCAAAAGAGAAGAACTAATCGGTAGGAGCGTAACCGATGTATTCCCAGTGGCAAAAGAATTTGGCATTTGCGATGTCTTGCAGAGGGTGTGGAGGACAGGGGTGCCCGAACATCATCCCGTTACACTGTATAATGATGAACGTCTTTCCAGCTGGCGCGAAAATTTTGTATATAGACTCCCCACGGGGGAGATAGTCGCCATATACGATGATGTCACCGAACGCAGGCAAGCGGAGAAGGCACTGAAGGAGAGCGAAGAAAAGCTAAAAAATATCCTGGAAGCAGTGCAGGCGGGAATTGTCATCATAGATCCCGAAACGCACCGCATCGTCGATGTGAATCCGCTTGCGGCAAAAATTATCAATGCTCCAAGGAATCAGATTATCGGTTCAGTATGCCACAAGTTTATATGCCCTGCTGAAGTCGGGAAATGCCCGATTTCCGACCTTCATCAACCTGTTGATAATGCTGAACGTGTCCTTCTCAGTGCGGATGGCAGGAAATTTTCGATCATCAAAACAGTCGTCCCGGTCATGATCGAGGGCCGAAAATATATTCTCGAAAGCTTTATAGACATCACCGAGCGGAAACATGCAGAGGAACTGCTTCGGGAGAGTGAAAAGCGGTACCGTGAATTGACCGATTTCCTACCGATATCAATTTTTGAAGTTGATACCGAAGGCAACGTCATTTCCTTTAATCGCACTGCCCTCGAAGTCTTCATGTATAATCAAGAAGATTACAAAGAAGGTATGAACGCACTTCAATTCCTTGCACCTGCGGAATGGCAGAGAGCCGGAGAGAATATTGTAAGGGTAGTTCGGGGGACATCAGTCACCGGCCAGGAATATACTTTTCTTAGGAAAGATGGCAGCACGTTTACCGGACTCATCTATGCCTCGCCTAATATTCATCAGAATGAACCTGTGGGGATAAGAGGAACCATCATAGACATCACCGAGCGTAAGCAGACCGAGGAGGCTTTGCGTCAAAGTGAAGAAAAATACCGCGCCATCATAGAAAATATGGAAGAAGGATACATTGAAGTGGACCTTAGAGGACGACTTACTTTCTTCAATGAAGCTGCCAGAAAGTTCCTTGGGTATAGCAAAGACGAAACGATGGGCATGCATTACAAGAAGTATGTTGATGAAGAACACGCGCGGAAGATTTTTGAGGCTTATAACGGTGTATATAAAACAGGCGTTTTTCTGCCGCTGTTTGAATGGGAAGTGATCAGAAAGGACGGAGCCAGAAGAACTGTGGAGGGGTCTGCCTCTTTGATTACAGATGCAGCAGCGCGGCCTGTAGGATTCAGGGGACTATTTCGGGATATAACCGATCGCAAGCGTATGCAGGATGAGCACAAACAGTTACAGGAACGTCTGCAACGTGCTGAGAAGATGGAGGCGTTGGGAGCGCTGGCCGGCGGGGTAGCCCATGACCTCAACAATGTCCTTGGTGTCCTCGTGGGTTATTCGGAACTTCTTCTGCAAAACCTCCCGCAAGACAGTCCTCTTCAAAGGCATGCACTGCAGATTTTCAAGGGCGGCGAGCGTGCAGCGGCAATCATCCAGGATTTACTCACACTTACCCGGAGAGGTGTGCTGGTCTCGGAGGCACTGAACCTGAACAGGGTTATTTCAGATTTTTTGCAGATGCCGGAGTTTGAAGCAATTAAATCACATCATCCTGGTGTCCAATTTAAAACATCCCTTGATGCCGACCTCTTGAATATCAAAGGTTCATCTACACATTTGAGCAAGACGGTAATGAATCTGCTTTCAAACGCTGCGGAGGCGATATCCGGCTCGGGAGAGGTGCTGATCAGGACTGAGAACCGTTACATGGACAGACCGATTCACGGGTATGACACTACGCAGGAAGGGGAATATGCTGTGCTTACCGTATCGGACACGGGGTCGGGCATATCATCAGCGGATCTTGGAAGAATCTTCGAGCCTTTCTATACTAAGAAGGTGATGGGCAGAAGCGGCACGGGGCTAGGACTGGCGGTTGTGTGGGGCACAGTGAAGGATCACGACGGGTACATTGATGTACGAAGTACAGCGGGTGAAGGGAGTATCTTTACCCTCTATTTTCCCGTCACCAGAGAAGACCTAACCAAGGGTGAACAGGTCGTCCCTCAGAGTACATACCTGGGCCGGGGCGAACACATTCTGGTTGTGGATGATGTGGAAGGTCAACGCCTTTTAGCATCAGCCATGCTGGAAGGTCTTGGATACAAGGTGTGTACTGTTGCCAACGGCATAGAGGCTGTAGAATTTGTGGCAAAAGAGCCGGTTGACCTGCTCGTCCTAGACATGATCATGGATCCCGGCATCGATGGATTAGAGACATACAGGAGGATTCTTGAAATACGTAGGGACCAGAAAGCAATCATCGTCAGCGGTTTTGCCATGACTGAACGTGTCAGGCAAACCCAAAAGCTTGGGGCCGGCGCATACGTGAAGAAGCCTTACCTTCTGGAAAAGATCGGTATTGCCGTCAGAAGGGAACTCGATAAATAGCATACTCCCCCAAAAACACTCGCAAGAAATAATATGTAAATAGGGGGGTGCCTCATCCAACTTCCTGGAAAATTAACGGCAAGAGCTTCTCGATGAAGAGAAAGTAATAAGCCTCGATGGCAACTACAGCTTGGCCATACATTTATCAGGGATGGGCATATACCGGCCTCGGCAACCAGGCTCTCGCGGATTTGAACAAGGCCGCACAATTGAACCCCAATAATCCATATGTCTATCAAATGCGGGCATGGGCGCATAACGTTCTAGGGAACAAACAAAAGGCGCTAGAGGATTTCGACAGAAGCCTCAGCCTTGCCCCAAATAATTCATGGACGCATTGGAATATAGCAGTGTATTATGCTCTCAGCGGTGAGAAAGAGAAATCGCTTGCAGCGCTCAGGAGCGCAATTCGCATCAACGGCACGCTCAAGCAAAGAGCAAAAACCGATAAGAACTTCCAGTCGCTCTGGAACGACGTTGATTTCAAGAAACTGGTTGAATAAAAAAGTCCCGAAGACGAAAAATAATTCTTATGTCTTTCCTCTGTTTTCCTGTAACCTGATTCAAGGACAGGTTTTGTTGTGTCCGTGTTAGCAGGATGCATTATATATCAGCTATGCTGCTGCAGTACACCTCTCCTTCTGTTCCGTTTTCATTAGCATGTATCTTTTACGGAGTTCCTGCAGACTTTCCTCTTTGCCTGCCCTGGCAGATGGCGTAAGAAAAGATGAGAGTCTTTTTTCCAGTTTGTAAAGATTTTGCTCTTGGCCGATTTCTATTATGCCGTCCGTAATAATGCTCTGCAAGTATAGTTCCTGCTGCGTTTTTGAATAGATGTTCTCGGCAACAGGGACTAAAATATAATAGCTAAAAACAATCCCGTATAGGGTCGATGTCAAGGCGACCGGGATCGTCTTCAGAATTACTCCTGTGTCGCCCACACCATAAAGCATCCCGATAAGACCTATGATGCTACCCGCTACACCAAATCCCGGAGCCAATAGAGCCATAGTCCTGAATACTCTTTCAGAATGCTGCCGTCTGATCTTGAAATAGTAAATTTCATTATGCAGGATACTTCGTATTTCATCTTCCCTATAACCGTCAACCAGCAGACCAAGACCATTCTTCAAAAATGTTATCTGTGTCGTCTCTTCTAATTTTTCCAGCGATAATATCCCATTGGACCTTGATCTGACAGAAATATCAAGAAGGATATTTACGATATGATCTGGTGAATTTATAACATCTTTCTTGTATGAATTGAGCGCAACCTTATATGCATTCTTTATTCTTTCATAGGGAAAGCTGAGGAAAGCGGCACCGATTGTCCCGGATGAAACAACCAGAAAACTTACAATGTTAAAATATACAATTGTCCCCCCTTCTCCGAAGAAAAAACAGCTAATAAATATTAAAGAACAAACCCCGCCGAAAACTAAATTTCGCCTTAACATAGAATTATCTCCCATTTTATCTGTTTTAATTATTCCTTGCTAATAAAAATTTCGACCCTTCTGTTTATTGCTTTATTTTCTGGGGTGGTGTTGGGAACGGCCGGTTTATACAAGGAGTGGCCAGTTACCGTAAATCTCTCCGGCTCAATGCCGTTTTCTTCTATAAGAAATCTGGCAATGTTTACAGCCCTTATTGCTGAAAGCTCCCAGTTCGTGGGAAAGGCAGAGGAATGGATAGGAAAGGAGTCTGTATGCCCCTCGATGCGGATATTAGTTTTTGTTTTTTTAACTACTTCAGCAAAGTTTCTCAGGAACTTAATGGCTTCCGGTTTTATGTCCGCCTTTCCCAGATCAAAAAAAAGGGAATCGCTGGCGCTGACTCTTATCGATTGTTCTTTACCAACAGCAACTGATATCTGGTCAGGTCTTGTATCTTGTCTTAAACGCTGGCTCATCTCGTTGAGTCGTTCAGGGGTCATTTCCTGTCTGACCTCTTGCTTGGGAGCTTCCACCTTCGTCGCATTCGGTATCCTGAACGCATCTGCGATATCACGTTTTGACAGTGAATAGATAAATAAGACGGCAAACATAACAAAAACAACCATCATGATGTCAGACCATGGAACAGCCCAATGAGGAGGCGTTATTTCGTCCTCGGTTTCGAAGATTCTTTTGTCAAAGTGATTTAAGGAAGGTTTGTTTAGCGGTATATATGATTTTCTCGGTCCAATCGCTTTCTCGATGTCAAGAATTATGGCTTCTTTATACTGTTTGCAAGATACATCCCTATCTATTCTTCCATCACATGAATGTCCAAGTGCGCACTCAGATGCTTCTACCCCCCTTTTTTCTATTTCCTGCTCTTTATCGATTTCCATAAAAACTCTCACAAAAACAACTATATTTCAGAAACCGCGCCATTTCGCTCTACATATGATAATTTTTTCAGTTTTCATCACTCCCTTAGTTTGCAAAGCATATGCCATACATTTCCTCGCCAGCATCGTACATAACCTACTGATTTTCATTAGTATCCATTCGCATTTTTGAAGGTGATTTTTATGCCCCAGAGCCGCAGGAAACAAATTTTACCCTACATGGTCTGTGCCCGGCAAATTGTGCCTGGTGGCACATTTTGGTATACTAATTATACAATTTTCCTTTTTGTCATTTTGATTGTCACCTTTCCTGTCATTTCGAAGGAACGAAGTGACTGAGAAATCTTTCCTCCTGCCATTCTAAACTTGATCGCGCATCCAGATTTCTTTCACCTTGACTCTTGAAACTTGCACATTCTCCCTTTTCTCTAGAGAGCGGGGTCTCTGTCGAAAATGGAAAAATCATAAAAACGTATAAAGATGGTGAAGATGGGGTCAATCGCGCGCCTCGAGGCTCAGGCAAAACAGACCTCAGTCTTAATCTCAATCAACAGCCGGAACCGCCGGCTCCTGGAGTTTTGAAACCTTATTTAAAATAAGTCCGCCGAAAGTGACGAGGTCAGGTTATGGCATGTCTCGCTGCCACAGCACGTTTGGAGAGATGAAGCCACTAAAAAAAACCAGCAGTTTCTGATAAGAAAGGATTGGAAATGGGCGCTGTCCCGATTATTTTTTCAGTTTTGTTAAAAAAACAAGACTTTAGAAAGCAATCTATAAGAAAACCGAGTGGCTATTACAACTTCCCACATGCAGCGGGCACTTCTTGTAATGTTGTTTTTCTAAATCAGCACATCCATACAAACTTTTACTCGAAAACAGCCAACAAGCTGGTCGTCTGTCTTTAAAAAAGCTCAAGTTATTCTTAATTTCTAACGATATCAGTAGAACTATATTGGCTACTAAAGGCTGAGAGTGGTATTTCAGAAACCGATCTGCTCGATTCAAGA
>Ga0326728_10001735_pt1 | contig 75712 bp, 53 predicted proteins | sample MB3enrmetagenome_FD_207602 | JGI IMG/M metagenome (GOLD analysis project Ga0326728, IMG submission 207602) | Lab enriched peat soil microbial communities from McLean, Ithaca, NY, United States - MB31MN | ecosystem: Environmental > Terrestrial > Soil > Wetlands > Peat | place: USA: New York...
CAGCCTGCTTGTATCCATCCGCGGCCTTCGCAAGGTCCGCGCGAAGTACCTTCAGCGTCTCGTCGCGATCTTCCACTTCAGCCAGCTTGCGCGCCACATCTTCGCCCAGTGCGATCACGTCGGCAACGGTCTTGCCGTACTTGCGTTTCAGACGATCGAGCTGGGCAAGGCGATCTTCAATCTCCGCCAGCCGCTCCGGCGAGGCATCGATTCGTTCGGCATAGTCCCGCAGCGTTGCGCTCACATCGCCCACAATCGCCCGCGCCGACGCAATCTGTTGTGCCGCCTCGTTGAACTTCTCGTCGTATCGAGCCAGCTCTTCGAGATTTTTGCCTGCCGCCCGCAACGCTGCCTCGGCCGATGCTCCCCCTTCGTAGAGCTGGTCGAAAGCGCCTATCGCAGCGGCGTAGAGCTTCTCTGCATTCGCCAGCACGCGCTTCTCCGTCTCCAGCGCCTCGTCCTCGCCGGCAACAAGATTGGCCACGCCGATCTCCTTGGCCTGGTAGCTCCACAAATCCACCATGCGCAGCCGCTCCTTCTCGTTCGCGAGCAGGTCATCCAGCTTCGTCTGCGCGCCGCGCCATGCCTCGTATGCACTCGCGACATCGTCCGTCGGGATCGCCCCGAACCGATCCAGCAGAATTCGTTGCTGTGTCTGGTCGAAACTCGCCAGCGTCTCCGACTGCGCATGCACCAGCGCAAGTTCCGGCGCAAGCTGCCGAAGCACGGCCACCGTCGCCGGCTGATTGTTGACGAAGACCCTCCCTTTGCCCGACGAAAGAATCTCCCGCCTCAGGATGATCTCGTTCCCCTCGGCATCGATTCCGTTCTCTTCGAGGATCGCTTCGGAGGCCGGTGTCGACTCAAACACGCACGCCACCACGGCCTTCTCAGCCCCATGGCGAACGATTTCCGTCGAAGCCTTGCCGCCCATCAGCAGCGCCAAGGCATCTACAAGAATGGACTTGCCGGCACCGGTTTCGCCCGTCAGCAGGTTTAGCCCCGGGCCGAAAACGGCGATTGCATGATCGATAACGGCATAATTCTCGGCGCGCAGTTCAACAAGCATGAGAGGTGAATCCGAGCGCAGCATAGCACGAACGGCTTGGGTTACGGCTAAGGCTCACGGAAAGCACAGTTTGGAATGCACCACATCGATAACTTGGAGCTCCCAAACGCGTCTGATACCGTGGATATTGAGGTGAAACCGATTTTTACAGCCACTCTACTCCTCGCTTTACAAGCTGATGGTGGCGCTCCTCCGGCCGGCGGCCCTGTTAGCCAAGGCACCGGCGCGCTGATGGAGATGCTGAGCAACATTGGACCAATCGCTTTCGGCGTCCTGCTCTTGTTGCTGATCGCGAGTCTCTATTCCTGGACCATCATCTTCGGCAAGCTCTCCACCTTCCGCCAGGCCACGCGCGAAAGCCGCAACTTCATCAATGCCTTCCGCCGGGCTACGCGCCTGCAGGAAGTCGCAGCCTTCGCTGACAACTACAAGGCCAGTCCGCTCGCGCAGGTCTACGTCGACGTCTATGAAACCTACAAGCGCCAGACCGGCGGCTCCGGACCACCGCGGAATCTCACCCCGCTGGAGCGCTCTGCGCAGACAGCGGCCAGCGAAGCCGTCACAGCCCTCGAACGCCGCCTCACCTGGCTGGCGACAATCGCCGCGACCAGCCCCTTTATCGGCCTCTTCGGCACCGTGATGGGCGTGGTCGACGCCTTCCACGGCCTCGGGACCGCCGGCGCCGCAACACTTCGCGCAGTTGCACCCGGCATCTCAGAGGCGCTCATCACCACCGCCGCCGGCCTGTTCGTCGCCGTGCCGGCTGTTATCGCATACAACCAGTTCGCCGCGCGCATTCGCATCTTCGCATCCGCCACCGACGACTTCTGCCGCGAGCTCCTGAACTCGCTTGAAGAGATCCCGGTGCGCAGCTCGGCGCCTCCCCGCGACGAGCCTCAAGAGGTTGGACGTGGCTTTCACGACTAGCAATGGCCGCACGCAATCCTCGCTCGCGGATATCAACATCACGCCGCTGGTCGACGTCGTGCTTGTACTGCTGGTGATCTTCATGATCACTGCGCCCGTCCTCCAGTCCGGCATTGAGGTCGCCATCCCAAAAACACGCACCGTCAAGGAAATCACCGAACAGCGTCTTGTCGTCACCATCGACCGCGACCAGCAGGTCTTCCTCGGCGACAACCCAGTAAACGTCCACGACCTCGGACAGAAGCTCCGAGCCGCGAGTGGAGACACCAGCAGCAAGAAAATCATTTACTTACGCGCCGACGAGCGGGTTCCTTTCGGCGCCTTCGCCAGCGTCATGGACGCGGTGAAGCAGGCCGGAATCACAAACATTTCCATCGTGACCCGCCCCATCGAAGAGAAGGGGAAATAGCGAGGTAAGTACGATTAGCGGAGTTGAAAAACTTCGAACTTACGCACCGTTTTTGAAAGGTCGCAACTCCAGGAATTGGCGGTTATACGATCGATGAGCAGCAACTTCCAAATCGTTGGACATTTTCAGGAGGGGTTGGCAAAGGAACCGCTAGCCAGGCCTGCCGCCCGCGCGTTGCTGCTGCACTGCGGACTCGTCATCGCGATTGTTCTCTACGGTGTAATCGGCGGATTCTTTCATCACAACCTGTGGGGCGGCGCAGGTCCCGGCGGAGCCATTCAGGTCACCATCACCAGCGCGATTCCGCTGCCCTCCGACCATCCGCCGAACGAAAACGTCCTCGCCACCGAGAAACCCAGCGAAGCGCCCGCTCCTCCCGAATCGAAACAGAAGCAGGCCGAAGACGAGACCGCCATCCCAATCCTCGGCAAGGCGAAGAAACCGCAGCAGGAGGAGATCAAAAAAACTCCCCAACGCCAGCCCGAGTCCGTCCCGCAGAATCGTGCACAATACGGTGAGCAGGCCGGAACGGCAATGCCACGGGTTACGTCGAGCGGTTCTGGCGGGCCGGCCAGCGTTGATCAAGCGAGCTTTGGCAGCATCAATCAGTGGTACGTCGATCAAATCAATCGCACCATGGGCGCCAACTGGTACAAGCCGGGCGGACTTACGATCCCGCGAGGCGCCAGAACATACATCGTGTTTCGGATTTCAAGAGATGGGTCTGTATCAGACCAGAAGCTTATGAGAAGCAGCGGAAACGCTGTGCTCGATGAATCCTGCGTACGGGCTGCACAGCGCGTGGATCATTTTCCACCACTTCCTTCCGATTATCGGTTTGGTTACGTGATGATTGACTATTACTGTGAGTACTAGGACGGCGCGGCATAGCGCAGTCACATTAGAATGGATCACGACAAAACGGCCGCATAGGTTGAAGGCCTGACACTAATCAGAAGAGATCGAGACACGCGGAGTTTTCCATCTCACGAAGATTCACCCAGGAAGGGTTAGCGCTCTCATGAAATCCACGTTGCGATTTGGTTTTCCCATCTTGCTCGTTCTGGCAGCTCTCGCCACCCTTCCCATCCGCGCGCAGGATTGGGTCCACACCGGCTCCAATCTCGGCAACGCACGCATCCGCCTCGCTGCCGCCGACTTCAAGCAGGTCGGCGCCGATCCGCAAACGCCCGCTTTGAAAGCCACGTTCGACTCGACGCTCTTCAACGACCTCCAGAGCGCCGGCATCTTCGACATGGTTTCGAAGAGCTTCAATCCCCAGGCCACGCCAGGCTCACCGCAGGAGATCAATCTCTCGCAATGGTCCACCGACCCGGCCAATGCCGCCATGGTCGCCTTTGGCGCGCTCTCGGCTGCCAATGGCCGCCTCATCGTCTACGGCTGGCTCGACGACTCGCGTAACTCCGCCAATCCCCAGGTGCTTGGCAAGCAGTACAACGAAGCCGCCAGCGAAGACATGGCGCGCACCATAGCACACCGCTTCGCAGACGAGATCATCTACCGCCTCGGCGGCGGCATCAACGGCATCGCCGAAACCAAAATCTACTTTGTAAGCTCGCGCACCGGATCAAAAGAAATCTGGGTGATGGACTACGATGGCCAGAACCAGCACGCCATCACGCACCTCGGTACCACATCCATGTCACCTCGCATTTCGCCGGATAACTCGCGGGTGGCATTCGAATCCCTCGGTCGCGAAGGCTGGTCCATCCGCATGTTTTCGCTTGATCTTGGCCGGCTCGTTGCCTTTCCCGCCGGAACGGTCGGCGGCAGCAACCTCACTCCGGCATGGTCGTCCGACGGAATGAAGGTTGCCTTCTCTTCGTCGCGCTCGGGCGATCCGGAGATTTGGATCTGTGATGCAAGTGGTGGGGGAGCCCACAAGATAACTTCGTTCCGTGGCCCCGACGTCGCGCCCGCGTGGAACCCTCGCACCAACGCACAGATCGCCTGGGTCAGTGGTCGCACGGGTCTGCCGCAGATCTACACAATGGACCAGGACGGCGCGAACGTCGAACGCCTCACCGACGGCGGCTACGCCGTCTCGCCTTCCTGGGCGCCCAACGGCCAGTGGCTCACCTTCGCGTGGAACCGCAAGTACGGACCAGGCGCACCGGGCGGCCAGGACATTTATGTGATGGATATCTCCAGCCGCCCTCTGAAGTGGATCCAGCTTACGCACGAGTCCGGCAGCAACGACTTCCCGTCATGGTCTCCTGACAACCGCCACATCGTTTTCGAACGCACCATTGGCGGCAAAACCCAGATCTGGTCGATGCTCGTCGACGGAACGCAGCAGACGCAGCTCACCACTGCCGGCCAGAACTTCATGCCCAACTGGAGTTGGAAGTAAGCAGTCCGCCGTCACTTCCGGGCCCGGCGACCGGGCGTTTATAGATGTGACTCTGGCGTCCTGTGCGACCGAACGGAATCGAAGAATCTGCCGTGAAAATTCGGCACCTGCACGAACTGTGGTGCCCCATCCAAGCCGCGCTTTTTGCGGCTTGGGTGGGAGACCACGAACCCAACCCGGACCCTTCATCGTTTCCATATTCTCTGGGTGCGATCCCATCCCATGAATGACTGCGGTTTTTGTTCTGATCTCGGGGCTCGCTTGAGTCTCACAGGATTCTCGCCGTCCTCTTCTGGCTATGGAAGCGCCTCACCTTTGACCCATTATTTTGAAGAAGCCTCCTGGGGTTCATGTGTGGTGTAAGATTCGCATGATTCAGATTCCGAGGTGAAGTATGAAGTCTGTTCGCAGTCTTTTCGTCGTCGCTCTCTTTGTCTTGTCCCTCGCGGGCCACGCTGTTTCTCAGTCGACACTCTCTGCAAAATGGGAAGAACTCACCGCTCCCGACTTCGTCCAGGCCATCCACCAGGCTCAGGGAGTCTGCGTGCTCCCCTTCGGCATCATCGAAAAGCACGGCGCTCACCTGCCCCTCGGCACTGACCTGCTCGATGTTCGCTATGCGGTGATGAACGCCGTCAAGCAGGAGTACGCCGTCGTCTTCCCCGAGTATTACTTCGGCCAGATATTCGAAGCGCGCCAGCAGCCCGGAACCCTCGCCTACAGCCTCTCCACTCAGCTCACGCTGCTGCAGGAGACCGTCGGCGAGATGGACCGCAACGGATGCAGGAAAATCGTCATCGTCAACGGCCACGGCGGCAACAATTCTCTACTGCCTCTCTTCGCACAGGCCCAGCTCGCCAGCCAGCGCGACTACGTCGTCTACGTCTTCGGCCTGCCAAGCGAAAACGTCCCGGGCCGCCCCGCGCTCAAGACGCCCTTCGACATGCACGGCGGCGAAGTTGAGACCTCCAACATGCTCATCGCCCGGCCCGACCTCGTTCACCAGGATCGCGCGGGGCAGCAATCCGGCGCCGATCAGCATCGGCAGAATCTGCCCAACTCCGTCTACACCGGCATCTGGTGGTATGCGCGTTTCCCCAACCACTATGCAGGCGACGCCTCTGCCGCAAACAAGGAGTTGGGCGAGTTCGATCAGAAAGCGTGGTCCAGGCAAATTGCCGATGCCATCAAGGCCATTAAAGCGGACGACGAAAGCCTCAAACTGCAAAACCAGTTCTTCGAAGACGCCAGGCACCCATTGGACACGAAGCAGTAGAAACTGCACCTCGAAACCGGCGCGCTGATTCACTCAGCGCGCCGGATCTCCATACAAAATCCCCAGCCCATGCACTCGACGTCGCAGGAGTAATTGGAACCTGCAGCACTTCAAAAGCCTGGCAGCACACTCAATCCTCCGGCAGTGAGATACTTCTCGGTGAAACGGAGTCTCCCCATGCAGCCCTACACCTACGAGAACATTGCGAAGATGATAGATCATTCGCTGCTCAATCCATCCCTCACCGCCCATGAGTTAGAAGACGGATGCGCCCTCGCCCTCCGTTATGACGTGGCAAGTGTCTGCATCATGCCTTACGCGTTGCGCCGCTGCGCCGACGTGCTGGCCCGCTCCTCAGTGAAAGCCGGCGCCACCATCGGCTTCCCCCACGGCGGCCACACCGCCGCCATCAAGATCGCCGAGGCCCGGCAGGCCCTCGCCGATGGCGGCCAGGAACTCGACGCCGTCATCAACATCAGCAAAGCCCGCAGCGGCGACTGGCGCTATGTGCACGATGAAATTGCAGCACTCACTGACGTAATTCACTCAGCAGGCGCAAAAATCAAAGTCATCTTCGAAAACGCCTACCTCGATGACGATGCAAAGATCCGCCTCTGCGAAATCTGCGGAGAAATCGGCGTCGATTGGGTCAAGACCTCCACCGGCTACGCCTCAACCGGCGCCACCATGACCGATCTGGAATTGATGCGCAAGCACTCGCCCGCCAGCGTGCAAGTCAAAGCTGCCGGCGGCATCCGCGATCTCGATGCGCTCCTCGCGGTCCGCGCCATCGGCGTCAGCCGCGTTGGCGCCACCCGCACGCAGTCAATGTTGGAGGAATGCCGTCGTCGCCTCGGCCTCTCTCCGATAACGCAGCCTGCGCAAACAGCAGCGCCTAACTCAGAGACCGCAGCAGCCGCACCATCTCGTCCTCATGCTCCTCAATCGACTCCAGCAGCTTGAATTGCGTCCGGCACCGGTCCAGGTTCTGCCCCGGTCTGCTGGCCTTGTAGTACGCATCTCCGGCGAGAAAGTCCGCTAGAAACCGAATCCCCTGCTCAAAGACGATCACCTTCGTTCCCGTGATCAGCGACTCGTGCTCCCGCTGCGTCAGAAACCCCCACGCCCCCTTGAGATACCCTTTCAGCACCGCCTCAAATAGCGGAAACTCCACCCCCACGCGCGTCAAATCGCGCTCATCCTCCGCCGCCGGACACGTCATCGTTCGCACCATGTCGCCAAAGTCATACGCCGCCAACCCCGGCATCACCGTGTCAAGGTCAATCACGCAGATCCCCTCGCCGCTCGCATCATCCAGCATTACGTTGTTCAGCTTTGTATCGTTGTGCGTCACGCGCTCGGGCAGCCCCGCATTCACCAACGCGCCCCCAATCGCTCTTCGCGACATCGCAAACGCGATCTCCCGCTCCGCCTCTCCGCACCGCCCCACCGCATCCGCCGCAACCGCCTGCTCGAACGTCGCAAAACGCTTCGCCGTATGATGAAAGTCCGGAATACTCTCCGCGAGCCTCGGCTCCGGAAGATCCGCAAGCAATCTCTGAAATTCGCCGAACGCCTTCGCCGCCTCAAACGCCTGCGCCGGCGAACAAACCACATCGTAGGTTCGCGCTCCTTCAATGAATCGATACGCCCGCCAGTACTGTCCCTCCCCATCCACATGCCACGTTCTGCCATCCCTTGCCGGAACAAGCTGCAGCGCGCGCCGATCCACATCCATCTGTCCGCTCAGCCGCATTCGCAGGTGCGCCGTCACGCGCTCAATGTTGTGCATCACCGCAACGGGATTCTTGAAAATTCCCGTGTTCATGCGCTGCAGAATGACGCGCAGACCCCTGCCGCCGTCCTCAAGCATCGCGCAATACGTATCGTGAATGTGGCCGCTGCCGTACCGCTCGGCACTTCGGAACTCCGCCGCCCGAAACGCCTCCGCCACCGCAGCAAGTTGGGGTCCCGATGGAGGGGTCTTGGTCTGTGGGGTGGAAGGCCTCTGCCCGTCCCTCATTTCCAGAGCTGCCTCGGGTAGCTGCCTGCCTCAATCAGCCGCGTGATGCTCTGCACCATCCGCGGATGATCCTCGCGATATGTCACACCGAACCATGCATCGCCCGAGCGCAGCACCTTCACGCGCGCCTGCCCAGCCTGGACCAGCGAATTCACCGTGCTCGGAATGTAGCATTCGGCCGTCATGTCATCTCCATAGCGCTTCAGAAAACGCTGGAAATGCTCATACAACTGGCCGAAGATCTGCGGCGTGAATCCCCAGATATTCATGCTCACGATGTCTCCGCCGTTCAGTACCGTCTCCTGCCCTTCGGAATCGATGTTCGTGATCCGCGTCCCCTCGCGCTCTATTGACTTCAACTCGGTAATGTCCTTTAGGTATCCATCTTCGCCAACATGGCACACACCTCGCGCCACTGTCCCAAACTCCGATAGCGTATTGCGCAGAACAAACCCCACCATCGCGTAGTCTGACGTACCTGTCTGCAGATGCTGCGCCAGCACGCGATAGCTACTGGCGCCATAAAAGTCATCTGCATTGATCACCCCGAATGGCTCGTGAATTGCATTCGCCGCCATCAGGATCGCGTGCGTCGTACCCCACGGCTTGGTCCGCCCCTTCGGAATTGGGACCCCTGGAAGCAGCTTCCCCACTTCCTGAAAGACGTAATCGACGGCGATGCGCTTTTCAAACCGCGCCCCGAACGTTCGCTTGAACGGCTCCTCGATATCCTTGCGAATCACGAACACGATCTTGCCGAATCCCGCGCGCCGGGCGTCGAAGAGCGAGTAATCCATGATGGTCTCGTCTTGCGGACCGACCGGGTCCAGTTGCTTCAACCCCCCGTAGCGGCTCCCCATTCCAGCGGCCAGGACAAGAAGTGTAGGAGTTACCATGGCATCCATCCTTCCTTTCCTCATGGTTGCGCGGCCTGAGTTGGCAGGATGTCGAGCGTGAGTACCTGGAACGCAGCGAGGTGGAACTCATGTGCCTCTTGCGCCTGAAGCACAATCGCAGGGCGCCCTGCATCTTCTTTCCAAGGGCTCCGAGCACTATACACCTTTGCGGCATCAGGAGGCAGCTCAAACGCGTCCTCCAGGCGCAGCCGGATAACCTCCTCGTGCTCGCTCGGATTCCGCAACACCAGTATCCCCTTCAACGGCGTCCACGCCGCCCAGCCGTACACCTCCAGCCATGCCGGATCGCCACCCACCCAATGCGCATCCTTCAGCACCTCGGCATTCGCCCGCGACCATTTCGCGGCCTCCGCCAGGTCATCCCAGTTTTGCGCACTCAAGAGCGACGGCGTGATGTACATCTCCTGCAACTGCGTTCCCGTGCCAAAATACGACAATATCTCATTGCGAAAATCATTGCCCGGGTCCTTGTCGAGATCCTTGTGATCCCGCGCATAGATCAGCCCGTGCAGCATCAGCGAGTTCAGCGGATACAGCGGCCCCATCTGCACCACGTTCTTATACGTCTGCGCGTCACGATAGGTGATCCACCGCTCGCGGTATGTCCCCACTCCGGCCGTCGAGTCGTCCTCGCCCCCTCGCCAGATGCTGTCGGCGTGCATCAGCCAGAACGGCGACGGCCATGTCCCGGTAGTCAGGTTGACGAACAGGTCGGGCTTCGCCGCCCGCAATTCGCCGATCAGGTGGATCATTGCTGAAAAATCGCTGTCAAATCGACTCCCCGGGAATACGGAATCCACGTTCCCCGTGCCATCGAACTTGAACTGGTTCACACCATACTTTTCGATCATGGTGAGCGCCACATCGCGAAACGCCGCGTAGTACTTCGGCCCCGACAGTGCGTAGCCGCCGCCCACAATCTCGTACCCCGCGCTCTCGCCAAACGCAGTCCGCTCCTGCTTCGGCTTTGAATAACCTCCCCACGGCGACATCCACACTCCCGGATCCGTACCGTACTTCTCTGCAGCCTCCTTCAATGGTGTGAATCCCTCCGGAAACCCGCTGTTGAACTGCCACAGTGAATTGTGCTTGTCCCACCCGTCATCGAACAGGAATGAGTCGAGCTTCACGCCGCGTCTCTCCGTCAACTCCCTTCCAAAAGCATCGATCCGGTCGACGGCATCCGTCGCAGAGTAAGGCGTAAAGTACCCCAGGTCGTACCACGAGTTGTAGTGCAGAAACGTCCGGTACGGATGCGCTCTTTCCCGCTCCAGATACGCGAAAAAATCCCGCCGCACCTGCCCTTCGCGCGCCACGCCGATCACGGAGGAGTAAGTCACCGTCTGCCCCCCGCGCAGCGGCAACTCGCGATCGATCCACGCTGTCGCCCTCTCGCCCGTCACCTTGCTCTGCGAAAGAGGGTGCTCGAACCCCAGAAACAGATTTCCCGCCACAATCGGCGACCCCGACACGCTTCCCACCACGTGCGCCCCCCGCAGGTTCGCATCCACCAGTTCCACGCGGCTGATTCGCACATCTTTCTCTCCAACCGCCGCGATCGTCAGCACCTGCCGAACGTAGTTCGATCCCTCCAGCAGCACTATTGACCAATCAACATGCACCGTGTGATCGCTGTTCTCCAGCCCCACTTCCCAGGCTTCGCCCGGAATTGTCGCTGCGGCCCTGGATGTGTTCCTTGATGCGTCCGGCGTTGGAGTCACGTGTGATCCTTTTGGCTCGCCGGTCAAGTGCAGGGACGCGCCATCCAGGATGGTTCCATCTTTCAGCAGTATCCGGAACGGCGCTTCCTGTCGCACCTCGGTCCTTTTCAGGGAGTCGCCGATCGTCAGTTCGCCCAGCTTCCCGCCAGCCACGGAGAAATCTGCGCCGACGAACCGATTCCCGAGGGAATAGCGATTCATTCCGTACGCTCGCGATACCCTCTCATGCGCAGCGTTCGGCATCTGTTCCTGCGCCAATACCGGTATGGGAGACAGTGCGAGAACGGTCGCGCTAATCAATGTGAACTTCCTGAAGCCTGTGCCAGATCCCATGTGTCTTTTGAGCCCCCTTCTCCGCCCCGGTACGCAGCCACCGCTCAATCGCAGTCACCGTGATTCTCCTGCTCGCTGATTCTAAATCGTTTACCGCGCCTCTGCTCACGAGCGGATCCATCCCGCTCGAGCCTCGTTTATGGGGCTTTGTCCGTGAACGAACCAACGTCCTTAACCCGGAACTGCAGCCTGATTCCTGTAATGAGCATCTACTACAAGTAGAACCCGCGTGGGGGGAATCTCGTGAACAACGCACTCACCGGTCTAAAATGGAAACGTCATCAAGGGTTCGCAATTAGCCCTGCGAAAGGAGTTTCGAATTGAAACATTGCACTCGCATCCTGGTTCCTGCACTACTTTTGGCCTTGGTTGCCGTAACCGGATGTAAAAAGAAGACACCACCCCCGGCGCCTCCGACGCCGCCGCCCGCCGTCGCCCCTGCTCCCACTGCCAGAATTACCGCTCAGCCCGATGCCATTTCCGTCGGCGACCAGGTAACTCTGACATGGAAAACCACTGACGCCACCAGCGTCGCGATCGACGGTATCGGCGCTGTGCCGACCTCCGGAACGAAGACCGTCACACCCACAGCCTCCACCAACTATCACCTGGTGGCCAAAGGCGAGGGTGGAACCGCAGATGACACCGCTCGCGTCACTGTCACAGCTCCGCCGCCCGTCCAGCAGCCCACCAACACCATGTCGGCTGAAGAAGAGTTCAAGGCGAACATGCAGGACGCCTTCTTCGACTACGACACATACGACATTCGCGCCGATGCGCAGGCAGCCCTCTCCAAGGATGCTGCGTACCTGAATAGCCGCCCGAACATCAAGATCGTCATCGGCGGCTACTGCGACGAGCGCGGCTCGAATGAGTACAACCTCACCCTCGGCCAGAATCGTGCCGACGCCGCGAAAAACGCGCTGATCACAGCCGGAGTTGCGGCCAGCCGCATCCGCGTCATCAGCTATGGCAAGGAAAAGCCATTCTGCACGGAGTCTACCGAGGCCTGCTGGCAGCAGAATCGCCGTGCCGGCTTCTCGATCGACCAGTAATCCACAGGGCGGCATCGGCAAGACCCTGCCGCCCTGATTCTCTCTCGGCAATCACCCAGGAAACGAGCAAGTGCCGGTTCAGGCATAAAGCAGCTCGGTATGGCAGATTAGGAAATGATGTAGGCGGAGGGAATGCTATCAAGCCGAAGCGACCAGCAGGGAGCGGCGGCCCCATAACATTTCAAAACGGAATCCTTATTTTCTGATCTACCCTGGTCGCCGGGTTTCGTCTCATTAGCAACGCGAGGTCCTGTTCGGATCCGGGCAGACCGGCGCAAATCCATTTCGTAGGTGATCGATGCAGAAAATACTTACACTTCGTCATCGTTCTGTTGCGGCGGCAGCTCTCATCGCGATCCTCGCCTTGGCCCCCGTGCGCGCGCACGCGGCTTCGAAAGAAATCATCGCGCTGCAAACCCAGGTGCAGCAGTTGCTCGACATGGTGCAGCGCATGCAGTCCACGCTCGACACCAGGTTCGGAGTGCTGCAGCATCTCGTGGAGCAAACCGCCGACAACGCAAACCAGATGACCCAGACGGTGAACGCTCTGCAGCAGAAGATCAATCAACAGAGCGACGCGCTGAGCGGCAAAATCGACACGACGTCCGGCCAGGTTCAGTCGCTCAACGACTCCGTCGACGAGTTGAAGACCCGCATCGCGAAGCTCGACAAGTCCATCCAGGATCTGCAGAGCCAGTTGCAGAACATCCAGAGCGCGCCTCCCGCGGGCACGCAACCGGCCCCCGGCGCAGCCCCTGCAACCGACGCCTCCGGCTCACCCGCGCCCGGCGCCACTCAGCCGATCGCCAATGCCGCTCAGCCTCCCAGCATGACGCCACCACTCAAGGAAACCTTTCAAGCCGGCCTCCGCGACTTCAATGCCGCCAAGTACACCGTTGCTACCGGTGAGTTTCAGGACGTCGCGCACTACTACCCGATGGATGATCTTGCCGGCACCGCGCAATTCTATCTTGGCGAAATTGCCTATAGGCAGCAGGATTACGCGAACGCGATCAAGGACTACAACGCAGTCCTCGAAGGTTTCAGCGGCAATCCCAAGGCTCCCGCTGCTCAGCTTCACAAAGGATACGCTCTCATTGAGCAGGGCAAACGCGATGCGGGCATTCACGAGCTTCGCCTCCTCATCCAGCGTCATCCTCAGACACCCGAGGCTGCGCAGGCCCGCAGCAAGTTGACCACACTGGGAGTTCACGGCACTTCAGCTCAGCGCTGAGCGTCGGTTCCGCCGGTCATTTCAGGGCTTCGCAATCCGTCGTCTCCAAACAAAAGCCCCGCACTGCGCGGGGCTTTATCCTATTCCCTGCTCACTGTTCACTGCAGATTCGCCATCAGCGCATCCAGTGCCGATTTCGGCGGCCTGGTCAGCGACTCCGGCAGCGTGGCCAGCGGCTCGTCCACCACGTTCAGCAGGTCGGTAAACGTCGGCTTTTCCGTGTTGATGTAGAACACGCCGGTGAGCACCTCATTCTTCTCTTCGGCCTCCATCAGCGTGCGCACCGCATTCGCCTTGTCTGTCGGATCGTAATTCTCATGCAGCTTGCGCAGACGCAGGCTGGAGCCGTCGTGCATCTCCACCTCGTAGACCTGACCCGAATCGTAGTCCACGTCAATATCGTCGAAGCTGGCCACAAAGCCGACTTCGTTGATAGGCTCGTCGTTCTCCTGCATGAACTTGTAGCTCTTCGTCGAACCTTCGTGATCGTTGAACGTCACGCATGGGCTGATGACGTCGAGCATCACCGTCCCCTTGTGCGCAATCGCAGCCTTCAGCATCGACAGAAGCTGCTTCTTGTCGCCTGAAAACGAGCGCCCCACAAACGTCGCGCCGAGCTGAATTGCCAGGGCGCACGTATCGATCGCCGGCAGATCGTTGATCACGCCCGTCTTCAGCTTCGATCCGATATCCGCCGTCGCCGAGAACTGGCCCTTGGTCAGTCCATACACGCCGTTGTCTTCGATGATGTAGATCATCGGCATATTCCGTCGCATCATGTGGACGAACTGTCCGACGCCGATCGAAGCCGTATCGCCGTCGCCCGAAACGCCAAGCAGCAGGTTCTGGTGATTCGCCAGGTGCGCTCCCGTCGAAACCGAGGGCATGCGCCCATGCACCGAGTTGAAGCTGTGCGAACGGCTCATGAAGTACGCCGGGCTCTTCGAGGAGCAGCCGATGCCGCTCATCTTCATCACGCGCTCGGGCTCCACGCCCATCTCGAACATTGCGTCGATAATGCGCTCGCTGATTGCGTTGTGACCGCAGCCGGCGCAGAGCGTCGACTTGCCGCCGCGATATTCAAGCACCGGAAGCCCGATGTGGTTGACCTTGGGGCCTGGCGCAGAAGTTTGGGTTGCCATGATTACAGGCCCTCCTTGGTTGCAAATTCTTCAGTGATGGTCCGAGCGTCGATCGGCATGCCGTTGTAGTGCAGAATGCTCCGCAGCTTCACCACCTGCTCCGCCGGCAGATCAAGCTTCAGCAGGCTTGCCAGTTGCGCATCGCGGTTCTGCTCCACTACGTACACGCGATCGTGCGAAGCAACAAAGTCGTGAATCTCATGCGCGAAGGGATACGCACGGATGCGCATGTAATCCACATCCTTGCCGTGTTCCTTCTTGATCTGGTCCAGGCTCTCGCGCAACGCGAAGTCAGTCGTTCCGAACGCGAGGAAACCGACGCGCGAAGTCCCGTTCTTTAGAGCCAAAGGCTCTGGAACCAGCTTGCGCGCGTTGTCGAACTTCCGCGCCAGCCGTTCCATCACCGCCTGGTACTCGTCCGGTCTCTCGGTATAACCTGCCGACTCGTTGTGCCCCGAACCGCGCGTAAAGTACGACGCCTTCTGATGCATCGTGCCCGGCAGCGTACGCCAGCCGATCGCGTCACCGTCCACATCCTTGTAGCGCGCAAACCCGCCCAGCCGATCCAGATCTTCCTTGGTCAGCACCTTGCCGCGGTCAAGCGGTTTATCGGGATACTGGAACGGCTCCGACATCCAGTTGTTCATGCCCAGGTCAAGATCCGTCAGCACAAACACCGGCGTCTGCAGCCGCTCGGCCAGGTCGAATGCCTCGATGCTGAAGTCAAAGCACTCCTTCACCGAACCCGGCAGCAAAACCACATGCTTCGTATCGCCGTGCGACAAAAACGCCGTCGACAGCAGATCTGCCTGTTGCGTGCGCGTCGGCATGCCCGTCGACGGCCCGGTGCGCTGCACGTCGAAGATCACGCCGGGAATCTCGGCGTAATATCCAAGGCCCGCAAACTCCGCCATCAGCGAAATGCCGGGCCCCGAAGTCGATGTCATCGATCGCGCGCCTGCCCATCCCGCTCCCAGCACCATGCCGATCGCGGCCAGCTCGTCTTCGGCCTGCACCACTGCGAACGTCGCCTTGCCCTCCGGCGTCACGCGGAACTTCTTCAGCAGGTCCGTCGTCGCCTCCACCAGCGAAGTCGAAGGCGTAATCGGGTACCATGCCACCACCGTCACGCCGGCAAACACCGCGCCCATGCCGCACGCCGCGTTGCCGTCGATGATGATCTGGCCGGTCGTCTGATTCATCCGCTCGATCACGAACGGATCCTGCTTCACCAGCTTCTCCTGCGCGTAGTCGTAACCCGCCTTCACCGCGCCGAAGTTCAGATCGAACACCTTCTGCTTCTTCGCAAACTGCTTCTTGACGCCGTGCTCCACAACTGCCAGGTCGATCGAAAGCAACTGCGCCACAACGCCCACGTACACCATGTTCTTCACGAGCTTGCGCAGCTTGGCCTCGGGACAAACAGCCGCCGTGATCTTGTCGAAGGGAACCGGGTAGCAGACGATGTCGTCCCTATACTGCTTCAGGTTGAAGTTTTCTTCGTGGATGGCCACGCCGCCCGCCGGCAGCGCCATCGCATCGCTCTTGGCGGTCTCGGGATTCAAAGCCACCAGGAACTCCGCATCGCGCGTGCGGGCCACATACCCGTCCTTGCTGGCGCGAATGATGTACCAGGTGGGAAGTCCGGCAATGTTCGAGGGAAACAGGTTCTTCCCGCTGACGGGAACGCCCATTCCGAAGATGCTCTTCAGCAGCACGCTGTTGGCGGATTGCGAGCCGGACCCGTTCACCGTTGCTACGTTGATGCTGAAATTGTTCGCAACACGCTTCTGCGTGCTCGTCGTGCTCTGTTCTTGACCCAGAGCAAGGTCTCCTGTCGCCATTTGGCGGGATTCCCTTCAGGTGAAGTTCCGCGCGCCCAGGATCATTGATTTCTCTCATCGAGGCCGTCCGGGATCGTTGCAACCTTGCGGTCGCGTTGACCACCGGAGTGTGGCATCGGAAAACGGGGTTCCTGAAGACGCGATGGAAAGCGACAAAAACTTCGCTCACCTGTGATTATAGTCACTTACGAGGTAACCCGTACCGCTTGCACGCCCTCGAACTTGTGCCGTAAGTACCTTTCACAACAACGGGTGTTCATCTCGCGAAAAACCCGGCGGTTTCCTGGTTGATCTACCTCACATCTTGGAAATCCGACGGACCTAACCCTATATCTTTGAGTGCGCCGGCGTCACCCGCGCCGAATCGCGGTCCCAACGCACCAGCAACGTCGTCGCAATCACGATCAGTGACAGCGTCAACCCGATCCACATTCCATTGACTCCCCACCTCAGCACAAAACAGAGGATGAACCCCAGCGGCAACCCCATCACCCAGTAGCCCACCAGGTTGGCGTACATCGGCACCCGGGTCTCTCCCAGGCCGCGCAGCGCGCCGGTCGAAACCGTCTGAATTCCGTCAAAAATCTGGAACGCCGCAGCGATCCATAGCAGGCTCGGCCCCAGCGCCAGCACCCTCGGATCGTGCGTGTACAGCTTGATCAGCGGCCCGGGGGCGACCAGAAACACGACTCCCGCGCACACCATGAATCCCGCGCCCATGGCCAGCGCCATCCAACCGGCCCTCCGCGCCCGCGCCGGATCATCCGCGCCAATCGCGTGGCCCACGCTTACAGCTGCAGCCGCTGAAACACCCAGCGGCACCATGTAGGAGATACTCGCGTAATTCAGCGCAATAGTGTGCGTAGCGAGCGCCACCGGTGTAAGGTACCCCGCCGCAAATGTGCACAGGTTCCACGCGCCCACCTCCAACAGGATCTGCCCTGCCGCAGGCGCCCCGATCCGCACCATCCGGCGCAGCCGACCCAGTTGCGGCCCGGCCCAGTGCGCAAACAGCGGATGCCCGCGCTTGCGCTCATACCTCCACGCGGCAGCCAGCAGCGCCAGCGCCATCCCCACGCGCGCAATGCAAGTGGAGATCGCCGAACCGTTCACGCCCAGTGCCGGAAAGCCCAGCTTCCCATAGATCAGCACCCAATCGCCAAACCAGTTCAGCAGGTTTGCCAGGACGTATGTAAGCGTGATGATGCGCACCTGCCCCACGCCCTGCAGATACCGCCGCGTCCCGCCATATATCAAAAGCGGCAGCGTACCCCAGTTCAACAGCCGCAGATACTCTCCCGAGAGGCTTGCCACTTCAGGAATCACGCCGAACCGCGTGAACCCGTAACTGAGCGCCGCAATCAGGACCATCAGCGGTGGAGTCACGATGCACGCAAGGTAAGCGCCCTGCGCCAGCCAGCGGTGGCACTCCTCGTGATCGCGGCGCCCGAACGCCTGCGAAACCAGCGTGTCCAACCCCAGCAGCAGCCCTATCCCGAACAGTGCCGGCGTGTAGTAGACCGCGTTCCCCAGCGCCACCGCGCCGATCGCCACCGGCCCCAGCCGCCCCACCATGATGTTGTCTACGACGCCCTGCGCCACCCACCCCAGTTCGCTCAGCACAACCGGAACCGCGAGCGAAATCATCGCCGCAAGCTCGCTCCTCCACCTGGCGTGCGTCCCGCCCATCTCCCTAATCTATAGGTACACGCGGAATCTCCCGAATCCGCCAGTGGCCGTGTGCCTCAGATCTCGTTTCTGAGACCTGGTCCGGAAGCAGATCTGACTCCGAACCTGGATGCCCCACCTCTCGAACGCCCTCCAAGTTCAATGCGATGAACGTCCTGAAACTGATGCTTAGATTTTTGTGCTAATTCTGTGCTTTGCCGTTAGCGGCAATTCTGTTTAATGCGAAGTAACTCCCGGGTAGGCAACAACACGCGCCACATCGGCAGCCGGTGTGGCTAACGTGCAGCCCGCCCCTGCTCATCACTTGCACCATTCTTCACCATGCCTCATAAACAGACGACTGCATCCCTGCGGCAGACGGGCCGGAACAGGCAACGGATCGCCGGGTTGCCAAGATCCCAAGCGATGCAATATTCCAGGCATTTCGGAATCAGCCACGGCCAGCGGATTACCATCTGAGTAGCCGGTGAGACCGCGATAGCGGAGAATTCGGCTATACTGCCCTGAATTCCCTGCTCGATAGACCTCAATCCAATAGGTATAGGGCGCGTTTTCCGTAGGATAGTCAACGATCACGTCTCCTTGCAGTGGTCCGCTTTCGACAAAACGCGTGGCCTGATTGTTATTTCGTCCTGTCAGGTTCAGGAACACGCGAATGAAGCGATCATCTCCCTTGTCATACGTGTACAAAGCAGTGGCGATCCCGCAGTCGCCGTCGCCGCTCACCGCCCCGCACACCTTTAGGAACAGCAGGGGGCTTGACTTGTTCTGATTCGCGAAAACAACGCTGCCGGCGAAAAGATGGTACGGCGTGTCGAACCACGGCATCTCGCCTCTGACTTGTTGAAAGAGGTGCAGAGCGCAATCCGGGCTAGCTGCTTTCACAAGGCAAAGTGTTACTGGTCCGTGGTCCTCGAAGTCGTCTATTGGCTGGCCGCCATCCTGGATGGCCACGAACGTCCATTGAGTTACGGTTCCAAAGGGTTCCGTCAAGTCGATATGAGAAAGGACTTTTGGTTTCGTGACGCCCTGATGCGATAACGCCCCAATCACCAACCGATCTACTTCCTCTCCTGGAATAGCCTTAGGTTTCTCCGCACTCAAGAAGTGCGGCGTAATAGCGGCGGCCAAGAATGCGCAGCACAGTAACAGTGCACGGAATCGGAAAGCTCTCTGGTTCATAACGAGCGATTTTAGATTATGACAGTGTAGGCTGCGGATGACCGGACATCGGCCAAGGTCGGCGTTCATTGAGTTGTTAACCGCCCAACCGTCAATTAGTGGTTGATTAACATCCCCGCACCGAGTGATGACCAAACTGAGACAATGCCCGAAGATGCGCCAGGAAGAATTTGTGCTAATTTGTGCTACTGCCTAGAACATCGTGGACTTTCTGGACATTCTCGACGTTTTAGAATCTATAACATACGTGTTCTTCAGTGCGTCCAAATGTGGGTGCCCCATCCAAGCCGCGTCGTTTGCGGCTTGGGTGGGAAAACACGAACCCAAATCGTCCTTTCTGAGTGCCTTCCCACTCAAGCACGACGTCAACGATTTCCCTGCATCACCACATCAAACCGATAACTCCCCGCCGCCAGTTCAAACCCGCCCTCCACCGACTTCGCCTGCTGACTCTCGCTCAACGGCACGCCATCCAGCTTGTACCGTGCGGCCTCGCCCGCCTTCACTTCCAGTCGCCCCGCCGTGTTCGCCGGCAACGTCACATTCCACACCGCCGTCTTCCCTTCCACCGTCCAGCTCGACCGGATCATTCCATACGACGATTCGTACTCAAACTCCAGCGGCGACAGTCGCGCATCGAACACCGGGTGCAGCACCACCGTGTGGAACCCCGCATCCAGCGGCCATGCATCAACGCCTGCGGCATACCGGTAAATCCAGTCCGCCACCGCGCCATACGCATAGTGGTTGTACGAATTCATCTGCGGATCGCCGCGCATCTCATCGCCATTCCACCGTTCCCACGTCGTCGTCGCCCCGTGATCGATAAGGTAGCCCCACGACGGCATCCCCGTGTTGAGTAGCAAATCGTACGCAAGCTTCGTGTGCGCCGTCTTCGTCAGCTCCTCCAGCAGATACGGCGTTCCAACAAATCCGGTCCCCAGTAGCCCGTGATTCGCCTCGATTTTCTTCACCAGCCGGCCCGCCACCGTCCCGCGCATCTCCTCCGGCACCAGCTTCATGTGCAGCGCAAGCACGTAGCCGGTCTGCGTATCGCCGCCCCTGCTCTTCGCGTTCGGATTATTGATTTCCCCGAACGGCGAAGGACCGTTGTCGGCCCCCGGGATGTATCCGTTCGCCTGCACATACTTCTTCTCGAACGCATCGCGAATCTTGCCCTCGAGCTTCGCGTAGTGCTCTTCTTCCTCCGGGCGTCCCGTCGCATGCGCCATCTGCCGCATCATCTCCACGTCGTAAGCCCAGTACGCCGTTGCAACAATGTCCTCCTGCGTCCTGCCTTCGAGCGACAACCAATCCCCAAATGGAGTCCCCGAATCGTAATGCCAGATCCCATCCGGGTTGCGCGCGTCGATCGCATCCACATACTTCCGCATCGCCTGCCAGTTCTCGTCGATCACGCTCGTATCGCCCGTCTGCAGCCACGACGTCCATGGAATGATCACGCCCGCATCGCTCCACGCCGCCGCCACTCCGGTTGAAGGCCTCGCCGTCCCCGGGGCGTAGATTCCGTAGTACGGCGTCCCCACCTGCGTCCCGCGTTCATCCGCGGCAAACTTCCGCGTGAACGCCGCCAGGTCGGCGTTGTACGAAGCCGCCCGCCAGAACACCTGCGCATCCGCCATCCATCCCAGCCGCTCGTCCCGCTGCGGACAATCCGTCGGCAGCCCCACAAAGTTCGACCGTTGCCCCCAGAGAATATTGCTCCAGAGCTTGTTCACCATCGCGTCGCCCGTCTTCAGCTTCGCCGTGAACGGGAAATCCGTGCGCAGCGCCAGCGCCGTAACATAGTTCGCCTTTGGCGCACTCTTCAGCCCGGTGATCTCTACATACCGAAATCCGTGAAATGTGAAATGCGGAACCAGCTCCTCGATTCCCTGCCCTGAAAGAATGAAATGGTCAGTTGCCTTTGCTGTCCGCAGATTCTCGGTGTACAACGTCCCATCGGGATTCAGCACTTCGCCCAGACGCACCTGCACATCGGTGCCCGCCGGCCCCGAGACGCTTAGCCTTTCAACTCCCGCCATGTTCTGCTCGAAGTCATAGATGAACACGCCCGGCTTCGGCTCCGTCATCTTTGGGTCGGTCATCATCCGATCCACTCGAATCGGTTCAAAGCTCTGCGCCTCGATCCTGATCTCTTTGGGATGGATGACTTCGACCTGCTTCCAATCCCCCGCATGATTCCGAAAGGCCCGCCGCCGCAGATCCTGCTTCTCCCCGTCATACAGCTCTGAGTGAAGAATGTATGACGTATCTGCCTTCCAGCTCGCATCCGTCGCCACCCACTCGATGCTGCCGTCTTCGTGTTCGATCCGTAGTTGCGCCCGAAATGCCGGCGGCGTGTCGCCATAGTTGTTCGGCTGCTGCAGCCACTCAAGCGACGTCGAATACCACCCCGGCGCCAGCAGCGCCCACATCGCATTCGTCCCGTTCTTCACAAGCTTGGTGACATCGTATGTCTGGTACAGCACGCGTTCGCGGTAATCCGTCCACCCCGGCGCCATCCATACCTCTCGTGGGGCGCTCACCGGCGGACCATTCAGATACAGTTCATACGTCCCGAGCGCCGTCGCATACAACCGCGCCGACTTAACCGGGCTATCCACCTCAAACGTCTTCCGCAGCACCTTCACCCCATCCGGAATCCACGGATGCAGCACCGGCTGCTCCTCCGGCCCCTTCGCCTGCTCCCACACCACTGCGTCCTTCCAGCCCGCATCGTCGAAGTCCTTTTTCTCCCAACCCTCCGCTGCGGCTGGCTCCGTCTTCCACGTCCCATCGCTCACCACCGCCGCCGTCGTCCCATCCTTATAGAGCAGCACCACCGTGGCAATCATCGGCGGAGCATCCTTCTGCCGCTTCTCGCCCTCCTTATCCACGTAGTGCACGCTCTCAATCGCAATCGTGTTCTTCCCCTCTGCAACCTGCCCCGTCACATCCGCGCGAACAAACTTCTTCCACGGCAAGTGGTGAAATGGCGGAAACCCCGCCGCCGCCATAACCGGCTCCCCGTTCACCCACGCCGAAACCGTGTCCTCCGCAGTCGCAAACAGCAGAGCATGCTCCACCGGCTTCTCCACTGTCACCGTTGTGCGATACGCGAATCTCTGTTCGCTGCTCGGTCTCGCCGTCCCCGGCACCGCATCCGGGGTCCCCGACGACGGGTCCTTGTCGTTGGGGTGGACATCCGGATTCGCAATCCACGCCGCTGGCGCCTTCCGCACCGCAGCCTCTTCTGGCGTCTCCCAGTCAATCCACTCGCCGCGCCACGCGGCTTGGTTCAACAACCCTGTCTCCCACCACTCCGCCGCGCTGGCCGGATACTGCTTGCGATCCCGGCCCCAAACCTCAACGCGCCACCAGTACCGTGTGCTCGCCTTCACCTCCGGCCCCGCATACTTCACATTTAGCGACTGACCCGACTCCACCTTCCCGCTGTCCCACACATCCGCCTCGCCATCCGCCAGCAATTCCGGCCGTGTTGCGACCAGCAAGCGATACGCCGTCTGCCGCGCCCCACGCGCCGCATCCTCCAGTCGCCACGAGAACCGCGGCGTCGCATCATCAATCCCCAGCGGCCGATTGAGATTGTCCACCTGCAGATGAACGGGCCCTGCAGCGGTGCCCTGCCCGCGCGCAGCCAACGTCCCAACAGCAAGAATCCCCACCCACATCCAAGCCAGATAGCGCATGTGTCCCCGCTCCTCTTCTCCCATGAACCGACAAGTATATGCGCCGTTCCCCACGGAGAGGTCCTTGTCCGATGGGGCGGAATGCGCCACCCGCCATCTCGCGCGACTCTCCGCCGCGCCCCACCCCGTACACCCATCCGTGACTGCAATCACAGCGCGATCTGCAGCTTGGGTCGACCATCTCTGCCGGTGTCGACGTGCAGTCCTGCCCGTCCGCATAATGGGCCGCCTGCGCGGGTGCCGCCTCGCAAAGGAGAGAGTCAATGCCCACTGTGCTCGACAAGAAAGCCGACCTGGCTGGTCCCGGTATCGGCGATTACAGAGAACTGGAAACCGTCCTCCCAAATGACTACCACTCGATCCTGACGCCCAGAGAGACGCAGCAGGCCATCTTCCACGTCAAGCGCTATATCGAAGACAACCTGTGCAAGGAACTCAACCTGATGATGGTAGAGGTGCCGCTCATCGTCGATGTCGAAAGCGGCGTAAACGACATGCTCGATCGCGACGGCTCGCGCACGCCCATCCAATTCCACATCTCCAACGACCGCGATCTCCATCCAATCGATGCCCAGGTCGTCCAGGCCGCCACCAAGTGGAAGAGAGTCGCGCTCAATGAATTTCAGTGCGGCATCGGCGAAGGCATCTGCACCGACATGCGCGCCGTCCGCAAAGACTACTTCCTCGATCACGACCACTCCGCCTACGTCGACCAGTGGGACTGGGAGCGCGTCATGACCGCCGACCAGCGCAATCTCGCCTTCCTCAAGGAGATCGTAGGCAAAATCTGGAAGGTCGTCGTCGGAGCCGATATGTTCGCGCAATCGCTATTCCCGCAATTGAAAGACCCCCGCTATCCCGATCTTCCCGGGCAGCTGACCTTCCTGCATGCCGAAGAAATCCTCGAAATGTACCCCACCCTCCCCCGCAAGCAGCGCGAAACAGCGATCCTGCAGAAGTATCCGGCGATCTTCATCATCGGCATCGGCTGGCCACTGCGCGACGGCTACCCGCACGAGATGCGCGCCGCCGACTACGACGACTGGGTCACTGATACCAGCCGCGAAACCGGCAAGGACACCCACGGCCTAAACGGCGACATCCTCGTCTGGAACCCTGTGACCAGGCGCCGCCACGAGCTCACTTCAATGGGCATCCGTGTCACCGCCGACACGCTTAGGCAGCAACTCACCATGTCAAAGCAGCTGGACTTCATGCAGTTGCCCTATCACAAGGCGATCATGAACAACCGCATCCCGCTCTCAATCGGTGGCGGCATCGGCCAGTCCCGCACCCTGATGCTCCTCCTCCGAAAAGCCCACCTCGGCGAAGTCAGCGTAACCGTGTGGCCCAGAATCCTGAAGGAGATGTGCGCAAAAAAGAACATCAACGTTCTGGAATAGAACTGCGAAATTCGCGAATTTTTAATGAGCAATTCTTGTACGGTCAAACTCTCTATTGACCGGCTCGAATATTCACTACAGACACCTGGAACCCACAAACTCATGCAATATTCCAAAAACTCACAACTAAAGGGTTTTTGTGCGCAATTTCTAGCGTTATCACAGATACCTGTGACCGTGATCACCGACCACTTGTGATGTTGGTACGCACTTTGGTTTGAACAGATTCTTCTACGAGGCCCCCCTCCCCCCCGTGTAGTTGGCCTTAGGGAACAGTGTCAGAAAAACCGGACCCACGAACCACCACCTTTTGGGAGGCACTAATGCAGCGCTCGTTCAAATTTGGTCTAGCCTTCGTGTTGTGTCTTTTCTCCTTCGAACTGGCCGTCCTTGCCACTGGAGCAGCTTATGGTCAAGCGACGAATTCGGCTGGTGCGATTCAAGGAACGATCACCGATCCCGTTGGAGCACTCTTGCCGGGAGCCACAGTCACTGTGACCAATCTCGATACGAGCGCCCAAAAAACCATCATCACTGACTCGGCCGGTTTCTACACCATAACTTCGCTTGTGCCTGGAAAGTATATGGTGACGGTGACCTCGCCAAACTTTGCGAGAACCACCACCACCCTCACGGTGCAGATCGGCACCGTGACGAATGGCGATCTCCGGCTCAAGGTTGGCAAAACGAGCGAGCAGGTCATCGTAAGCACTGAGACCCTGCAGGTGAATACCTCGCAATCCACCGTCGAAGGCGTTCTGACCTCGCAGCAGATTGACAATCTGCCCATCAGCGGACGCAACTTCCTCGACCTCTCGCAATTGGAGCCCGGCGTTCAGTTGCAGAGCGGCGAGACCTTCGATCCCACCAAGGCCGGATACTCCTCGATCTCCTTCAACGGCGTCAACGGCCGCACGGCCCGCATTCTTCTCGACGGTCAGGACATCTCCGACGAAACTGTGGGCACCACCACGTTGAATGTGAGCCAGGGCTCGATCGAAGAGTTCCAGATGAGCCGCTCGTCCCTCGACATTTCGAACGAGCTCACCAGCTCCGGTGCTGTTACCGTCAGCACGCGCGCGGGCACGAACAACTTCCATGGCCAGGGATTCGGCCTCTTCCGCGACGAGCGGTCGGGCGCGGCGCCTGGTCCGGATGGCACAAATTATCCATTTCAGCGCGACCAGATGGGCGGCCGGCTTGGCGGACCGTTCCTGAAGAACAAGCTGTTCTTCTTTGGAAGCGCAGAGCGCGTGAAGCAGGACGCATTTAATTCAGTGACTGAACTCGCCCCCTTCACGTCATACAACGGCGGATATAATTCCCCCTTCCGTGACAACTACTATGTCAACAGGGAGGACTACAACGGCCCCAAGGGAATCCACTTCTTCTTCCGCATCGCCTACGAAGACAACTTGGATGACGCGACCTATGGTTACGGATACGCGCGGTACGGCAACAAGGACAACACTCCTGCGATGGCCGGCGGTGCCGACTTCCTGACAGGCAAGATCACCCATAGCCTTCGTCTGAGTTACCTCAAGTTCCATAACCAGATCGCCGACGAAACAGCGTCGGGCGTTCCTAACCTGGCGCCGGGCGTGTTCCTCGACATCCACGGTTTGATCTCCGGGCCTAATCTGCTGGCTCCCCAGCAGACCTACCAGTCCGACAAGCAGTTCCGCTATGACGGCACCATGACGGCAAAATCGCACGTATTCAACTTTGGCGTGAGCATCAACCGCATTCTGGGTGGCGGCTTCGCCAGCTTCTTTGGCTTTGCTCCTGAATTGCGCGGAAACTTTGCTGCCGGCCCGGTCAGCGGAAGTGCTTCCGATCCAACGAACTACTCCACTTCTTTCATCGTCATGGGCAACGGCGAGGGCTTCAACACCGAGAAATCCCAATTCGGGTATCCCGCAGGCGGTCAGGATGATTGGCGGGCGGGAATCTACTTCGGCGACACCTGGAAGATCAGACCCAAATTCACCTTCAACTATGGCATCCGCTACTCACGCGATACCGGCCGCAGTGACTCTGACATGGCGCCGGTTCCTTGTTCCGCTGCGGTTACCTATTGGGGCGCCGAGTCGCCGTGCACGCAGGGCAACCTGTTTGACGCCGTCTCGCCGGGTCTCGGCGCTCAGGTGCGGCAGCCGAATGACAACTGGGGTCCGAAGGCCGGATTTGCCTGGGACATCAAGGGGAATGGCAAAACTGTCGTCCGCGGTGGCATGGGCCTCTACTACGAAAACAACATCTTCAACAACGTGCTTTGGGATCGCCCCGGCCGCTTGGCGAAGGGGCTGTTCTTCAGTTCTGAATACGTGCCAGGTGGCTCTTCCAGCGTGGCCATGCCCGATGGAACGAACGTTACAACCATTAACGGACAGTCGGTCGCCTCGCTATGGGGCATGCGAATCGGGGACTCAGCACCTTACTTCGCAGCATTGCAGGCTCTCTACCAGTCGACCACCAAGAAGGTCGGCGCAAGCCTGAACCCCAGCTACGTGGCCTACAACCTGGCCTCCGGTGTCAATGCCAACGGCGTGATCCTCTACGCTCCCAACTTCCGTACCGCCCGTTCGATCCAGATGAATATCGGCGTCCAGCGCGAAGTATGGAAAGGCGGCATCTTCTCCGCCGATTACATACGCAACGTGGGAATTCACTTCCAGCAGGTAATCGACGCGAACCACGTCGGAGACGTGAAGTACCTCAACCAAAAGGCGGCAGCGAATGCCATCGCGGCCACGTTGGCAGAGTTCGAAGCCGATACGATTGATGAGGCCATAGCCAACGGAGCTACCATCGCCGACTTTGCCGGCAACGGCCTTGATTCTGGCAATGCGTACTTAACCAGTTATCCCGCGGCAGCTTTCGGACTGACGCCTGACACGGGCGCGGCTTTCTCCGGAAAGAATCCTGCGTTCGGCGCCATGCAGTTCAACTTCCCGATCGGCCGCTCGGTCTACAACGGCCTGCAGACCAACCTGCGCCAGAGCGCCCGCGTTCCGATTTACGGACTAAAGGGATCGAACTTCGAGGTGTCGTACACACTGTCGCGGTTTATCAGCTCCGGCGGCGCCGACCAGAACTTCACGCCCCTTCCTGTCGACAACAACAACCCTCTGGCCTTCTCGGGTCCTGCGGGGACCGACCGTACCCACCAGCTCTCCTATGGCGGCACCTTTGGGTGGAAGGGTGGCATCACGACCAGCATCATCGGTCACTATTACTCGGCTCTTCCTACCACCCTCACACTCGACACGCTGGGCAACAGCACCGGTGAGATCTTCCATTCCGACCTGACAGGTGACGGCACAACGGGCGATATTCTGCCTGGCTATAAGGGAGGCGCGTTTATGCGCTCTGTTAAACCGAAAGACCTGTCCACTGTGATTGCCAACTACAACGTAACTGCGGCCGGGAAGCTGACTCCGGCCGGTCAAACGCTGGTATCCAACGGGTTCTTTACTCCGGCGCAACTCGTTGCACTCGGAGCCGTGACGCCTAGCATTGCTCAAGCTCCAGCATCGAACGTGGGCAACGGAAGCCTGCGGACCTTCGATGCCACGTTGAGTCGTCAATTCAAATGGGCGCGGCTGGGCGAGAGCTTCTCGATCGAGCCGAGCTTCAGTGCATTCAACGCGTTCAACCTGTCCAACTTCGGCACCGTGGGTGGCAACCTGGCCTACTTCCAGCAGTCCGGCACCGCGAACGGAACTGACAGCTCCTACAGCGACGCAGATCCGCTCGGACGCAACTCTCTGCGTCTTGGCAATGGTTCCGGCGTGTTCACCCAGGGTGCCTCACGCGTGCTCGAATATGGCTTGAAGATCAACTTCTAAACGACTCATACCTCGGGGCTGTCGTACCCGGCACATCGCGTGCCGGGGCGTAGCCCCGATACTCTTCGCTGCAGTCTGCATTGGGCCCACGCAGAGAGAAAGCCATGCGGTTGCGACTCAAACACGCCACGGTCAATGACATTCTCGAGATCGTGAACCTTTGGCAATCCGTAAACAACCAATTGGCTTCGCGCTTGGGCAGACCGCACTGGACAAAATTCCTGACCCCGCAAGGTGTCTATCTCCAGATGCGGAAGGCTACGATGTACGTCGTGAGGGAGGGGAGCGTCCTGGTCGCCGTATTTACCTTGTCCATGCAGAAACCGTGGGACATGAATGAAATAAAATTCAATCCTGCGGCTCGGCCACTCTATCTGACTGATCTGGCAATCCATCCCTTCCGGCATCAGTGCGGAATCGAGCTCCTGTGCATCCGTGAGGCCATCAAGATCGCAAGGCGATGGCCCAGCGATGCAATCCGCCTCGATTCGTGCGATCTGGAATTCGGCCGGGAAGTTCGTCTGGAGGAATTCGGATTCCGGACGGTAGGCACAACCAGGTTCCGGGAAATACCTTCGGTCCATTTCGAACTGCCGATCTGACCTCGCACGGCCACACACTCAAAACCCCACAAGATTTAATTTGCGATTTCCACAGAACGTTTGCAGATTGTTTTGCCGGTTTCTCCATACTCGAAATGGGGACCAATCAAACTGCGCCTTGCCCCCGCCGGTTATTAGAGAAAACGGGCTGTAAGTCCTTCATTGAGAGGACTCTGCGGATAAGTCCAATGCAGAGAGGAATTTGCAGCCACACGCCTCCCCCAACCTACTGAATCCAGGGAACTTCTGTACAGAGTACGGGTGGGGGTACCCACATGCAACCATTCGGTTGCGCATTTCCTGTGCGGAATTGTGATCCCCTGGTCCCGGGAGTCGTGACGCCCCGTTTCAATCGACCGCGGGCCGTAGTTCCACTTGCTTCGTCTTGACCGTGATGGTCGCCGGAGTCAGGCTCGGACCCTCCCATCCTTCCTTGTGCGCTTCGATCTGAATTTCGCCGGGCTCCTTCGTGCTCTGCACGATCACCTGCGCGAGCCCGTTGAAGAGCGATCGCTTCGGTGCCTTGTCGCTCTCCTGGCAGTTCGGATCGCCATTGCCCACACCGATCAGCGCGCCGTTGCCCGTGATCTTGAAGCCAATGAGATTGTTGGCAATCGGCGCCAGCCGTCCTTCTTTGTCGAGACCCTCGACCTTGATCACGGCCACATCTTCGCCGTCGGCGTTGATCTCCACGCGATCGGCGCTCAGCCTGATCGCAGCGCATGGACCGGTCGTCTCGCGCTTCTCGGTCAGCACAACTTTGCCGTCTTTGCTCCCGCGCGCCTCGATGGAACCAGGCTCGTAGCGAACCTTCCACTGCACGTGTCCGAGGTGCGGGACCTTCTGGCTGCCAAGACTCTTGCCGTTGACGAAAAGCTCCACCTCGTCGAGGTTCGAATAGACCCACACCGGAATCTCATCGCCCTCCCTGCCCTCCCAGTTCCAATGCGGAAACAGGTGGACCACTGACTCTTTACCCCACCATGCCCTGTAGTAGAAGAAGTTGTCCTTCGGGAATCCGCACATGTCCACGATGCCGAACTGCGAGTTGATCGACGGCCATTCATACGGCGTCGGCTCGCCGCGATAATCAAAACCCGTCCATGCGAATCCGCCCGCCTCCCACTCGCGCGTGCCGTAGAACTTCCACCACTCTTCGGCAGTTTCGCCCCAGGGAACAACGCCGTCATATGAGTTCACGGTATTCCGCAACGGATCTGTGCTGTACATGCCGCGCGTGCCGATCGCGCTCGATGTCTCCGACCCATAGATCGCCCGCGTGGGATGTTCCTTGTGGTAGTTCTCAGGCAGCTTGAGATCGTAGTTGAACCCGATGATGTCGAACGCATCAGACACGCCCTGTTCGTTGTTTCCATTCACGGCGGCCGACACGACGCGCGTGGGATCAAGTTCGTGGCACAGCCGCACCATGTCGCCGGCGATCCTCGCGCCCTGGTCGGCCATCGGCCCCTGCAACTGGTTCTCTTCATTTCCGACCGACCACAGGATGATCGAAGGCGAATTGCGATAGCGCTTCACCATCACTTCGAGCTGCGCCATGCCTTCGGGGTTCGAACTCATCTGCCGCGTCTCGCACATCATCATCATGCCCATGCGATCGCAGGCCTCCACCCACTCCGGCGTCGGCATATTGTGCGAGGTGCGCACGGCATTTCCACCCATGTCCTTGAGCACGGCCAGCCGGAACCACTGCAATGCATCCGGCAGCGCAGCGCCCAACCCGGCGTGATCCTGGTGATTGCAGGTTCCCTGAATCTTGAGCGGCTTGCCATTGAGGAAGAATCCCTTGTCGGCGGTGAACTTCGCCGTACGCACACCAAAGCTGACACGCTCGGCATCGCGCGCTTTGCCGCCGCTTTCTACGGTCACGATTGCCTCATAAAGATTCGGTGCTTCAACCGACCAGAGCGCAGGGTTGGGCAGCTTTGCCGTTGCGGCGAAATTGGCCGACCCATCCACCGCGATCGGCTGCGCCGGCGCCTCTGCTGTCGCAACCGTCTTCCCCGTCGCATCGAGAATCTGCCACTTCACCTTCGCCGTCTCCGCCTGGTTGCCCTCGTTTTTTACGAGTGTGCCCAGGGTTAGGGTGGCTGAATTTCCGCTGACTTCAGAACGGACGAAGCTCTCCCACTTGCCGAGATGAAGCGAATCGTTTTTGGTCAGCCAGACGTGACGATAGATGCCCGCGCCCTCGTAGAACCAGCCGTCGCCGAAGCCCGCATCCACGCGGGCAACAATGTAGTTCTTCGCGCCGTATGCGAGGAAATCGGTCAACTCGAATCGGAAGGGTGCATATCCGTTGTCGTTGCGCCCGATGAAGCAGCCGTTCACAAAGATGAGCACGTCGCGAAACGCGCCGTCGAACTCGACCCAGATGCGCCGGCCCTTGTCGCTGGCCGGAATGTCGAATGAGCGCCGATACCAGCCCACACTGGTTTCAGGATAGCGGCGGCCGAGAGGCTTGAATCCGTGAGAAGCCAGTTCATTGTCGCGCACGAACGGCAACTCTACCGCCCAGTCGTGCGGCAGATTCAAGGTGCGCCACTTCGAGTCGTCGAACTTTGCCTTGGCGAATTCGAATTCGCCAGTCTTGGCGAAACCGCCTTGTCCATTGCCGAATCCCAGGTCCTTTGCGGGATCGGAACCGTTGCCGAAGGTGAACTTCCAGCCGAAGTCAAAGAGCAGGTGCTCACGCGGCGCAACGGCGGCCAACGCTTCCGCAGAAGCAGGCCCGGAGTATCTCGAAAGCAACGCGGCGGAGCGGCCCCAGGCGGAACGCGCTGCGAGCGAAGAAGCGGAAATTGCCATTCCCGAAAAGAGCAGGTCACGGCGAGAGATAGGGGCCATTCGGAGTCCTCTTTCTTAGGCTCGTTCCACATACACGATAGCGAGCAAAGCGAAACTATAAATGGTAATCCGGCCGGAAGTAAACGATTTCATTCTTTGCGGAAATCGCCGCCTACTGCCGCATTTGCCGTAGATCGCGCACGCCGAGTTCGCGCTGCCGCGGTGTGTAGCGGTGCTGCTTGCAATTGCCTCAGCAGGATTCCTTGTCATTCCTACCCCATGCGAAGTACCTCAGCGGACTTCGCGTGGGAATTCGGCTTGGTCACTCGATGCAGAAACTGCTCGAAGGCCTCCCTGTCGAACTTTCGTCCCTCCACGATCTCACCCGTATTCAGATCCACAAACCCCGATTCGACAAACTGAAATGCGACCCCATCCTCGCCCCATCGGACAACTTCGGACTCCACCCGGGTGATCTCCTCGGATTCTGTGGACTCGGAAAGTTCGCCGCTCTCCTTCTGCAGTGTCATCACGATCCGGGTTCCCGGCAGCCAACGCTCTTCGGTGAAAACATACAGCCCGCTCCGGCTTACGTTGCCAAGCTTGTACGCCTTCGGCGCGCCGCCGGTCCAGTAATAGGCAACCAGGCTCGGCGCCGGCAACCGGCTTCCTCGACGACGATCAGAGTCTTCTGGATCAAAAAAGAGCCACCGCAGGAATTTTTCCTTGAGGCTCCGCTTCTCCGTCCGCGTATCTGTCGCGAGTTCGTCAGATGTGCGGTCTCGGCGCGGTCCCTCCAGCCTTCCGTCCCGCAGAATCGCATCGCGAGGCATCGTGTCGCGAATACACACCTCTTCGCTGGTCCGCGGCGCTTCACCGTCCAGCAGCGCTTCCTCGCCCGCCATCACTTTCCCTGCCCGGCAGACCCTGAGTTGATCTCCCTTCTGCACGTTCACCAAACGAAGCGTGTGTGCGGGAAGAATCAACGCGCTCGCCGCCTGTTTGCGAAGAGGCTCAAACTCCTCCACCGTAAAACTCTCAATGGAATCCAGGACTCTCGCCTCGTCATCGAGATAAATCACGTCGAAGCGTGATAGCCGTGGTCCCTTCGGAATCCCGCGGAAAGGACTCAGCCACAATCCGGAGTCGGGAACATCGGAGAGAGATTTAACCAGGGTTGCAAAGGGGACGTGGACGGTATCGACGAGATCCAGCTTCGTGCCAATCAGCCTTTCGCGGGTGCGGTCACAAACGCACAGCTTTAGAGAGGCCATGGGTCCTCTTTTCCAGGGAAGCTGCCGACCGCAGAGGTAACTCGGAAATTACATATTAAGGTTAGCAGGTTTCAAATTCTGTAACCCGCAAACTAAGGTCCCTCCGAGCGGGAAATTGGTAACCACTTCGGGATACCAGCGAATCCAGCGCGTCATCAGCGAGCCCGCCCGCAGTGCACATCTCGCACGCTGTGGTAGCATTCTCCGCGAGTTCTCCACGCAATGTGTCCCGTCAGGATAAAGCCCGCCGCACTCCTCCCTCTTCTTTGCGCGCTTGCATGCTTTGCGCAACAGTCACCGATGCTGTCGGGTTCAGCCGCCGCACACCCCACGCGCGACACCTACCTGCAACTCGCGTCCCAGGTCGACAAAGCCCTCGAAACCGATGTCCTCGACGCCTGGCTCCCACGCTCAGTCGACTACCGGCACGGAGGCTTTCATTCGCACTTCGGGCGTGATTGGACTTCGTTGCCAAGCGACGGCAAGTTCTCCGTTTTCCAGGGACGCATGACCTGGGTCGCAGCGCAGGTCGTGCTTCGCCAGCCGGGCAGGAAAGCCGATTTCATCCCCTTCGTTGGTCACGGCGTTGATTTTCTTGCCAACGTGATGTGGGACAAGCAGGACGGTGGCTTCTTCTGGGGCCTCGACGACAACGGCAACATCACTACCGCATTCGGCGATGAGAAGGAACTCTACGGTATCGGCTTCTGCATCTACGGAGCTGCCGCCGCCTACCAGGCGACGAAAGATCCCCGCGCTCTCTCGCTAGCCAAAAACGGGTTTCTCTGGGCCGACAAACATGCGCATGACCCAGTCCACGGCGGCTACTTCGAATGGCTCGCGCGCGATGGAACTCCGATCATCCCCCATGTGCCCGACGGCACCGTCGCAACCAACCCCATCGGCCCCATCAACTACAGGTCGATGAACACCCACATCCACCTGCTCGAGGCCTTCACGCAACTCTATGAGGTCTGGCCCGATCCCACGTTGCGATCACGGCTGGAAGAATTGCTCGCCATCGTTCGCGACAGGATCTGCGTCGAGCCCGGAGCCATGAACCTCTACTTCACAAATGCCTGGCAACCCATTCCCGGCCACGACTCCTACGGCCACGACGTCGAGACAGCCTACCTGATGCTCGAAACCGACCAGGTCCTGCATCACAAACCCGCCGAAACAACCGAGCGCATGGCCCGCATGCTTGTCGACCACGCACTCGCTTACGGATGGGATCTGCAGAATGGCGGCTTCTTCCGCGAAGGCACCACCTTCGGCAAGCCTGAAGACACAATGAAGGAGTGGTGGGTGCAGGTGGAAGGGCTCAATGCCCTTCTGCTGATGCACGAGCGCTATGGCAAGCAGGACGGCATCTACTTCCAGCGATTCCTCGAACAGTGGAACTTCATCCGCACGCACACCATCGACACGCAGTACCACGGCGACTTCAATCTGACAAAAGCCGACGGCACCCCTGTCATCGACGACAAGGGCTCCATCTGGAAAGCCGCATACCACGATGGCCGCGCATTCTGGAACGTCAGCGATCGCCTCCGCCGCCTGGCCGCGGAACAATAAGTTTCCTGGAGGATTTGACGCGGGTCTCCTTAAGGGGAGACTAGAACTGGTTGCATACACCGGTCCTCGTGTCAGGACACGAATTTGCAGGCCGCGGAAGAACTCTTTGCGTAACGGATCTTGTAACAGGGCACGACTTCAGTCGTGCCGTAAAAGCCCCAAAAAGCGACCGGGCTTTAGCCCCTGAGGGACTTTCTCTGCAAGATTCGCCCGCAATTCCCCATTTTTCCGCAAGCTGTTCAGACGTGCCGATCCTGCCCCTCAGTGTGCGATCACTCTTGCGTCCGAATACAATGCGCTAAGTGCCGGAGCATTCGAATCGGGCGCATCACCGGCTGCCGCGCCCTGGCTCACCGATTGCAGCGCCAGTAAAAACCATCCCCAGTCCGATTCAGTCGCAAAAAATGCCGGCGCCGGAGACTTCCCGTCGAAGAACAGCCCGATAGGCTTCCCCACACCAACAGAGCGCAGGAAAACATCGCTCCGGAATCGCGATTCCGTTCGCGTCGCGTCCAGTTCCAATGCATCCACATAAAGCAGTCCCGGGAAAAACTCGCCGTAGGCCCCCGCCGCCGCATTCGGCCCGAATCCCGCAGGCGCTGCCTCCCACACCCACACGAGGTTCGCAAGGTGGTGCGTATTCACAATGCGATCGAACAGCATGCGGTAGAGCGCCGCGCTCCCATGAATTCCCGCGCGATTACTCCACCAGTACCTCTTCCCGTTCGCTTCCGGATAAGGCGCCCAGAGCACGGCGACACCTTTATCGCTGAGCGGCTTCAACGCTGCCGCGACCGCATCCACCTGCTCACACCAACGCTGGTTCAGGCGCGTTCCCGGCGTCAGCAGTTCTTTCCACTCGTAATCGGTCAAGAGGCGATTGCGAGTGTCCGGGGCGGTGCTATCCATATCCGCGGGATTGGGCGCAAACCACCGCAGGCTCACAATCGTATTCTGCTGGCTTTGCCTGATCGCTTCGTCGACCACAGCTTTCGCCGCAACCGGCCCTCCGCTTCGCGTGTCCATATCTGCGCCGAAAATCGCGGGATGTTTGCCGGTTGCGCGAACCACGGCGTCAGCCGCAGAGCCCGTGCCGTCAGCACCGCTTTGCTGTCCGCTCAAAACATGCATTGGTGCCGCACTACTCAGCGTTTGTAACAGCGCCTTCGCCGCCTGCGATGCGTTCGGGCTGACCGGTTCCGCTATCTCCGCGGACCGCGCGGGCTGACCTATGAAAGGTGCATCCCCCCGGTTGAGCACATTCGGCGCGCGAAACATCGTCTGGAGTCCCTCCGGCGAATTCACCGTCTCTCCCATTCCGCTCCACATCATGAAATATGCCCATCGCGGCTGCTGCGCAAGCACATCCAGCGACGGCATTGCCCCGACCTCGGCCAGCGCAATCGGCTTGTCTCCGGCCAGTGCAAGCATGTTCGCGTAATAACTCTGCTCAAACCTTCCGTAAATATCCATCGTCACAATATCCGCATAGCCCGCGCCCGGATAGTACGCGTCGATCGTCCCCGCATTACCGCCCGGACTGTTCACATTCCACACCCAGACCAGGTTGTTCAAGTGATGCACTTCAACGAAGCGCTCGTAGATCTGCCGGTAGAGCGCCGCCGATCCATGTTCACCAGGCCGGCCTCCCCACCAGAACCAGTTCCCGTTCATTTCGTGATATGGCCGGAAAAGTACCGGAACCCCGGCAGCCTGTAATTGCTTCAGGTAGCCCGCAATTACATCCACCTGCTCAACCCACCGGCTGTAGATCTCCGTCCCCGGCGTAAGCAATTCGTTCCACTCAAAGTCCGTCAGATGCCCCTGCACGCTGTCCCTGAACGTCACTGGCTCATCATCCGTGGGCCGCACTGCATGCCAGGTCAGCGCGATCACCGCTCCGTTGCGATACTGCCGGATAGCCTCCGCGATCATCGCCGGGCGTCCTGCAACCGAGTCCTTGTCTTCGCCTCCTGAAAATCCAAAATCCTGTCCGAAGATCGCCGGGAACTTTCCTGTCAGGTCATAAATCCGGTCAGACCAGCGCGAGAGATCGTTGGGAAAATTGTGCTGGCCCGTAAGCGTGGCGCGTCCGGATATCTGATCGATCTCCTTCAGCAGCGCACGCGCCTCCTGGGTCGCATTCGGGTTCGCAGGCAGAGCGCTCGGTGCCGCAGTCTGCGCGTTCCCGGCTCCAGCCCAACAAACCAACAGCAACCCAATCCAAAAGCGAATCATTTTCATGAAATCCCTCTGCCGCCAAAATCTGAGCAATGCCAGCATACTCCGCAGGGTCGTTGCTTCCCTTCGGATCTGAAGTGTTAGCTTCTTCAATGGCGCGTCGCATAATAGATACGTCAGACGAACATCATGAATCGCGCGACAGACAGGACAAAAGCATGCCCGTAAGAACCATCATCGAGCCTTTTCGGATCAAGAGCGTCGAGCCGATTCGCTGGACAACTCGCGCACAGCGCGAACAGTTGCTGAAAGCCGCGCATTACAACCTGTTCCTTTTGTCCGCCGATGATGTGCTCATCGACCTTCTCACCGACTCCGGCACCGGTGCGATGTCCACCCACCAATGGGCAGCCATCATGGAAGGCGACGAGAGCTATGCGGGCAGCCGCAGTTTCGATCGCTTCCGCAACTCCATCCAGGACATCGTCGGCTACAAGCACGTCATTCCCACGCACCAAGGCCGCGCCGCCGAGCGAATTCTCTTCGGCGTCACCTGCAAAAAGGGCGACATCGTTCCCAACAACACCCACTTCGACACGACCCGTGCCAACGTAGAGTTTGTCGGAGCCGAAGCCGTCGACCTCCTCATCCCCGAAGGCCGCCAGCCATCCCTGCACCACCCGTTCAAGGGAAACATGGACGTTGCCGCGCTCGAATCCCTCATCATACGGGTCGGCCGCGAGCGTATCCCTCTCGTCATGCTCACCGTCACCAACAACTCCGGTGGTGGCCAGCCTGTATCGATGGAGAATGTGCGCCAGGTAAGCTCCGTCTGCAAAAAATACGGCATTCCGCTCTACTTCGACGCCTGCCGCTTCGCTGAAAACGCATGGTTCATCAAGATGCGCGAGCCGGAATATGCCGACAAGACTCCCAAACAGATCGCGCAGGAGATGTTCCGCTACGGCGATGGCTGCACCATGTCGGCCAAGAAAGACGGCATGGCCAACATCGGTGGCTTTCTGTGCACCAGCAACGACCTGCTCGCGCAACAGGAAAAAGACCTGCTCATCCTCACCGAGGGCTATCCCACCTACGGCGGACTCGCCGGCCGTGACCTCGAAGCGATCGCTGTCGGAATCCAGGAAGCCCTCCAGGAGGATTACCTGCGCTACCGGATCGCCTCAACCGCCTATCTCGGCAACCACATCTCAGCCGTCGGAGTCCCAATCGTTCAGCCCCCCGGAGGACACGCCATCTACATCGATGCACGCGCCTTCCTGCCGCACATTCCACCCGATCAGTTTCCCGGCGTAGCCCTGGCAGCCGAGCTGTACCTTGAGGGTGGAGTCCGCTCCGTTGAAATCGGCACGCTTATGTTTGCCGGAGCAGCGCAAATGGACCTGGTTCGTCTGGCAATTCCACGCCGCGTTTACACCCAGAGCCACATCGACTACCTTGTCGAAGTGATCCTTGATGTCTTCGAAAACCGCGAACGCATCCGCGGTATGCGCCTCACCTACGAAGCTCCTTTCCTGCGCCACTTCACCGCCCATCTGGAGGTCATGTAAGTATCCTCCGGCACAGCCGGATGCATTACGGTTGACAGCCCTGCAAAGGGCCTGCATTTGCGCCAGTAGCTCTTGTACTACTTGCTTAGAGAGAGCTACTTTTGTCGTGCCGAAAACAGCCCAAGAATCATGGGGTTTTAGCCCCTGCGGGATGTTTCACTGCATACAACATCGTGTGCAAAGCACGACGACCAATCCCGGAAATATCAAACGTCGCCTGTCTACAACCGACAGCTAATGTGGAAGTTGATAATACATTAGTAAATAATTATAAATAAACACTTTATACGATATTAACCGCGCAACAGACTACCCTTGCCAAGTCCGTTATCCACAGCCCTGCAATTGACAGCTCCATCTCATCTATACGAATCTAATAGGCGAATAAAAGGCGAATATTGTACTCGCTATGCATTCCTCTGCCGCACTCCGCCTCAAGATCGAAAGCGATCTCCAGCATCGCTATCCCTACGCTCTCTCCCCGGCGGTGCGAACCATTCGTGAAGTTGCGGCATCCGGCATCTCAGCAATAGACGAACTCCTCTATGGCGGCCTACCCGTTGGAGCCATATCCGAACTGACTGGCTCTGTTTCATCCGGCAGAACGACCATCGCGCTCGCGTTCCTCGCCAACCGCACCAATGACGGAAGCGTCTGCGCATGGGTCGATGCCGGCGATGCCTTCGATCCCGAATCGGCAGCGGCAAACGGCGTCAGCCTTAGGCATCTGCTTTGGGTCCGCTGCACAGATGAGCCCGGCAAAAAACCACCTCCGCCGCGCAACTCATTCCAGAAACAATCGCAGCCCTGGACGCGCCTCGACCAGGCAATTCGCGCCACGGATCTGCTCCTCCAGGCCGGCGGATTCGCCGCCATCATCCTCGATCTCGCTGACGAAGCCATCGAGCATAGCCGACGCATTCCCCTCGCCACCTGGTTCCGTTTCCGCCAGGCAGCCGACCGCACCCGATGCAGTCTCATCGTCCTCGGTCGAGCCGCCTATGCGCAATCGAGCGCCGCACTAGTCCTCGAATGCCGGACCGATCGCGTTGACGCAGCCTTCACTAACGTCATCCGAGGATTCAGCTACAGCGCACAGCGCGTCAGGGAGTGCTTTTCGCCAATCACATCAATCACACGTAAACCGGGGTCCCCGGCAACAGGTCTTAGTCGTTGGGGTGGAAAGCCCCCGTGTTCATCATGGTCCGCCCAGGCCTCCTGGCAACTCGAGAAGCGCGCATGACCACCTCATCCCATCCGCTATTTGCAGCGATCCATGCAGCAGAGTTTCCCGCCCAGTCAATCCTGCGCCTGCGTCCCGATCTTCAGTCTCACCCTGTCGCCATCCTCGAAGGTGTCGCACCGCAGGAGAATGTCTGCTCGCTCAATCTTCACGCCAGAAAGCGCGGCGTTGTCCCCGGCATGACGCGCCTGGAAGTCGAAGAACTCACTGGAATACATCTCCCCTCTCGCTCATTGCCCACAGAGCAGTCCGCCCGCGCAGTTCTTCTTGAATGCGCTTCTCAGTTTTCCCCGCGCATTGAAGAAACCTTCGCCGCCAACGCCTGCGGATTCGTGCTCGATATCTCCGGCACAGAGCGTCTCTTCGGCCCTCCCCTGAAACTGGCGCAAAGCCTGCGCGCCGCAATCGTCGCTGCCGGATTTCGTGCCTCCATTTGCGTCGGTTCCAACTTCGATACCGCGCGGATTAAGGCCGAATCAACGCGTGGAATCACCGTGATTCCGCCGGGGTATGAAGCCGACGCCCTCGCTGAAATCCCGATCTCCTCGCTGCGCCTTGATGAAGAGCCTTGCGAAACATTTGCACTATGGGGAATTCGCGCTCTCGGTGAACTTGCCGAACTGCCCGAAGAAGAATTGGTCATGCGCCTCGGACAGCAGTCGACCATCTGGCTTAAGCTATCGCGCGGAACAGCAGATCATGCCTTCCGGCCACTCGAGGCAACGTTCGAATTGAAGGAGCACATTGAATTTGAGAATCATGTCGAGCGGCTCGATTCTCTTCTCTTCATCGGCGCCGGCATGATCAACAATCTCATCGCGCGAGCAACCGGCAGGGCTCTATCCCTCGCTGCTCTGACGATCCGCATGTCCCTTGAGCGATCCCTCGCCTACGAGCGCGTCATACGTCCTGCTCTTCCCTCCATCGATCGCAAGTTTCTTCTCAAGCTGCTGCAGCTCGAGATCGCATCCCATCCGCCGCATGCGGCGCTAACATCCCTCACGCTCATCGCAGAAGCAGGACAGCAGTCACAAGTGCAGCTCGGCCTTTTCACACCCCAGGCGCCCGAACCATCGCGCCTCGATGTGACCCTCGCCCGGCTCAAGGCATTGGTAGGCGCGGATCGTGTCGGCTCCCCTGCCCTGATGGATACCCATCGCAGCGCAAGCTTCACCATGGAAGCCTTCGCTATCCCCGATCGGTCAACTCCACAACCGGAAACTACCGCGCGTATCTCGCTTCGCCGCATGCGTCCACCTCGTCCTCTGCGTGTACAACTGAGGTTCCAAAAGCCGGCCGCCTTTCGCGACGGAGCCGACAACTATGAGGTGCAGGTCGCATACGGCCCCTGGCACTCCAGCGGAAGCTGGTGGTCGATCAACCAATGGGACATGGAAGAGTGGGACGTCATGGCTACCAACAACCTCGGCGAGTCATTCGGTTGCCTCATTGTGCGCGATCATTTGCATGACAAATGGCTGCTGGATGCGTTCTATGACTGACGGCAGCAACATAACGATCGCGAGTCAAGCGGCCCACACCGCGTCGGACGAATATATCGAACTCCACGCATCCAGCGCATTCAGTTTTCTTGCCGGCTCATCCGAGCCTGAGTCTTTCGTGGAACGAGCCGTGGAACTCGGAATGCCCTCCATGGCACTGGCCGACAGAAATGGCCTCTACGGAGCGGCCCGGTTCCATACCTCTGCCAGGCACAATGGCATCAAGGCTCATATTGGCGCTGAAATTGCCGTCTCTTCTTTCGGCAACCGGCTCGTTCCTTCCGCGTGGCTTCCGCATCGGTATCCCAATGAGCCGCCGCGCATCGTACTTCTCTGCACATCTCAAGTCGGATACCAGAATCTCTGCCAGCTCATCACGCGTTTCAAAATGCAGGAGACTACGAAGGCCGAGGGCGCTGCCACGTTCGATGACCTTGAAGAATTCTCATCCGGCCTCGTCTGCCTCACCGGAGGTGATGAAGGCCCGCTTGCCGCGGCACTCAGCCACAGCGGAGAACACGGCGCACTCGTATCGCTTGACCGGCTTGTCTCCATCTACGGCCGCCAGAATGTCTACGTCGAGCTCCAGCGCCATTACGAACGTGAGGAAGAATGCCGCAATTCCGCCCTGATTGAAATTGCCTCGAGCCTCGGCCTGCCTGTGATCGCAACCAATGGTATCCGCTGCGCCACGCAAAATGATCGCGAGCTTCTCGACGTCTTTACTGCAATCCGCCATCACACCACGGTTCACGATGCCGGACGCCTCCTCTGCCGAAATTCCTTTCGCCATTTGCGCTCAACACGGGAAATGCTGGACCTCTTCCGCGACATCCCCGAAGCCATCGCCAATACCAGGATCATGAGCCAGCGCCTCGAATTCACGTTGAACAATCTTGGATACGAATTCCCGCGGTATCCCGTCCCTTGCGGCCAAACCATGGACAGTTTTCTTGCCTCACGCGTCGATGAAGGAATCCGCAAACGCTATGCGCCAGTGCTCAAGCAACACCTGCTTGAGAGAGCCCGCAAACAGGCGCAGCACGAGCTGGATCTCATCTCCAAACTGGGCTTCGCCGGCTACTTCCTCATCGTCTGGGACATCATCCGCTTCTGCCGGAACAATGGATTCCTCGTGCAGGGGCGTGGATCCGCTGCCAATTCCGTCGTCTGCTATGCGCTCGAAATTACCGCCGTCGACCCGATTGGAATGGAACTGCTGTTCGAAAGATTCCTGAGCGAGAGCCGCGGAGAGTGGCCCGACATCGATCTCGATTTGCCGTCAGGCGATCATCGCGAGCGCGTCATTCAGTACATCTATGAGCACTACGGATCGCTTGGCGCGGCAATGACCGCCAACGTTATTACTTACCGGGGTCGCTCCGCCGCACGGGAAGTAGGAAAGGCGCTGGGCTTCGAAGAGCAACAGCTCGCTCGCCTCTCCGGCCTCGTTGGTCACTGGGAGTGGCGCGGCGCCAACGACACAATGGCCAGGCACTTCGACCAGGCCGGCTTCGATATCCGTCACCCCGCCATCGCCAAATATCTGGAACTCTGTACGCGCATGTACGACCTTCCCCGCCATCTCGGACAGCACTCGGGCGGCATGGTCATTTGTGCGGGAATGCTGAACCGCATCGTTCCCATCGAACGCGCGTCTATGCCAGGCCGCACAGTCGTGCAATGGGACAAGGAAGATTGTGCTGACCTTGGCCTCATCAAGGTCGATCTGCTCGGCCTCGGCATGATGGCCGCACTCAAAGACTCGCTCGAACTGATCCCGCTCCACTACAACACGCAAGTCGATCTGGCCGCATTGCCAGACGATCCCCTCGTCTACGACACGCTCTGCAAGGCCGATACCGTTGGAATGTTCCAGGTCGAGAGTCGCGCGCAAATGGCTTCCCTCCCCCATAACGCGCCACGATGTTTCTACGATGTCGTCGTGCAGGTCGCCATCATCCGCCCCGGCCCCATTGTCGGAAAGATGATGCACCCCTACATGCGTCGAAGACAGGGCAAGGAAGAAGTCTCCTATCCGCATCCCTTGCTCGAGCCGGTTCTGAAGCGCACGCTCGGTGTTCCTCTTTTTCAGGAGCAGTTGCTGCGTATGGCTATGGTGGTCGCGAGTTTCACAGGCGCTGAGGCCGAGGAACTCCGCCGCGCTATCGGCATGCGCCGCTCCATGCAGCGCATGCGCGACCTTGAAGGCCGTCTGCGCTCTGGAATGACACGCAACGGAATCGGCCCGGAAGAACAGGACAACATCGTTCAGGGCATCTCGTCCTTTGCAATGTACGGATTTCCCGAATCGCACGCGGCCAGCTTCGCTCTTATCGCCTACGCCTCTGCATTTCTGAAGGTTCACTATCTCGCCGCATTCACCTGCGGCCTGCTGAACAATCAGCCCATGGGCTTCTACTCGCCTGCGCTCCTCATCAAGGATGCACAACGGCACGGATTGCTCGTTCATCCCATCTGCATTCAGCGATCAGCCTGGCAATGCTCCATCGAGCGCGAGCCTGATGGCAGCCGCTCCATCCGCATTGGCCTGAACTACGCAAAAGGACTGCGCCAATCCTCCGCCGAATCATTACTCGCAGCCCGCGATTTCGGTGGCCCATTTCGCTCAGTAGACGACATTGTGCTGCGAGTGCCTGAATTGAACCGAAAAGAGCTGGTCCTGCTTGCGCAAATCGGCGCGCTCAATTCAGTCGGTGATGTGAAGCATCGACGCGATGCACTCTGGCAAGTGGAGCAGGCGGGACGTCCGGTCGGCCTGCTGCTGCAGAATTCGCGGGCACAGGCAAGCCACCCATCCATGCCTCTGCGAAAGATGACAACAGATGAGCGCATTGCCGCCGACTTTGCGGGCGTCGGCCTTACCTGCGGTCCTCATCCCATGTCCTACCACCGCGCCGCACTGAAGCAGCGTGGCTTTCTCACCGCTGACGACCTCACCCGCTCGAATAACAACACCTTCGTTCATGTTGCAGGATTAGTAATTGCCCGTCAGCGCCCGGGAACCGCCAAAGGCTTCGTCTTTCTCTCGCTCGAAGATGAAACCGGCATCGCCAACGTCATCATCACGCCCGATCTATTCGAGCGCGAGCGAATCGTCGTCACGCGCAATCGTTTCCTCCACATTCAGGGAACGTTGCAGATCGAGAGCGGCGTGATTCACGTGAAGGCGTATCGCGTCCTGCACATAGACATTACAACCGCCGGCGTCCGTTCGCACGATTTTCATTGAACCGCCGCCGGCGCGCCGTTTACGGTTCCGAACCGATCTGGTATTTCAGTGTTGCCAGCGCCAGCCGGTACTGATACTGTGCATTCGCATTTCCAATTGCCGCATCCGTCTGCTGATACTCCGCCTCGCTCAACTCCACAATCGAACTCAGGCCCATCTGGTAACGTGTCTGTGCCAGCGTCAGTCCCAGGTTTGCTTCCTTCAGCAGTTCAGCCGACACTCCTACCCTCTGGTACGACGTGTTCGCCGCCAGCCATGCCGTTCGCACGTCGCGCACAATTCTGTCCCGCAGATCTCTCGTCTGCTCGGCCGCCGCCTGCGCGCGTATCGACGCCTCTTTCGCCTCTGCCGTAAACAGAAATCCGTTGAAGACGGGAATATTGATATTCACCCCGATGCCGCCCCACCAGTTCGTCGTATAGTAATTCGCCGGTCGTATCGGAGTCGTGCCCGCCGTTCCCGCTGCAGCGATGCTCGGAAACAACTGATCGCGCTGCGCATGGCTGAACTTCAACGCAGCCTCCTGGCTATAGGTCCTCGCCTGCAGGTCCGGCCGCTGCTTCAAGCCCTCCTCGACTAATTGATCGATATCCGGAGGCGGATGCTGCATCTCCAGACCATCGTCGACAAGTTCGAAATCCACCTGATGATCCAGTCCAAGCACTGTATCCAGCGCCGCCATGGTCGAATCCGCTATATTCTGCGCGTCCAGGGCCAGCAACTTCGCCTGCGAAAGATTCACGTCGGCGAAGGCCAGGTCCAGCGTCGACTTCAGCTTATTGATAGTCATCTGATTCACTTGCGATTGCAGCGTCTGGCGAGTCGTCACGTTCTGCTCCGCGACCTTCAGCGTCTCCTGCGCCTGCAACGCGTTGTAGAACGCCTGGTCTGTCGCGAGCTGAATGTCATACTGTGTTGCCAGCGCATTCGCCTTTTGCGCCTTTTCCTGCAGTATCGACGAAGCCACCAGGTTCTTCGTCCGGCCAAAATCCGTCAGCAACTGCGAAAATCCCCCGCCTGCACCCGCATGCTCAAACAACCGCGATGCCGTCAAAGACCCGGCAGAAATGCGGCTCGCCTCCTCCGCTTCCACCGCGGTCACTGCCGCATTTGCCGTCGGCAACTCTGCTGCCCGGCTCTCCCGGTATACCTGGTGCTGCGCCAGCGCGAGCAATCGCGCCACAGTCACTTGAGGATTGTTCTTGATCGCCATCTGCTCCGCCTGCCGGCGCGTGAGTCGATGTTTTCCTTCCGGCGATCCAGAACTCGGCGCGGGATTGGGCGTCTCCATTTGGCCGCCCCGTGCACACCTTCCGGGCGAAGACTGTGCGCCCGCTTCAGCGAGTAGGTGCAACGTCGGGGCATCGGGAATCGCTGCGTTTGACGCCGACTGAGCAATGGCTCCGGCAGAGTATGCGATAAACACAATTGCAAGCGCCACCCAATATACTGGCTCTTTCTCTCGAATCATCATGTATGCTTATGCTTCTCCCTCTGCTCGCAGCCGTCTTTCCTTGCGGCCGTGGATAATCAGGTACACCGCTGGCACCAGAAATACAGTCACGACAACAGAGACGCCAAGTCCGCCGATGATCGCACGGGCCAGCGGCGCGTACTGTTCGCTTCCTGCCTCCAGGCCCAGGGCCATCGGTATCATTCCCAGGAGCGTTGCCAAAGAGGTCATCAGAATCGGACGCAGGCGAATTCTGCACGATTCCACTACAGCCTCCGCGAGAGTCCTGCCCTGCTCATGAAGACGCCCGGCGAACTCCACAATCAGAATGCTGTTCGACACCACAATTCCCGCCATCATGATCACCCCCATCAAAGACATGATGTTCATGGTGCTCCCCGTAATCAGCAGGATGATCAAAACACCGGACAATCCGGGCGGGATAGCCATAAGAATGATGAACGGATCCGTGAAAGATGCGAACTGCGCCATCAGAATCAGGTACACAAGCAGAATGGATAGCAGCAGGCCGATCGCAAAACGGCTGAACGATTCGTCCATGCTCACCACACTCCCGCGCACCGTGATTCGGATATTCCCCGGCACTTTCATGTTGTCAACCACGTCGCGCACCTCACGATTGACCCGTTGTAGAGCCTCTGTTGAAGGCATGACGTACACATCAACAACGCGACGGATCTTGTAGTGATCCACCTCGGTGGGCGTATTGATCTCCTTGATATCCGCGACCGATCGCAACGGCGTGTAATCCGTCACGTTCGCAGCGCGCAATGGAATCTGTTTGAAATCATCCAGGGTCATGTGCCCGATCTTGTTGTCGGAGTACTGGACTGTGAGCATGTAGTTATTTCCCGTCTTCGGGTCGATCCAGTAACTGGGAGCAATCATTCCGTTGGAAGTAAGTGCGGTAATCACGTTATCGACCACTTCCTTCGGCGACAGTCCAATCAAGCTGGCGCGTTCTCGATCGATCGATAGCTCAAGACCCGGGTAACGCAGATTCTGCGGAATCAGAACGTCGCTCACGTTCCTCATGCCTTTGATCTTGCCTGCAATCTCAGTTGCAATGTCATACGACTGGTTCAGATCGTTGCCGCTCACCTGTACATCAATCGGCGCAGGCAGACCCTGGTTGATCACCGAATCCACAAGTCCACCGGCCTGGAAGTACGTGGACAGGAATGGCATGTCCCTTCCCAGTTTCCGGCGAACACGCGACATATATGCATAACTGCCGAGACGATGGCCTTCTTTCAGACTCACCTGGACGAAAGCCGTGTCCATCGAAGAGTTGCTCGTATAGATCGAAGAAAGGTCCGGTGTAATACCGATATTCGAAACAATCATCCCAAGGTCATGTTCCGGAATTTCTTGACGGATTTCGTTTTCGACTTGCGCAATGTACTGATTGCTCAACTCAATCCGCGTTCCGCTTGGGCATTTGATGTTGATCACAAATTGTCCGGGGTCTGTGCGTGGAAAGTACGCCTTTCCAAGCAGCGGATACAACACGAATGTCAGCACCACGGCGCCGAGAATCCCAATCGTGCTCGCAACCGGCCGCAGGATTGTTCGGTTAACGGCCACCACATACCACTCCAGCATCCTTTGGAATTGATGGTTGAAGGAGTGCACAATCCGCTGGAAGCCTGAACGTCTTTCATCCCTCAAGTACTCGAGCTGACTCTCCTTGCCGATTTCTTCCTCCTCTGAGAGGTGAGCTGCGGACGGCTTGATAAACCGCGCACAATAGAGCGGCACAACCGTCATCGCCACCAGGTACGAAGCAAACAGCGAGAAAACAACCGAGAGAGCCAACGCCGTGAATAAATACTTGCTCACTCCATAAAGCATCACCACTGGGAAGAACACGATTGCGGTCGTGAACGTTGCAGCTAATACCGGCAATTGCACTTCTCTGCCGCCCACCTCGGCCGCCACTGCCGGCGATTCTCCCATTTCGAGATGCCTGAAGATGTTCTCGAGAACCACAACCGAGTTATCAATCAATCGAGAAAACGCCAGCGCCAATCCGGCCAGCACCATGGTGTTCACCGACCCACCGCCGGCTCTGATGCAGATGAACGCCGCCAATGCCGACAGCGGGATCGAAAGAAGAACCGCGAATGTCGCCCGCATGCTTCCCAGGAACAGCAGAATCATCAACGCTGTCAGCACAAGGCCGATTCCGCCCTCGTTGCCGAGGTTTTTGAGAGCTGTCTTTACAAATACCGACTGATCGAATACCACATCCGTTCTGAGATTCGACGGGATGTCCACAAGGTTCTTGATCGCCGCTCTCATCCCGTTCACGATGCTGATGGTGTTGCTATCGCCGCCTTGCTTCAGAATGGGCACGTACACTGATCGCTGCCCATCAATGCGGACGATATTGGTCTGAATCGTTCCCGAGTCTTCAGCTTTACCCACATCGCCGACCATCACCGATGCATTTCCAACCGACTTCAGCGGTACATCATTGATCATCTCCGGAGTTGGAACCTGGCTGTTCGCGTAAATGTTGTAGTCCTTCGGCCCGATGCGCACATCCCCGGCCGGAAGAATCAGGTTCGAATCATTGACGGAATGCACCACATCCATCAGGCTCAGGTTGTGCGCTTCCAGTTTCTGGGGATCAACGTATACCATGATCTGTCGGTACCGCCCGCCAAACGGCTGCGGAACCGACGCTCCAGGAACACTCGCAATTTGATTGCGCACCTGGAACTGCGCGAGGTCTTTCAAGTCTGTTTCGTTCAGCCCCTTGCCTTTCAGTGTCACCAGGCACACCGGTTGGCTCGACGCATCCATTCCCAGAACAACCGGAGGCAGCGTACCAGGCGGCAATCGGCGCAGATCAGCCATTGCCAGATTCGAAATGTTGCTTAGCGCGGCATTTGGGTCCGTTCCGGGCTGAAAGTAGATCTTGATCAGACTTACGCCCGTCAACGATCGCGATTCAATATGGTCAATGTTGCTTCCAAGCGTGAAAAACCTCTCGAACGTGTCCGTAATGTCGGCTTCAATCTGCTCCGGAGGCATTCCCGAATAGAAGGTCGCAACCACGACCACCGGCATGTCAATCTGCGGAAACAAGTCGACGGGCATCGACGCAATGCTGACCACGCCCAGTACTACGATCACCAGGCAGACCATGATGATGAAGAAGGGGTATTTCAGAGCAAACTTTGGCATTACTGTTCGCCTCCGGATTGCTCTGTGCTCACGTCGGCCGCCGGGCTCTTCTCCACGTTGGTTCTTACGAGCTCTCCCGGCTGGTAGTTCGACTGGCCGCCCGTAATCACAAGATCGCCTTCAGCAAGCCCCGATTTCACTTCCACAAGATTCGACCCCTGCAATCCCGTCTCGATGTTGCGCGTCTGCACGTGATGTGATGGATCAACCACGAGAACCGATGCCTGGTTTCCATTACGAATCACTGTCTGTACCGGGATGGTCAGCACATTGTCGTGGCGTTCAAGTTCCAGGGTTGTGTTCGCATACTCTCCAGGAGTCAGCGAGAGATCCTTGTTCTCGACATCGATTTCCGTCTCCATCGTCCGCGTGGCCAGGTTCACATCGCGCGCGAATCGCACCACCTTGCCTTCAAACGAACGATGCACCGCATCCACATTCACGGTCACCGTGGCTCCCTCGTGAATGAACTCCACCGCATCTTCCGGAACCGGAAGACGCAGGCGAAGAAGGCTGCTCTGCGAGAGTTTCACAATCGGCAATGCCTGCGTATCGGAGGACGTGCCGGCCTGGATCAGCGCCCCCGTATCCGCATAGCGCCAGATGATTACGCCATCCAGTGGCGCCGTCACCCTCGTATAGTTAGCCAGGTCGCCGACCCGCTCATTGTCGGCCTTCGCGCTTTCCGACTGCTGCATCGCCGCAGCCAACGCCGCCTTCGCGGAATCCACCCGGGCCTCTGATGCCAGGTCCTTCGATTGCACATCGTCGAGTTCCTGTTCCGCGATCAATCCCGGTTGCGCGGCCGCCGCCTGCTTCAATCGCTTGTAGTCATTGTGCAGCGCGGTGTGTTCCGATTCGGCTCGCACCACCTCGTGCTGTGCGCGTGTAATCTCATCCTTGCTCCGCGCAAGCTCGGCCACTGTCCCCCTCAGTTGGGCATCGAGTTCAGGCACTTCGAGAACCGCCAGCACCTGCCCCTGCCGCACCCTGTCGCCGATATCGACATAGATACGGCGGATGTACCCAGAGACCTTCGCATGCACATCTATCACTTGGTAAGGTTGAAACTGACCCGCCAGGTTCAACTTGTGCACAATCGATCCCCTCGTCACGGCAACGACATCGGCTGACGGCGTCTCTGCGGCATTCGCATTGGAATCCTTGTCAGAATGGCAACCCGCAAAAATCAGAACGGACGCCAGCGCGATCCATATCGGAAAAATGAAACAGAGCTGCTTTCGCATTTGTGGTCACACCTTTTCTTGAGGTCCTGTTTGGCATCAGCGATGGAAAAGTCTCGCAATCGCTTCGGAAAGCCATGCACCTCCAGGCATTTACACCTGCCTGGATTCACCAACTACTTGTTACAGATTTTGCGTACAGGATTAGAACCGGTTGAAAACCGGAGGAGGCCGGAGGAAAAAGGCGCTTTGAACGGCACTGAATCGCAGGCACCAAGGCTTGGGCAGCGAGAGATACTGTCGGCCCCGGTCTGCACGGTTTTGTGCAATGCCGGCTAGCAATACCGCAAGAGATACAAATGTGTACGTCCTGCCTTGCTCCAGCGATGTCGAGTTCGCATGGCTCGAGCGCACACCGTCTGCCGCGTCCGGATCTTCGTTGCGGGACATGAGCTTCGCTACCGGAATCCGGTGAGTGCTCGATTGACGCGTCCTGTACAAAGACAATTTGTAACCGAAGCCCCAAAAAAACACGCACATCCCCAGCATCACCAGCAGCATGGAGAGCCGAATTGAAGAATGGTGCGATTTAAAACGATTGTTCACTAGTCTCTTGAGTTTATCGCCTTTCCCGGTCGGCACGAGGGCCTAGCCCGGCGGGTCCTACTCGTTTGACAGCAGAAACTGCTTAGAAGTTTGCCGCCACCCCATCATCATTTCATGGAATGGCTGCTCTTTGCAGAGTGGGGCTGCCGGCGGCAGAGGGCTGGAATCAGCATCCTGTGCCCTCGACAAGAGCCGACGTCGTCAGAGATGTCAACCCCTTGGCCCGCAACATCTCCGCTGACTCCCTCATTCCAGACAACCCCAATCGCAAGAGGAGTCTACAGCCACACCGTCTCCCTAGCCCATTCAGGCTGAGGAATTTACAGCCAGATTCCGGGTGAGGAGGGGGTAGAGGAGAACCAGTCTCAAAGAATGTCGCTACATCCTTTCAGCCGGGAGGCATCCTGGCCGTGTTTTGCGCGGCTTCAGAGGTATCCCTTCTGCCTTTTACAGAACCGAAACGGTAGTGGCTTATTTCTTCCGGGGTCCCCCGGCGACAGGTCTCCGTCGCTCGGGTGAAAGGAAAAGCCACCTAGCACACTTTGTCGATGTGTCCTATCAAGCAAGACCGCACTTGGGGAAACCACAGACCCAAGCCAGCCCGTGCGATCTGAATGTAGCGCTTCCGCCCCTGCAGGCAACCCGCTAATTCTACAGCGCATCTATCTCCTCGTTGTATTCCAGAATTCGTGCGTCTTCGGGTACCGGTCTCAGGGGATCGCGCACGAACATCTCACACCAACAAAACTCATATCCCGTTCAGGAGCGCTCGGCATGTCGAGGACTATCGAACCGCCCGTCAGTGAGCTGCTCGAACTCGCGACCGAGGCCATTATGATGCGCGACCTCAACGGCAATCTTCTCTTCTGGAATTCGGGGGCGGAGCGCCTATATGGCTGGATGCGCGAAGAGGTTCTGGGCAAGGACCTGCACACCGTTCTGCGCACCGTCTTCCCCGTCTCGCGCGAGGCGGTAGACAGCAACCTCCTCGAAAAAAAGGTCTGGCAGGGCAACCTGCTGCAGAAAAAGAAGGACGGCTCCGACGTCATCGTTGAATGCCGCAAAACCATGAACCACGAAGGCAACGCCGTCCTCGAGGTCAATCGTGACATCGCTCCGCAATTGCAGGCTGAAGAAGCCCTTCGCGAGACAGAGAAACTCGCAGCCATGGGTCGCATCGCCGGAATCATCGCGCACGAAATCAACAATCCCTTGGCCGCCATCACCAACATCTTCTTCCTGCTGCGCAATCATCCCTCGCTCGACCAGGAAGCCCGGCAGTGCGCGGCATTGGCAGAACAGGAGCTGCAGCGCGTAGCCCACATCACCCGCCAGACGCTCAGCTTCTACCGCGAATCGAAGACGCCCATCGCCGTGATGCTCACCGAATTGCTCGACGACGTCCTGGGCCTCCATGAGCGGCAGATGCAGCACAGCCACATCACCCCGCGCAGGCGGTATTACACGCCAGGGATGGTGAATGGCTTCCCTGTCGAGCTGCGCCAGGTCTTTTTGAACCTAATTGGCAACGCGATCCAGGCCATGCCCAACGGCGGAATCCTGAGCCTGTCAGTGCGCGAATCCTACGACTGGACCTTGCGACGCCGCGGCATCAGCGTTTCCATCGTGGACACAGGCTTGGGCATCAAGCCGCAGGATTCGAAACGGCTCTTCGAACCCTTTTTCAGCACCAAGTCCACAGGCACCGGCCTCGGACTCTGGATCAGCGATGGCATTGTGCGGAAATACGAAGGCCGGATCTCCTTCCGCAGCTTTCGCGGACGCAATGGATCGTCCACTTGCTTCAAGGTCTTCCTGCCAGACAGCGGAACCTTCGGCCACATCGGCGGCCAGGCCTCCGAATTGACAGCGGCCGGAGTCGAGCACAACTCCACCGGCTACCCGGCGGCGATGCTGCACGCGTTATGATGCAGCTTCGCACCAGGAACTCGTTGCATAAATCCGTCTTTGTGTCAGGGCACGACTTCATCGGGGCCCCCAGCGACAGGTCTTTGTCGCTGGGGTGATCTTTAAACCCTGAAGGACGGTTCTCTTCAAGGTTCGCCCGCTATTCCCCATTTTTCCGCAGCCTGTTCATACCTCTAATGCCGACCCGCGCCTCCTAACCTGAGCTAGAACGTAATCGTAATGGCGATTGGGAATTCAGGGTGCATGCGGTCGTACACATAGTACCCATCATTTGTGTAGTCGATGTACACGTCGTCTGTCTCATACCAGTTCGGAGACCACGACTCTGGCCATGGGTCAACAAACGTTACCCAATAGCCGTCGTACTGGAAGCGAGGCTGTCCGCCGACGAAGACCATCGGAAGGCCGGAGATCCGAAAGAAGTGGTCCCTTCCAAAGTAGCTTCTGAAGCGGTTATCAGGAACGCGATAACCGTTATAGCCTCCACGCTGACTCCATGTTTGATGCTCGTTACTCCACGAACTGGCGCGAGACTGAACGAAGCCACTGCGCACCTGTCCCTGGTGCTGCGGCACGCCGCTATGGTGAACACCGCCGTAGGTGGGGCCGTTGTATTGCACGCCGCCGTGATAAGCGCCGCCATAAGTCTGTTGCGGCCTGGCTTGCTGTTGCGCAGGTTTGGGATTCTGCTGTTGATGCTGCTGCTGCGCTTGCTGTCCCTTATCGCGATTATTCTTCTCCTGGTCATGCTGGGCGAAGGCTCCAGGCGTGACCGCAAAAACCAGCAAAAGAACTGTTCCGCTAACAACACAATGTCGTTTCACTAAGGCGCTCCTTTCGCGCTCATTCATGTCTTCACGAGCTGTTTCAATGACGGTCATGGTCGTTCATGAGGTGCGATATGGCTGTTTCGTAGCCGCGGCGAAAGCCCTCACGGTAAGCCTTCCGATCACGACCCGAAACGTGTGGGTGCCGGTACTCATCACGGTTGTTGACGTCTGGCCGACGGTGATTTTCAACGTCCTTGCGTGCGCCTTCGATGCCGTCATGAAAGCCTTGACGCTGAATTTCCTGGTATTCCTGCGGAGGCGCATCCCATCCAGCGCGCTCTTGACCGAAGCTTCGAGAGGCAACTCCCTCCGTCGCGTGGGATGCTCTGGCCGAGATTAGTCCAGCGGTTCCCATGCAGATTGCGAGTGTTGGGACTACAAAGCGACTAAACGTCATACCTGATTCCTCCTTCCCTGAAAAAGGACTGCCAAGAATATTACTCCGGGAGGAAATACTTTAGCGCGAATAAAAACGAAGGCTCCGATGACCTTGCATTTTGATCCAGAGTTACACAGATCAGAGGACGTACGATGTTCAACATCAATGAATTAGCAACTCCACCGTGTTGTGCTGTCAGCGGTCCAGGTTTAGTTCAATGAAGAATCTGGCGGCGGATAATGGGAAACCTGCGTGTCATGCCTCACTTGGATTCCCTCGACAATACTTTAGACTTTAGCTTGGAGTTGTTGTCGTCGGTGCAAGCGTTTTGATGCGGTTTTTCTATTGTTTCATTTTCTTTTTTCTGTTCTCGGCCAGGGTCTGGCCGGCCGAGGCAGACCATCCTCATTCAACCGTCGACTTCATTATGGTTCGAGGCGGCGAACAGCTTCAGTCCCCCCACATCGTTACATATCGGCTCATCGAATGGGAGCAGATGCGTGGCCGCTGGATCGGCCCAGACATCGGCTACTACGATACCGGGTATGGCAATGACCAAATTTGGTTTACCGGCGCCGGGGCAGCGCTTGTCAACAGGCGCCACTTCTACTGGGAACAGGAGTTGTATATTACGCAGGAAGCCGGACCGGAGTCTCACAACCGGCGATCGCTTTGGATTTGGCCAGTCGTGGATCTGCAATTCCGGCCTCGCCTTTCCGCCCAGATCGTTGCCTACCCCACCATTCCGCTGACCCAGACGCAGCGTTGGGGGTATGACGTGGACCGAGCGAAATTGGAGCGGACCCTCACTTCGCATTGGCTCGCGGGAGTTGGGTACAGTGGGGGCATCTGTTCCGATCGCACCTGGCAAAGCAGGCCCTTTCTCACCGCGACCCGGAAAACCCGCCTGGGGAATGTAGAAATGTGGCTCCAGAGCATTCCTGGCGGAAGCCAGGCACAGGTGCGCTATCTACTGGTGCGAAAAGAAGACTGAAGCACTCTTGCGATCCAGAGTTAACCTCGCAATCAGAATCCTGCTCTCAACATGTCACTTCGCTCTGAGAAGGAGAACGGGCACGCTGACACTGTGCTGCACTCGGCTAGCCGTCGTGCCGAGGAACAAGTCAGCAAGAAAGCGGTGGCCGTGAGTGCTCATCGCCACCAGGTCACAAGGCTTCTGTCGCACCCATTTTATGATTTCCTTGTCCGGTTCGCCGTAAGCTAGCTCCGCGTCTGCAGGAATGCCTAAAGCTCGAAACTCGCCTCGGACCTTTTCCAGGTATGCGGTGTCTTCGGCGATTTCTGGGCTGACCGCATCCGGGCCATAGGTTCTCGCCGCCCATCCATCGGCTACGTGAAGCAGCACCAAACGGCTCTGTGCGAGTTTCGCCAGTTTCTTGACGTGTTCGATAATCGCCCGATCGGTTGGCGTACCGTCGAGCGTAACCAGGATCGTTTCGTACATAAGTATTCCGTTTCCGTTGACATTTGCGGTTCCGGCATCATCTGCCGTTGACAACCTGCAACGCGGTTTTGAGCGAGTCCGGCAGACCGTAAATGTCCATTGCGGTGATCAGAATAGCACTGGCCCAACCGGCAATCAGCAGAAACCTGTCGTTTCGCCAAGGCCCCATTCGTTTGCTCGAACTAGTGAACTGCAGGAGTGGGAACATGGCAAATGGGAGCTGCAGTGCTAGTACAACTTGGCTGAGGATGAGAAGATCGGTCACGCTGCTGTCGCCTCGCAGGCCGATAACGACGACCGCCGGCAAGATGGCGAGTGTGCGGGTGATGAGTCGTCGTAACCACGGCTTGATTCGCCAGTGCATGAAGCCTTCCATCACGACTTGCCCGGCAAGCGTGCCCGTAATGGTGCTGCTCTGACCACTTGCCAGGAGCGCAACTGCAAACAACGTGCTCGCGGCAGTTGTCCCGAGCAACGGAGCCAGCGTCAAATATGCGACCCGTATCCAATCACTGTCGCCGCTGAACTTGATCACCTGTCCACTCGACGCGACCACGCTTTCCTTGCCAAAGAACACGGCAGCCGCGAGCACGAGAATTGCGGCGTTGACGAAGAAGGCGATGGTGAGGGCTACAACCGAGTCAACCGTGTTGAAGCGAATAGCGCTCCGAATTGACGGCACATCCTTCTGCAGTTTGCGGCTCTGTACCAGCGCCGAATGCAAGTACAGGTTGTGGGGCATAACTGTCGCGCCGATGATGCCGATGGCGAGATATATGATCCCGGACTGACGAAAGTGCGGTGAGATCAACGCCCGCCCCATCTCAATAAAACTTGGTTGGGTCTGGGGTAGAACGAAGATTTCGATGAAGTAACAAACACTGATTGTCGCGACCAGCAACAAAACGATGGCCTCGATCGTGCGCATCCCAAACCGCTGCAAACCCAAGAGCAGCAGGACATCCAGGCCCGTTATGATGACTGCCCACAGCATGGGGATATGGAACAACAGATTGAGGGCTACGGCACTCCCGAGCACCTCCGCCAGATCGCAGGCACCAATAGCGACTTCGCTCATCAACCAGTTGGGCCAGCGGGTCCATTCTGGATACCAGTCGCGGCAACATTGCGCGAGATCCTTCCCGGTCACCACGCCCAATCGGGCTGATATGACTTGCATGAAGATCGCCATCAGGCTGGCCAATCCAACCACCCATAGGAGCCCGTATTTGAACTGAGCACCGCCTTGCAAGTCTGTTCCCCAGTTTCCCGGGTCCATATAGCCGACACTGACTAAAATCGCCGGACCGACGAAGGCGCGCCACTGCCGCCAGAAGCCGGCATCATGCTTTGGCACTTCCACAGAACTGTGGGTGTCCTCCAAAGATTTGTGGTTGCCCGATACCGACTCGTCGACGCTGGCTCGATCTTCGATTTTGGCCTGCCTATCCGATTCGTTCATCTTCGCGTTCCCGGAACCTTAGACGAGTCGTTCAGTGATTCATTCCCACGGCGGTCGAAATCATCAGGATTCTGTGCTTCCCTGGAACGCGATCATACCGGAGTACCTCGGCGGATTGCCAGAATACCGCTACTTCAGAGTCGAACTGATCCAACGGGCTATTCAGACATCTTGTGTTGCGGGCGGATTTTCGTCAAAACTGAGGTTGCTACTGTATCGTCAGGCCTGGCACAAAGGCAGGCCGGAGTTGGCTGAAGCACTTCCAATAATCGAGCTTCGAAAAAAACTCCCGATTTCGCGCCTCAAGATACAAGCCAGATGATGGGGACAAGACCCAGAGCGGCAAGAGTCGCAAGGAATACAAGACTCTGTATGCCGGTCTTGCGATCGGCAAGGCTGAATGCGTAAATCCCTTTGGCGGCGTTGTTGCTGGAGGCGGCAATGAGAATTGCAACTGCAGCGACTCTCGTAAGTGCGCTCGTTGCCTGGGTCATTCCCATAACGAAAGGATCAACATCGGCAACACCCATGATTGCACCCAGCGTATTCACGCCGGCCTGTCCAAGATGTGTAAGCGCTTCTTGCGTGGCAACCAGCATGGCCAGAAAAAGGGCTGCAAAAATAAAAGCAGTAAGCAGTTCCAACGGGTTTTTCGGTTGGTACTCCCCGTCCACTTCGTCCGCTTTGCCACCCGGGATGCGGGTCCACAGCCAACCAATGCCGATCGCCAGACCTGCCAGGATAAGAAACGGCCCGATAAGGACTGACATCAACTGGCGGTTGAAAAGAGTCACAAGCGCGGCCAGCCGCAAGTACATCATGCCGGAAGCCAACAGAATGCTGCCTGCGAAAAGACGAGGGCGCTTTTCGCGCATCGCGCGGCGGGCCAGGACGATGGTCGTAGCAGTCGACGAATAGGCGCCGCCCAGTAACGCGGACAGCACGATTCCGCCCTGCTTTTTCGTTACCTTCTGCAACACGTAGCTGGCGTACGAGATCGTGCTGATTGCAACTACAATAAGCCAGGTCTTGAAAGGGTTTAAATGAAATTGGCTGAATTCCTGGTTTGGCAATACAGGCAGTATTACGCCCGTTAAGAGCAGGAACTTCGCGAACGTGAGAATCTCGTGCTGGCCGACACGTACCGCGAGTCTTTCAAGAGCGACCTTCAAATCCAGCAGAAGCAGACTGGCAACGCACAGCGTCGTCGCTACCCAGAAATGTCCGTAGCAAATCAGCGCCCCCACGAGAAACGTGGCCAGGCCGGACATCTCGGTAGTCACACCCGCGCCCTCAGAAGTGATCTTGTGCCAATAAGAGAGAAGCAGAAAACTGGCAATGACAGCGAAGCCGATTGTTAGCGGTATTAACTGAATACCAGAGACAAGAGCGAGGGAGTAACCGATGAGACCTATGAGCGGGAATGTGCGTACTCCCCCAAAAGAGTACGTACCGCCCGAGACCTTGTGTTCTTCCCTCTCCAGCCCTATCAGGAACGACAGGAACAGAACCAGAAGGATCTTAACAACCTCCGCGGGCACTTGCTTATAGAGTTCCATGGAGTCAACCCATGATTGTAATCCTCGCTGTCTGGTGTCGCTGAATTGTTGGATTGAACAGCGCCCACCGGCTGGATCTGCGATCACCTGCTTCCGCATGCCGGGAAGGCAAAGGTGGCGCATCCCATGATGCTGCGGGCCATTGCGGCAGCCAAGAAGAAGAACGACCGCATCGACGCGGCCGGCTATGAGCGGCAACCCAGCCCCGTCACTTACCCTGAAATGTGACTGCAAGTCCAGACAAACACGCCAAGACCCCGCGTCGGGAGGGCTTCCTACGAACCCTCCGAATCTTTGCAAGATGGCTTGTCATCGCTGTTGCGCTTATTTGGTCGCTTGCCGCGCTGATCCTTCTGGCCGCCCGGTGGATCGACCCGCCGTCAACCGCGGTGCACATCCAGCGCCGCATGCAGGCCTGGATTCACCACACGCCGTATCACGAACGCTACAGATTCATTCCGCTCAGCCGAATCTCGCCCGATCTCCAGCACGCTGTAATCGCAGCAGAGGACGCGCGCTTCTTCCAGCACCATGGGTTCGATTGGCACGAGATCCAGATCGCTGCGGAAGATGATTTGGAAGGGGGTCGCACTCGCGGAGCTTCCACCATTACGCAGCAACTCGTAAAGAACCTGTTCTTTGGAACAGGCCGCTCTATCCTGCGCAAGGGCGCGGAGTTCACACTGGTACCCGTGGCCGAAATCGTCCTCGGCAAGCGGCGCATTCTCGAGATCTACCTCAACGTGGTCGAATGGGGCCCTGGCGTTTATGGCGCAGAGTCGGCGTCTCGTTACTACTACGGAACCGCGGCCCGGAATATCGACCGGCAACAGGCGACACGGCTCGCCGCGATTCTGCCTTCTCCCCTGAAGCGACGGCCCGAGCGCATGAATGACTACAGCGCGCGCATCCTTGAGCGGATGCGCCAGATGGGTTGGTAATCGTCGGCAACATTTTGCCAATGGTGCGCCTTTTATCGCTCTCGCGCTGGGTTCTGGCCGTATTGTCGCCAGTTACGGCACAGCGTATGGCAGTGACCGCCTCGTCCCATTTAACTCTGGCATTGGGTGTTAACATAGCGTTCATGAAGGACCCTGCAAGTACTCAATACCTTGAAGACCTGCGGTTAGCCCTGGTTGTGATGGAAGAAGGGTCCCACCTGGGATTGGACGATCAGTACGCGACCGTCGTTCGAAACGCCATTGTTCGCCGGATCGCCGTAGCGGAGAATCAGCCCGGCTACAAAGCCACTGCGCGGCTTTCTATCAAAGAGGAACTCTGCGTCTGATCTCCCGGACAAACGTCAAGAGCTCGTTCGAGCAAGTTCCCGGTCTCCGGCGAAATCCTGGAGACGCATATCCCCCGGTACATCGAAGGGCAGGACGGCCCCGAAGTGGTCGCATCTCTCACGAGTTTGGCTCGGTTTGGCTGGCGATCGCAGGACCCCGATGTGCTGGCGGTCTCATTCTGGGCAGTGGTTCGATTGTATTGTCGGTGCGCCGCAGTTCAGCGCGTGCGCGCTGGAACTGTTCGATTGTGGGATACGTGCCCATGGGGACTTCTCCTTGTCGGCTCAATCTGCCTTGTTGTACATTCCACAATCTATCTCCAAGCAATTGCCATGCCGAAAGTGATACGCCGCTAACTGCCCGGAAATGAACGTTTAGCGCAGCTTCAGTCTGTGCGGGAGTGTTGAAAGTTGACAGTGTCAATTGCACCGCCGTCACGTAAGCCCAACTGACTTTTAGGAGGGATGGTGTCCGCTCTCACTCGCGTTGCCGCCTTGCTGTTCGTGCTCTCCGCTTCCATGGCCATCGCACAACCATCTCGCGAACTCATCTTCCCCATCGGCTCTGCGCCCTTTGCCGCCAGCCACGCTTCCACAATTGTTCAACTCAAGAATGGCGATCTCCTCGCCGCTTGGTTCGGCGGCACCGGCGAGGGCGACCCGGACGTTGCCATCTGGTCGGCGCGCCGAACTGCCTCCGGCTGGTCCGCGCCCATCGAACTGGCGCGCGAGCCGCACATCGCCTGCTGGAACCCCGTGCTCTTCCATTCTGGCGACGGCCGCCTTTGGCTCTACTACAAATACGGACCCGCCCCATCCAATTGGGTAGCCGCGCGCAGGTTCAGCCTCGACGAAGGCCGCACATGGTCACCAGTCGAGCGTCTCCCCGCAGGCTTGCTCGGTCCCATCCGTGCCAAGCCATTGCTCCTCGACAACGGCGTCATCGTCAGCGGAACTTCCATCGAGGCCTCTCACGCGTGGTCCATCTGGATCGAGCGCAGCACAGACAACGGCGTAATTTGGTCAACCATCGGCCCGATTCCGCTCGCAGCGGGCGACCCTGCCAACCCACCTGCTCTCGATCGCACGCACGGACTTATTCAACCCTCCATCGTGCGCCTCGGCAAACACCACCTGCGTCTTTTTGCAAGGTCCACTGAAGACATCGCACGCATCTGCGTCTCTGACTCCTTTGACGACGGCCTCACCTGGTCTGCTGCGCGCCCACTCGACCTGCCTAATCCAAACTCCGGCATTGATGCCGTCTCCCTGCGCGACGGTAGAGTCGTCCTCGTCTACAACGACACAGCCACCGCACGCTCGCCGCTGAACGTCGCCGTCTCCCACGATGGAGAGCATTTCCAGAACTTCCGGACTCTCGAGTCCCAGCCTGGCGAATTCTCCTATCCGGCCATCATTCAGGAAACCGGCGGGGACCTCGATGTCACCTACACCTGGAATCGCAAATCTATCGCCTTCGTCCACATCCCGTTAAACGACATCCCAAACTAGAACGCTCGCCCTTCCAGATGATGCAATTCCTCGGACGATCAGCGCGAACGGCTTCAACAATGGACGCCCCCTTGTTTCTTGATAAGCAATCAGAGCATGAAGCTGCCGACATGCAACGAAATGTGCGTGTTTCCAACCTTGACACTTTGACGAGACATAATTCCGAGTCAATTGTGGACAATCCGTAAGTATTCCCGATTTTGGGGCTACTTCCGAGTTCGCGGTGACACCACCGCAATCACAGCGGTGGCAGAGGCACAGTTTTGCCGCATTGATTTGGCTTGAAGATCGTCGCGGTCTGACCATCCGTCGCCCACCAGCGCATCCACCTGAAATACGTGTCGGGAGGGGGTGGGTTCATGGAATCCGTCTTCGCCCCACTGCGATGTGTGAGCACCTGCAATCCGTACTCGGCGGTTCCGCTCACACGCCATTCGCGCGAACGGAGCAAGCCGATCAGCACTGGCACAGCCGCTCGCGACCCGGTCAGATACAGCGCCCGAACTGCGGCTTGCTGCGTATTGAGAGACGGATCGTTCAGTTCACGTACTAACGCTGGAACGGCAGCCGCACCGCCAGCATTTCCAGAAGATTCGATTGCCAATTCCCGGCTGACACTGTCAGGCGAATTTGCATGCGCCGCATCGAGCAGAATCGGAATGTCACGAGCGTCTCCAACTTCGCCTAGGTAGCGTAGAGCTTCTTGATAGGGCCCGACTACATTTGTTGGCTGCGAATTCCTCACAAACTCCGCTAACGCGTGATGAGCGGAAGGTGTACCAAGGTTGTGCAGTCCTTCTACTCCGTAGCTTTGCAGCAACGGCGTATCGAGCATCTTCAGGATTGTCGGCTCCGTGAACACCGGTGCCAGAGCGGCGATGACCTTTGCGGCATTAACTCTCGTACTGTCGTCGGTTGAGTCCAGTTCACGCGCGTACTGCGCGAATTCCGGTCGCAGTTCGTCTGCCTCCGAGGACTGGATCAGGATTTGCTGTTGAAATACGAAATCCTGATAAACCTCGGTCGTTTCTAGAGCAGTCAAACTCTCATTTGCTGGACCATAATTTAGCCGGTGAGTTACGTGCAGGGTGTAGCTGCCCGGCTGCCCGAGGTCGTAGCGGGCATTCAACAAGATGCGATCAGTGCGACTCTTGTCCGGAGGCAAAATCTCGGCGCTGCTCGCACAACTCCCGCCAAGTCCATCTCCCCCACAAGGCAACGACCATCGGTCTCGCACTCCTGCAATCTCGAAGTGGTAGTTGCTGCAGAAGCTCATAGGATCGGCGGTCCGAATTTGAACTGGCTGTTCGCCCACATTCTTCACGGTGAAGGATACGAAGACCGGCTCACCAGCCAGATAGGTTCCTTTGGAGAGAGAAAAGCTGCCGTCAAGTTGGGCGGCACAACGAGTAGGCACAAGCAGAGGAACCACTGCGAGAAGCACGAATTGGATCATCCTGCGCCAATATTGGAATAGCGGAAAATCCACGGGCCACCTCGCACATCAGCGAACAGCAGCGGTACGAAGAACAAGGAATTGTAGCGCAATTCTCCAACCGTTCATGGTTCCCTGGCGGATGGCGGCCAATTGGGAAGTAACCCCGTTTCGAGCTACCTCCAAAAGTATCCGATGAGGCACAGACCGGACTCGATCAGGTCCTCCGCGACTTCCACCATTCCCAGACTTTCGCCAGATGCTCGGCTACCTTGGCGCTTGGTGTCGAATACAGATAAAGAGCCCAGGCTGCAACCAAGACGAACAATGGAATCTGCCACCAATGCATGTTGGCAATCATATCTCGAGTTGATTAGAGTGCACACTGCTGCAGGCAGAAGGTTCCTGTGCCGGGCGAGTGGTGGACAACCCGGACATAACGCAGTTTTCGGGTTACTTCCGAATCGGCGGTTGACCGCCCCGAACGCCGTTTAGGCACCAACAACCTATTCACGGGATGGCTCTTTCTTCGCTCATCCAACCCTGATTGCTGCGGCCTGATTCTCTGGCTTGGCGATCATCAGCGCGCGCCAAACTGCTGGCAGAATTCCAGGACCGTGGGATCTTCTCTCACCTCATCGAACAAAGGCATGGGCAACTCCGTCACTCGCATCACCCGCTCTGACATAGCTTTCTTGATGAAACTGATTGCGGTGTCGTATTCGCGCAATCCCAGGTAAGCCGATGCCATATCGAAAGGAGAAATGTAGCGATAGGTTGATGCCTCCGCCAGCTTAGCGACAATTTCCCTGGCCTCTGATTGCTGGTTGCTGCGTGCCTTCGCGAATGCCAGCAGGCCGAGGTGCATTCCCGACCTTCCCGTGGCCTCAAGGGTTGCAGACAAGCAGCGGTCCGCCTCAGCGGCGTCTCCCTTTTGAATCAGCACGTGTGCCAGGAACCATGAGGCAATCGGAGACGCCTTGTGGATGTTCATCGTTCTCTGGCACTCGCGCATCGCTTGATCGAATTTGCGAGCGCGATACAGGGTGAATCCCAAAAATGCAGCCGGTCCGACTGACAACGGGTCGCATCGTTGGGCCGTGTCAGAATGGTGAATTGCTTCGTCGTGGCGTCCAGTGATCGACAACAGATTGGCATACCACTGGTGAGTCACAGCGTATTCGGGGTTGAGTTGCAGCGCTCGCAAGTACTGCTCCTCCGCCAGGCCCCAGGCCCAATCAAATCCCTTGGTGATATCGGCCAATGCAGTCGTTGCCTCCGCAAGCGCCGCGTTGATCTCAAGCGCCGCGTTGGCAGCCGCCCTCGCCAGAGGATAGACATCGGTCGCGGCTTTCAATCCGTGAATTCCCTGCAACACATAGCAATACGCCAGCCCGACAAACGGCGGGGCAAACGCTGCGTCGCAATCAATCGCCTGCTGGAAGAATTCGATCGCCTCCTCGTAACTCCTAGCGGTCTTCTTGTTCCAGTGGTGCCGCCCGCGCAGGAAGTACCGGACCGCTTCAGGATCGGGTGCGTGAGACTTGGTCCTGGTCGCTTCCGCAGCGGTTGAGGCTACGAATCGATAGCCCTTACCTTGGACCGTCTCAATCAGACGCGGCTTCGCAACATCATCTCCCAGCGCCTTCCGAAGCTTCCTCACCGCGGTATTGATCGCGCTTTCACTCTCCAGGTAGTGATTCACTCCCCAGATTTGAGCCACGATCTCATTGCGCGTCACGAGCCGGGAGCGGTTGCGGACCAAGAGGATCAATAGCTCCATCGGAATCCGCTCGAGACGAACGGGCTTGCCATGCTCGCGCAGTTGGAAAGCTTTCTCATCAATCTCGAAGCTTTCGAATCGCATGGGACCTCTGATGAAATCTTCAGCCTTTCTTCAGACGCTGTCCATTGGAATCCAGGCGGACTCACCCTAGCATCATCCTCGAACACGGCAGTTGAGCGTGTACAGGAGGTCCAGAATGAATCCCACAAGAACAGCCCTCGCCACCGTTGCAATCCTACTTGCCACAGCAATGCTCCCTGCCGTGGGGCAGGAGCATCCCCCTTGTTCCAACGCGACCCTTCATGGGAACTATGCCTTCACGATCACAGGTCAAATCCTTGCCCCTGCGCCGGCTGCCGGAGCCGTTTCCGGAGTCGCGTTGACTCACTTCGACGGCGACGGGAACATGACGCAGGTTGATCATGTTGTCCACAACGGAGTCACTCCCGCAGAAACCTGGCGCCCCGGAAGCGGTCCGTACCACATCAATGACGACTGCACGGGCTGGATGACGATCACCGCCCATCCTACTGTGGCATCGGATGGCGGACCTGTTCTGCAGCTGTACTTTGTGGTCGGCGACAATGGCAATGAGATTCGTACCGTTGTCAGCGGCTCACCCAGTTCGCCGCCTTTCAGTGCGGTTATCACCAGCATAGGGACAAAGCTCTACCAGTTCCCGAGCGAGTTGCCATGGTGACTCCAGCGCGCTTTGCTATCCACGGGCCCCGGAAAAGGCTCCGGGAGGGTTGTGGACAACTCGGACATAACCCAGTTTTCGGGTTACTTCCAGATAGGCGGTGACACACTCGCAATCTCTCCAAGGGGCTACGCGAGGCGCTAGCTGCATCCTGAATTGAATGATGTGGCACAGCTTGTCAATCATCACAACGCTGCAAACGCAGATGAGAATTCACCGCACAGTTTACGGCACAGTGGGGAAGAGATTCAGTGATAGGGGAAGCTAAGTGATTGAAATCCTTGGCTGCCCCCCAGGGATTCGAACCCCGATATGCTGATCCAGAGTCAGCTGTCCTACCATTGAACGAGGGGGCAACAAGCGCGAAAAGAGCCAACTTGCAGCCGTGCCGGCTCGGCTCGAACAGAAAGTTCAGCGCTGAAAGCCAACCTTTTCATCATACGGACAAACGTTTAGGTGGTCAAACTTGGGGCGCCGTCACATTTTGTGCCAATTCCACTTGGAATCAGCGCCAATCGCCTGCTGTTTCAGGGCGAGGCCGCTCCAGATCGGCACTCGCCGGACGAATTGCAGGCCGCAGAAACTCCGCCGCGAAAATACCCATATTTGAACAGCCTTCTCACTCCTCGCGCAGCACTTCGAGCGGCCGCAAACCCAGGATACGGTAGCTCGCGATCCAGCCGGTTGCCGTGGCAAGAACGGCCGTCCCCACCAGCGCAACTAAGGTTGCCGGCCAGTCGATGCGGTACCCCACTTCAAGCCTCCGCAGCAGCACGCGCGTCAGGATGTTCGCAAACACCACGCCCACTGAACCAGCCATCAAACCGAGCACGCTGAATTCAACGCTGAAGGTCCGCACGATCCTCATGCGTGTAGCGCCTAGTGTCTTGAGCACAACCGCCTCGCGCATCCGGCGGAAACGCGCGCTGGCTATGCTCGACGCCAGGATCATCAGCCCGGCAAGGATCGAAAACCCCGCCAGGAACCGCACCACGAACGTGATCTGATCAACGACAGTCTCGATTCGATTCAGCACATCCGCAATGTTGATCACCGTAACCGTCGGATACGCCGCGAACAGCGCTCGCTCCATCGCCGGCACCTGCTTCATGTCGATGTGCGCGCCGCCGTACCACGTGGCCTGCGCATCTTTCAGTTGTCCCTTTGGAACCATGAACGCCACGCGGGCGCCGATGTGCTGGCCGTCGGGCCGGTAGAGCGCGCCTACTTTCAGATTCCGCACGCGCCCTCCAACTTCGATTTCGACCGATGAGCCGACATTCAAATGAAGCCGTTGAGCAGTGCCGTCTCCCATTGCGATCTCTTGCGCAGTGGGGTCGCTCCACCATTTACCCTGCGTGATCTTGTCGCCGGCCGGCGTTGTATCTGCCCAGCTCAACTCCGCGCTCTCCAGCATTCGCCGGGGAAAATGCTGGTCCTTCAGCTGATCAAGCGTCTTGCCGTTCAGTTTTACAAAACGTCCCTGCACCACCGGTAGCAGGTCAAGCTGTTGCGTCACTCCGGGCTGGTGCTGGAAGAACGCCCGGATCCCATCCACCTCGTCCTGCGTGATGTCGATCAGAAACACATTGGGCAGAGCGGGCGATGCGGTCTGCCGGATATCGCGCAGCAGCAAGCTCTGCATGAGATAAACGGCGAGGATCAGCATGACACCGGTTCCAAGCGAAGCAAGTACAGCCGCGGATTGGTTGCCGGGCCGATAAAGGTTCGCTAATCCGTGGCGGAGCGAAGACGGCAGGTGCAGCCGTACGCGATTGAGGATGAAGCGCAGCGTTCGCAGCGCAACCGCGGCCAGCAGCAGCAGTACTACGAGGGCAATCGAAAACAGGAGCGCGAACCATCCGCCGACTTTGACTGAATCCGAAAGTGCCCAGGCGATGGTTCCCAGAGCCGCGATCACCAGTATCGCGATACCGAGTTGCAGACGACGCGACCACCAGCGCACAAACCACTCCCGCGCTGTCGTGGGCCCTTGCTCCACCAGCCTTCGCAAAACCAGGATGGGCCTGACCGCGCGCACGTCGAGCAGCGGCGGCAGGCAAAACAACAGGGTGGTGAGCAGGCCCGTTCCCAATCCCGCGCCGACCGCACGCCACGGGAAGTGCAGCACAGCGTGCACGGGCAATAGCTTGCCGAAGACTGCGGGCAGCGCCTCCATCACCGCCGCTCCCCCCGCAACGCCGATCAAAGCTCCAATCAACCCAAGCGCCAACGTCTGGAGAAGGAAGATGCGCAGCAGATCCGACGAGCGCGCGCCAACCGCTTTCAGAATCGCCAGCATGTCCATGCGCAGCTCGAGATGCGCATGCATCGCCATGGCCACGCCGATTGCGCCAAGCACCATTGCGACGAGACAGATGAGGCTGAGGATTGCGGTCGCGTTGTCGAGGCCCTGGCTCAGCGCCGGATTCCCTTCCTTGAAATCGATGACCTGTGCATCCGGCAAGATGGACTCCACCTGCTTGCGCACCGCCGCCGGATCGGCCTTCGCTGGGATCTGGACGAGAAGCCGCTGTGCGGCGCGACTGCCGGGCGCCATCAATCCTGTGCTCTGGAGCGATGCACGCGACACCATCACGCGCGGTCCCATGCCCGCTCCGGCCGAGATGCGGTCCGGCTCCTGCGTCAACACGGCGGCGATCTTGAAGTTTTTGCCGCCGAGCCGAAGCGTCTGGCCCACGTGCGCATTCATCCGGATCAGGAACTCGTCGGCCACCACGGCCGAGTCGCCATCGAGAGCCTGCTGCAAGGTCATCTGCGGCTCGAGTTGCGCGGTTCCGTAGAACGGGTATTTGGCTGGATCGACCGCTTTCAGTGTGATGAGGATGGGCACAGGATCGGGCGGCACCGACGCCATGGAAAGCGTTTCGGTTACCCACGTCAAATCGCTGCCCGGAATTCCCTTCTCCATCGCCGCAAGCTTCTGCGACTCTTCAGCGCTGGGTTGATGGAAGACACGCGCGCTCAGATCGCCGGCCATCAACGAGCGCGCTTCGGTCATCAGCGTGGTGCGAAAGCTCTCGCTGAAGCCGCGCACGCCCACAAGCGCCGCCACACCCACCGCAACTGAAAGCACCACGAACGCGAATTTGCCTGGAGCCGATTTGAGATCGCGCCAGCCGATTGCAGCCGCTCGCCGCCAACTCAGTGAGCGATCAGCCATGGTTCTGCTCGCTCTCGACCAGGACCTCGGCCGGCCCGGGGTATGGCAGCGTATCTTCGAGAATCATTCCGTCTTTGATGACGATCTTGCGATCGGCGCGGCCGGCAATTTCAGGATCGTGTGTAACCAGCACAAGCGTTGCGCCGGCGTGGTTATGGCGCTCTAAGAGCAGATCGAGCACCAGGCGTCCGTTTGCCGAATCGAGATTCCCGGTAGGCTCATCGGCCATCACGATCGGCGGATTAACGACAAATGCGCGGGCGAGCGCGACCCGCTGCTGCTCTCCGCCGGAAAGCTGCACCGGATAGTGATCCATGCGATCGCCCAGCCCCACCGCCTCCAGCAGCGCGCGCGCCGTCGCCAGCCCATGGCCTTCCACGTTTAGTTCGAACGGAAGCAGCACGTTTTCGAGAGCCGTTAACGTCGATATCAACTGGTAAGACTGAAACACAAATCCAATCTTCCGCCCGCGAACGGCCGCCAGGTCCGTCTCATCCAGATTGTGGATCGGAGTTCCATCCAGCCAGATCTCGCCTTCGCTCGGCGTATCGAGGCCCGCCAGTAGCCCGAGCAGCGTGCTCTTCCCGCTTCCACTGGCTCCAACAATTGCAACAAATTGGCCGGCCGGAATGCTGAGCGAGATTCCCTTCAGGATTTCCACGCGCCGCGAGCCGTTCTGGATCCACCTCTTTACGTTACGGACCTCAATCACCCCGTTAATCCTCCACTATTTGTACGGCTCCGAGTCCCAGCCCGTTCCCCTTCTGCGACAGTACACTGTTCATGTGGACGTTTGGCGCAGGATTCTCGTTTCGTTCTCGCTTCTGATTTCAATCCCGCTGTTGGCCGCGGACCGGCCCGTCATCGTCTGCTATGGCGACAGCATCACCGCAGGTCTTGGCCTCCATCAGGGCGAATCCTATCCCGACGACCTGCAGCGACACCTCGACCGTCGCGGCTACCACTACAAAGTAGTGAACATGGGCACCAACGGCGCGACCACAAAGGATGCCGTCGCCCGCGTTCAGGAAGTTTTGCGCGCCCATCCGTCCGTGGTTATCGTCGAGTTTGGCGGCAACGACGGATTGCGCGGGCTTCGCGTAGACGACACGCGCAAAAACCTCGAGACAGTGCTCACCGCGCTGGACAGCGCCCATATCAAGGTACTGCTGGCCGGCATCACGCTGCCGCCCAACTACGGTCCCGACTACGTTCACGCATTCAACGAGGTCTTCCGCGATGTCGCCGCCAAACAACATCCGGCTGCCTTCGTACCCATGATCTACAAGGACCTCGTGCGCCAGCCGGGCACAATCCAGGACGACGGCATTCATCCCACCGCCAAGGGCGCTGACATTCTTGCCGAGACGCTGATGCCCTCGCTGATCCCGCTGCTGCGCAAGTAGATAGACCAGAATCTGAAGTTGTATCTGGCCGATCGGCGACGTGCTCCGGAAAAACGCTCGGCTTTGAAAGGGCACGACTTCAATCGTGCCGTAAACGGCGCAAATTCAATGAGGGCTTTAGCCCCTGAGGGACGTTCTTCTTCGCGATTCGCCCACAATTCTCCATTTTTCCGCAACTTCACTAGCCCATCACGACCACAGGCTGAAACAGAGTTCCGGCCACGCGCTTTGCAATGCCGACAAGTTCGCGCTGGCCTGCAAACACCTTCACAAGCGGAGCGTGCGAAAACTCCGGCAGATTCGCCTGGGCCCCGTTGCGCAGTCTTCCCAGCGCCGGATTGTCGCCGGTAACGGATGGCATCTCCGTAAGCAGGCTGCGCGGGTGCACGCAGAGCGCTTCGAGCTTCGCAGCATCGCCCGCCAGCGGCTCAAGCTCTTCCAGGCTATGAGCCACGGCGAGCGTGAATACGCCTGCCTGCGTCCGTCGCAGGCCGCTGAGGTGCGCGCCGCAGCCCAGGCCCATGCCGAGTTCGTGCGCCACTGAACGCACGTATCCGCCGGCGCTGATGCTCATCGAAAACGTCGCTTCATCGCCGTTGAGCGCAGTGATTGCGAAGGACTGGATGGTGATCTTCGCCGGCTTTAGTTCCACTGCTTTGCCGGCCCGCGCCAGTTTGTATGCCGGCGTACCTGCAATCTTCTTCGCTGAAAACGGCGGCGGCATCTGCTCCATCTCGCCCTGAAAGCGGGATGCGGCAGCGCAGATCTGATTGAGAGTCAAGGAAGGATGAATCTGCTCGCCGACAGGATCGCCATCGGCGTCGTAGGTGTCCGTTGCAAATCCAAACCGGATCGTTCCCGTGTAGCACTTCTCCACGGCTGAGAAATACTGTGCGAGCCGCGTGAATCTGCCCATCAGCAGCGGCAAGACGCCTGTCGCCATGGGATCGAGAGTGCCAAGATGCCCGATGGAGCGTTCCCCGGTGATTCTGCGCAGCCGATTCACCACGTCGTGGCTGGTCACTCCGCCCGGCTTATCGATAATCAGGAGTCCGTTCACCCAACTACTTTATTAGACTGAGCTCAAATTCACAGCGAACCATTCGTTCCCTGTCTCACCAGTGAAAGGAACTCCGCCCGCGTTTCTTTCTGGCGGAAGCACCCCACCATGGCCGAAGTCACCGTTGACGAGTGCTGCTTCTCGATGCCGCGCATCATCATGCAGAGGTGCCGTGCCTCGATCACCACGCCAACCCCCTGCGGATTGATAGCCTCCTGGATCGAATCGGCGATCTGCCGCGTCAGCCGCTCCTGCACCTGGAGCCGCCTCGCAAACACCTCAACCAGGCGCGGAATTTTGCTCAACCCAATCACCTTCCCTTTCGGGATGTAGGCAACATGGACCTTGCCGAAGAATGGCAGCATGTGGTGCTCACACAACGAGAACATCTCCACGTCCTTCACAATCACCATCTCGTCGTAGTCGACATCGAACATTGCGCCGCGCAGGATCTTGGCCGGATCTTCGTGGTAGCCCTTGGTGAGAAACGCCATCGACTTCTCGACGCGGCTGGGAGTCCGCAGAAGCCCGTCGCGCTTCGGGTCCTCACCCAGGCGCATCAGGATCTCGCAATACATCTCCTCCGTCGTGAACTTGTTCAATCCCTCGTCGATATCCAGTACTCCGCGAACCGGTTTGCTCACTGCCATCGGATGCGCCATTATCTCTGTCCTTTCGGTCGGGGAATCGAGCGTCCTACAACTGATCCCAAAATCATTCACCTTGAATCTGAAAGAAATTATTCTCGGTTTCTTCCACGCGCACATACTCCAACGTTCCGGCCGGCAGCGCGGTTCTCAGTACGCCAAAAACTGCTCTAGTAAGATTCTCCGTCGTTGGCACCTGATTCACAAACAACGGATCGAAGTTCAGATTTGTGTGGTCAAACCGCTCCAGAACCGTTGTTTGTACCACTTCATCAAGGGTGGCCATGTTCACGACCATCCCTGTTTCCGGGTCAACCGGGCCGCCGACCAGCACCTCAATCACATAGTTGTGCCCGTGGCCGTGCGGGTTGTTGCACTTGCCGTAAGTCGCACGATTCTCTTCGTTCGACAGCACGTCCGTGTGCAGCCTGTGACTCGCACTAAGCATGTACCGCCGGCCAAAATAGGCAGTTGACATCAGAGTTCACCCCGGTACTCGGCAAAGATCTCCGGCGTTTCGTACACCCGCACCCGGGTCAACTGCGCTCCCCCGGCCCTCGTTACGGCCGGTTCCAGCCGCTTCCAGGCGGCAATTGCGATGTTTTCTGTGGTCGGAATCAGTTTGTTGTCGGCAAATTCGGGCACTTCGAGGTTGAAATGCCGGTGATCGTACGCAGCCAGCACCTCGTTTTCTATCACGTCCTTGAGCCATTTCAAGTCCACGACAAATCCGGTCACCGGATCGGGATCGCCCGCAACCGTCACCTCCAGCGTGTAGTTGTGTCCATGCCCGTTGCGCCTGGCGCAGCGGCCGAAGACCTGCTCGTTCTTTTCCTGCGACCAGGCGTCGTTCCAGTAGTAGTGCGAAGCGGAAAACGTCGCCCGCCGTGTAAGTTCGATCATTCGGCCCCCATCCTTATAGATGCCCCAGCCACTGCGGGGTCACAATGCGTACATCGAATCAGCCACTCTATTCGATTCAACGGACTGGAGTTACGATCCGCGAACTTTCGCTACCCGGGGTAAGTTCGCCCCTTCCAGCTTATCTGCTTCAGCACGCGATGCTTGAACCAGCTTCGATATAACAGCACCACAAACAGCGGCAGCCCCAGGGGGGAGATTGCACAATCTACGAACGGGAAGTTCGACTTGGCGACCCGCGCGTAGAAGCGGAACAGCGTCCGAACCCAGAGCAGAAGCAGCACCCAGCCCGCGCCCAGCCACTCCAGCGAATGAGGACTGAAGCGCGCATTCCACAGGCGAACTGCCAGGATCGGAAGCCCCACAAGCAGCACAATGTCCAGGACTTTCCACAGAGCAGTGGCTATTGCATTGTTAAACAAAAGCGCGAGGTTTTTGGTCCACCCCTCACTCATTGCCGCGGTTGTCCGGTACATCCTTGTGCACAGGGCGTCAGGGGCATAGCGGAAGCGCAAGCCGACCTTGCGCCGCTTGGCCAGGAAAGCCAGCTCAACATCTTCGAGCACCCGGTCTTTGACCGAAGGGTGCCCTCCCAGCCGCCGGTAGGCCTCGCGCTCGACCAGCAGGAATTGTCCATTGGCGGCAGCTACCCGCTGGTTCGGATCTGAAACCTTGGCCGGCGGATAAGCCAGCGCCAGTTCCGAAAAGACCAGCGGCATCAGGGCGCGCTGCGCAAACCCCGTGACAAGCTGCCGCGGCGAGTAGCTCAGGATGCCCACCTTGTGCCGCGCGGCCTCGTGCATGGCCCGGTGCAGATCGCCCGGTTCATGGATGGTGTCGGCATCCGTAAAGAGGATCCAGCGCCCTCGCACCTTGCGTGCTGCGGTCCAGATCGCGTTGTTCTTCCCCGTCCAGCCCTTCTCCAGTTTGGCCGCTTCCAGCACCGTCACTCCTGGAAAGCTCCTCGCAATCTCGGCCGTCCGGTCCGTCGAGTGGTCGTCGACGACGATCAGTTCCCAGTCCCGGCCAAGTTCAAATACTTTCTCCGACTGCGCGACGAGCGACCGAAGGCAATCCCCCAGGCTCTGCTCTTCGTTTCGCGCGGGAATGACGACCGAAAGCTCGATGAGTTGCTCTGGTTCCGGCTGGTCGAACACCGTGCCGGCGTGCACCTGAACAGCCGGCAACTCGCCGGGCTCATCATAAAGGCCCAGCACCGGCTTGTATTTGCGCGCTCCTGCCGCCTCGCCCGCATCCGGCCTGTCTATCGACATCTATCTTGCCCTTTCACTCAATACCCGTCGCTCCGTATTATAAGGACGTGAGGTTTCCTCGTTTCATTGCCCTCGCCCCACTTGCCGCGCTGGTCCTTGCCGTCGGCTGCGATCGCGGCGCCCGTCCAATGAACGCGGACCGGGTCGCTCCGGACTTCACCGTCAACGACGGAGTGAATACGATCCACCTCGCGAATTACCGCGGGAAAGTCGTTCTCTTGAATCTCTGGTGGAGTCAGTGTCCGCCCTGCATCCAGGAGACGCCTGCGCTCGAACAATTGCACCACGACCGGCCCGACCTAGCCATTCTCGCCGTCAGCATCGACGAAGATCCCGGCTCCTACCGCCGCTTCCTCTCCCGCTATCACGTCGATCTCAACACCGTGCGCGATCCCAACCAGACCGTCGCGAAGCTGTACGGCACCGATGGCTGGCCCGAGACTTACATCATCGACCGCAAGGGCGTCATCCGCCGCAAAATCGTCGGCGACCCCGACTGGTCAAACCCCGAGATCCGCAACTACCTCAACAGCCTGTAGTGGCCGTTTGAACGTAACTGCGCATCTGGATTAAAGCACCGCGTCAATTCATGCCGACATAACGAAACAAGACCAACGCGGAGGAAACCATGAAACTTGCGATGATTCCAGTGCTGATCGCGTTTTCACTGCTGGCCTGCATGCACTGCCAAGTTGCCGCGTCCGGGCAGGCACAGCAAAACATCTCGGCGTTTGCCGGCGTGTGGCGCGGCGAGTTCGATGGCCTTCCCGGAATCGATATCGTTATCAGCGATGAGGGAGGTCAGGCAACCGGCGGCATTCTCTTCTACTTTCACTTTCGTCCAGATGTGAATTCGCAATGGACTTCGAAACCAGGACTTCCCGAGCCGATGTTCAGCATGAAGGTCGATGGCGAGACACTGAGATTTCAGGTCAGCCATCGTCGCGCTCATCCGCCGAGAACGCTGCACGATCCGCCGGTTTCGTTCCTTCTGACGCTGACCGGCCCAGGCAAAGCCAAACTGGTGAACGATAGCGAAGGATCTGGTCCTCCGATGGTGATGACGCGAAGTGATTTCTGACGGAACCATGGGAGCTGCAAACCGCCGAACTGCTATTCTGATCAGGTATGACAAACGTGGAAATTGCTCTGCGCTATGCCGCCCAGCCGACCGAGGCGGTGACCTTTGCGCTGGCCAAGACTCGAGATGTCTACGGAATTCGTCGGCTCAGCTTTGATCGCGAAGCTCGCACCCTGCGAGTTGAATACGATGCCACACGGCTGAATGCGGCCGTGGTGACGCAGCTCGTGCGTAACGCAGGACTACAGGTCGTTGAAGAAGTGCCGCTTGCGCTGCCGCCCGCTCCCCCCGAGGCGGCTCCTGCTGCCTGACGCTTTGATTGCACCGCTGCCGAAAGCCTGTTAATCTTATTGAGGTTTCGCTCGAAACTGCGCGTGTGCGCCCGTAGCTCAGCTGGATAGAGCGACTGACTACGAATCAGTAGGTCGGGAGTTCGAATCTCTCCGGGCGCACCATTTAAGTTTAACTATCAGTATGGTTTAAAGGTCATCCGAGACTCAGACACCGGACGGCCTTTTTAGTCTGGTGCATGTTACCTCAGACAGTCACGATCCGCTCCGAGGCGGCTACGGTCACCTGCGGAGCCAGGTGCATGTCCCGGCCCCTTCCGCAGTTGCCGCAAGGCAAAGCGAACATCCTGGAGCAGTCCTGCCATGACCGTCTCCTTCGTCCTTGCTCTCGGGGAATGAGACTATTGCCCTCTCTCATCTGCACACTGTGCGTCAACCCACGGTTGGATGTAACCTTCTTATCACCAGCAAGCTAGCCACAGAAGTCGTTTGAGCTTGAATTCGGACTTGGTTCGTATCTGCGTCTGCGCGTCCGTTTTCGGACGGTTCTGCTCAGTGCATCAGTACAAAACGTCGTCGCACATTTGAGGACACCTTCTTGAGCGGAGCGTTCTTGGAGGCTGGCGATGGGCAACGAATATGCTGTTTCCCCAGGCGTAGGTATGGGCGCCGGGTAACTTCGTGATCAGACTTCAATCGAGAAGGCTGCCGCACGAGCACTCAAACTCCGTTCGGCAACCACAGGGGGGCGACTTCGAGTCTGAGGAAGAATCGATTGGAAGGTCACGCCATTTGCTCTCGAATTCGGCAATATGTGCTAATGCTCGATTTCGAGCCTCGCGGACTTCCTCGCGCGATCTGCTCAACAGCA
>Ga0326728_10001738_pt1 | contig 75609 bp, 60 predicted proteins | sample MB3enrmetagenome_FD_207602 | JGI IMG/M metagenome (GOLD analysis project Ga0326728, IMG submission 207602) | Lab enriched peat soil microbial communities from McLean, Ithaca, NY, United States - MB31MN | ecosystem: Environmental > Terrestrial > Soil > Wetlands > Peat | place: USA: New York...
CGGAGAAATTCCCGCTCGTCCAGATGGTATTTGAACGCCTTGCGGCCGTTGATGAACACCACCGGAATCTCCTCATGAAACCTGGCATAGGCAGCGTGGTCTTCGAGAATGTTGACTTCGCGAAGTTCGAAGGGTTGCGCGGCCCGCAGCCTGCTGAGCTGCATTTTCACCGTATCGCACAGACAACATCCGGGCTTGGTGTAGAGCACAACCTCAATCATCGGCGTCTGAAGGGATTCTAAGAGCAAGGGTGGAGAAGCGTCAAGGCGCGATAGTCGGCAAGACGGTTAGAGGGGATAACTTCCCGCCACCTTCATGAAGAGGCGATGGGCCCGGTGGAACAGTCCCGGGTGGGGAAGAAACATGAACGGGCAGTAGCCCTCCACTACGACGGATCCCCGCATGCGGCAGGTCTCCACCGCCTGTTCATGGACATCGCCGTCCACGACACTCTTATAGATCCAAACGTTCCGGACACCGGCTTGATTGCATTGGCGCACCGCTTCATCCGTTGCCTCCGGCGAGCCGGTCATCAGCAGCGCCGCATCCACCGGCGGGATAATATCGGCGAGGCGGGCAAAAGACTTCCGTCCGTCGATCTCCGTGGCCTGAGGGTTTACCGGGATGGGGTCGTATCCCTGCCCCAAAAATTCGCGCCACAGCATCCGCGAGAAGTGTTGAGGATTGCGCGAGACGCCCACGAAAGCGACTCTCCGGCACTCCAGGAATTTGGTAATATCTTCCATCGACGCCTCGCGCATGGGGACACCTCGCGAGTGAATCTAGGCCAATTCGCGAGAGAGCGCAAGATGCAACTATGACACCCCCCCGACAAGCGCACGGGGGGAGTTATCAATCGGATACTATGAGCGAAAAACCTCTCGAAGGCCAACTGGCGTTGGTGACCGGCGGCGGCAAGCGTATCGGGAAGGCCATCGCCTTGACGCTTGCCCGCGCCGGCGCCGGCGTGATCGTGAATTACCACCAGTCGCGCGACGGCGCGCTGGCCACCGTGGGCGAAATCGCGGCCCTGGGGGTGGGTGCGGTGGCCCTGCGCGCGGACGTCTCGCGGCCGAGGCAGGTGGCGGCCATGTTCCGTGCCATCGAAAAGCGCTTTGGCCGTTTGGACCTGCTCGTCAATAATGCCGGCGTCTTTTTCCCCAGGACTTGGGACGCGATCGGGGAGAAAGATTGGGACCGCGTCCTGGGCGCCAATTTGAAAGGCCCTTTCTTCTGCGCGCAAGCTGCGGCGCGAATGATGATGCGCCAGGGACGGGGGAATATCATCAATATCTCCTCGCTTGGGGGATTGCAGGCGTGGCCGGGCTACATGCACTATTGTGCATCCAAGGCAGCGCTCATCTCCCTCACGCGCTCGCTGGCGAAAGCCCTGGCCCCGGCGATCCGCGTCAACAGTGTGGCGCCCGGAACCATTCGCTTCCCGGAGGAGGAAAGCAGCGCGGCGGTCCGCAAGATGATCCGCGCCATACCGGTGCGCGAAGCCGGCGGCGCCGAAGACATCGCGCAGATGGTTCTGTTCCTTGCCACCCATAGCCAATTCATTACCGGCCAGGTGTTTTCTGTGGATGGCGGGAAATCGATTCCTTGAAAGCAGTTATCGGCTGTCGGTTCTCGGTTCGCAATCTCTCCCCCTACGGGGGCGGGTTTTACTTGCCTTTTGCAATGTCCTCCAATATCTGCCGCAGGCGGGCGAGGGAAACAGTGGCTTGGCCGAAGCGCAGGGTGTTGTAGAGTTTTGTGAACTCCAGCACGCCGGGCCCCCACGGGGTGCCGAGGAACGAGAAGGCAAATTCCCGGGGCGTTTGTGAAGGCGTTTTGCGATATCCTTTCTTTTGCATAGCCTTAAGCAAGCGCTGGTAGGTCAGCGTGGCTTCGCGCGAGCCGAGCGCCAGGTCACGCCGGACAAATTTCCAATTCAACAGAAAGCGCAGTTCCTCCAGCGTCCCACTTTTGTCGGTTAAAATCAGGCCTGCCAGGATCGCCAGCATGATCACCAGCACCAGAAACTTGTGCGACATCAGCCAGCCCTCGATGCGAAAGGCGGCGCGTATTCCCTGATGCTTGAGGCGTTGGGTGCGGCGGCGAAAGGCCTGCTGAAAGTCGTGGGAATCCTGCTCAATCTCCCGCGCGAGCTGCACCTGGTGGCCAAAGTCGTAGTTGACGATCCACTCATTCCAGAAGAGCGCCGCAGCGTCGACGTAGTCGTCCCATTCGCCGGGCAGGACGGGATGGGGGTCGGCGGGGGTGGGATCAAAGGGGATCCAGCCGTACCCGGGGAAATAGGCTTCCACCCAGCTATGGGCGTCGCGAGCGCGCACCACAAAATCCTTGCCGATGCGGTTGTAGGAACCCGTCTGGAACCCATTCACGAGGCGGGTGGGGATGTTGAGCGTGCGCAGCATCACGGCCATGGCGGCGGCAAAATATTCGCAGTAGCCTGACTTGGATTTGAATAGAAAGCTCCCGATGGGGTCGTCCGGCGCGATGGCCGGAGGGTCAAGCGTGTACCGGAAGTTGGTGCGCAGATAGGACTGGATCGCGGCGGCGCGGTCATAGTTATTGGTCGCGGAGGCGGTAACCGTGCGGGCCAATTCTCCCACCTGCGGATTGAGCAGGGGCAGCCGGAGATAGATCAAGCGAATCGCGTCAGGATACTTGTCCGGGGCTTTGCGCAATTCTCTTGCCGGGGGGAGACCGGCTTCCGAGAGCACCGAGTAAGCGAAGGGCAGATTGGCGTTCTGCGGACTGTGCAGCGAGCCGGTCTGGTCCAGGCTCAGCAGCCTCACCTGGGCCGTAAGTTCACGTGCTTCCGCCGCGGCAAACAGGATGTCGGTGGAAAGGGCGGCGCGCAGAATGCGGTAGCGCAAAGGGCGGTGCGGACGGCGTTCCCAGCCATCCCCGGGCGGAATCGCAAAGCGTTGATAGGAAATGGGCGGGAGCGGGAATTGCTCGGTGTTGTCGTTGAACCAGTGCTTGCCGTCAAAACTGTTCAGACTGACCCCGCGCCATTTGACGCCGACATACTCGCGCACGTTCCCCTCCGGCATCACGCGCATGACAACCAGGGGCGAGCGGAGGATTTTGCGAATATCTCCCAGGTTGACCGACTCCGAGAAGCCCGAGATGTTCTGGCTCTGCGTGGAAAGGGCGGTAAGGTACCCCGTCCGATACCGGGGGATGATGAAAAAGAGGACCGCCGCCAGCAGGATGATTCCCAAGGCCAAGCCTACGGCGGCCGTGCTCAGAGCCTTTTCGATCGCCCGGCGGTTCTGCTCGGGAACCCGGAACGGCCCCTCCGGCGTCCGCCGCGCCGCTTCCGTCCCGCGTTTGATTTCGTAACTGATGAAGGTGGAGATGGCAAAGAGCACGTAAAGCGTGAAGAAGATCAGGAAGGTCGTGTCCACAGTCAGGACGGCGCTCGCCAGCATCATCAGGAAGGAGAGCGTGGCCAGATAACCGTAGTCCCGGTAGGTGCGGGCGGAGAAGATTTTCATGACTGCGGTGAAAAGCACCAGGTGAACGGTCGCCGAGAGCATGCGGTCAATCGGGCTGGGGCCGGGCGAGAAAATCAGGAAATCCAGGCCGTAGAAAAAGATGTAGAAAATAGAGATGCGCGTGACCGTGCTCGGCGAGAGGGAATAATCGGCTTCGCGGACGTAGCTCCACAGCCTGATAATCAGCGCCCCGCACATCCCGGCGATGGAAACCACATCGAGCTTGCCCGTGGTGGCAACGGTGAGGAAACCCGTGGCGAGCATCAGCAAAAGAGAAATCTCAAAGTAGCGCTGCACACTGATGCTCGCCTGCCTTGGGGACAGGTCAGCAGCGACGGCTTGGGAACTTTTACTCATCGAATTGGAAATCCGGCGTACGACTCTATTCTATTGCAGAAGCGCGGCTGGTTCCAAGTGCGGGTGCTAGGTGCCGGGTGCTCGTCAATGGTCGCATGTAACTTGCGACTGCGCTATTGATCGGATTCTCGGGCCATCGGGTGATGGAATTTGCAATGGGCGACGGCGGATTTTCGAAATCAGCAATTTGGTTCATCTTCTCACCTGACAGCGCCGATAACCGATGTGAGGGAGTGTGTCACGGACGGACAAGGTCGGTTACTACGACCATGTTCCTCTTATCCGTATCGATGGTTGCTTCTGTTATCTTCCCCTGCAATCTCAATAACCCCATTTTATTTCATCAACATAGTGGCAGGCAGGATATAACTAGCTTATTTTCATCAACATAATGGCAAGCCCGAATACAGTCATTTTTCTATATTTGTTTTCAACAACATAATGGAACTATCCTTCATTTCCCCCCCGCGTTTTTGCTCCGCCTGGCCATTCGGAGTAAATAACTCCTTTGAATTTATTAACATATGTCAAGTGAGATATGTGCAGACAGGCTACCGGCAGGAAAAATCTTTGAGGAAGGATGTCTGATTGTCCGAATTCGCTCCTGCGCATGCTCACGTCCGTCAGGGCCGGTAGATTGGGGCCCATGGCTCAAGCCCTGTACGGTATGGTGCAGGACGAGCCGTGAGAAAATCGGCCCTCCACCGCCCGAGCCCGGTTGGGGGCGAAAGAAATCATGCCTAAAGGTAACGGTGCTATAGCGTTCTTAATTGCGCCGCTGCAGACCGCAGGTGATGTAAAATGCAGCAAGAATGGATTTCTTCGCCCCTGCGGGGCTGGCGAGACTTTACTCGAACTCTTTATCCACAGCTCGTGCGCCAGGACCAATCGATGAGTGATGTCTTTCGCCGCATTCTTGACTGGGTAGGACGCCAAGAGGTGCTCATCTCGGACCACGGATATGATGCGCTTGCCGCAGATGATATTCTTGTGAAGGACATCCTTGGAGGAGCCAGGGCAGCCACTGTGGTTGAAGAGTACCCGACCTATCACAAGGGGCCGTGTGTGCTTGTCCTGCAAAAGACAATGAGGGCAAGCCCATCCACGTTCTGTGGGCATCCCGAGCCAAGCGGATTCTCCGGCTGTCGTTGTCACGGCGTATCGGCTTGACCCAAACTGATGGGCGGGCGAATTTCTCAGGAGAAAGTCATGACTAAAAGGCATTACACGAAGTTCATCCATGAGGGACAATACGCTGCTGCGGTCGAGATTGAGTCGATCGAGTCCGACGCGGGGTGGTCGCCCTATTTGTCCGTGGGAGACACACAAAAGCTGGATGAGGTGCGGGAGGCGTTAAAGACAGGTGACCTAAAGAAAGCAGGCCACCTTGCCCGCATCTACCAGCTCACGCCCTTGGCTGTGTAAGGTCCAAGCTACCTGCCCGTGCGGCCTCCCGCATCACCCCCGACTTCCAAATCAACGTCGTAATAGAGCGCGGACATCGGCTGGCCCGAAACGGGTTCGATATTGTCGGCGCGCACCTCGGCGTGATAGAGGCCCATCGCGAGTCCCGCGGTGGAAACCGTGTTCCCGAGCGTCTGGCTCTTGCCGTGTCTGGTCACGGCGACGGACAACCAGGCCGGGAGGCCGGAGCGCACTTTCCAGAGCGGGAGTTCGTCGCTGCCAGTGGTCTTGACCGTAATCGCTCCGGTAAGCTTTTGAGGTCCCGAGCCCGGGGCGCGGAAAGACAGCCAGTACGAATCAGCCACGATAATGGGCGGCGTGGGAAAGGCGCGCGATGGGGAGATGCGCAACAGGGCCGCGTCGCTCGGAGGCACGGTGACGGTGATACCGCCGGAGTGCGGCCCCGTGGTTCGATGCGTCCACAGATTGCGCACATAGAGCGCGCTGGATTCCGCGCTGCCGACATCCGGCCAAGTCACGCGCACCTCCGCAGGCGCGGTTCCGGAATTGAAGACCAACACCGCCTGGCTGCCGTCAAACAGGCGCTTGCCCGCCCAAATTTCCGCCTGGCCCTCTCTCCGAATGATGTGCCCCTGAATGGCCAGGGGATCCTGGTCGATGGCAATCGCTTCGCGATTGGTCAGAATCTCCATCGTCGATGCCGTCATTTTCCGCAGATCGTTTCCGGCTATGAGGGGCGCCGCCATCATGCACCAGAGGCTGAAGAAGCTGCGGTTTTGGGACTCGCTCAGCCCGTCCATTCCCGTAATGAGCATGTCGGGGTCGTTCCAGTGGCCGGGGCCGGCTGCCGCATACAGTTTTTCATTGGCGGCGGTGTTTTTCATCGCGTTGCCCCAATCGGCCTTCCCGGGACCGCAGATGTCGCGCGTGGTCCGCCAGAGATGCCCCACGGAGGCCGCCCACTTCCACGGCTCTCCCTTACCCCAGGAACAGAGGCTGAAGACGATGGGCCGCCCGGCGGCCTGCTGGGCGTCGCGAAGCTTGGTGTAGGTTTGGGCAACGTCCTGTCCCTCGGTATTGCACCAGTCGACCTTGACGTAATCCGCGCGCCACCGGGCGAAGGCCGCCATGTCTTCAAACTCGTGGTCCTTGGTGCCCGGCATGGCCTTGCTGCACGTGCGGGTGCCGGCGTCCGTGTACAGTGCGTACTTCAGCCCCCGCAGGTGGATATAGTCGCCGAGGCCGCGCAGGCCGCTGGGATAGCGCGCCAAGTTGGTGGTGAGCTTACCGTCCACGCCACGAGAGAAGCAGATTCCCTCGTCGGGACCCACATACAGGTAACCCGCATCTTTCAACCCATTGCTGATCAGGGCGTCGACGGTCTCCTTGATCAGCTTCTCGTTTTGGGGCTCCTGGCCGAATTCATTCCACGGATACCAGCCCATGGGCGGAGTGAGCGCCAAGCCGTCTTCCGTGGCACGGACTTTCGGGGCTTGACTTTGCGCCCTCGTCACTTGGGCTAGAAATAAGAATGTGATGACAATTCCCACAGCCAGCAAAGGTGTTTTTCTCAACAAAGTGTTCCTTGGTCGGTATGCCCGATTTGCGATTTTCGAAGTCAGCGGGTAGCACGGCCGATGTTCTTGTGACCGCGGGCTTTTCCTTGCTTCGGACGCATCCACTTAAATTCCGCACGGAGAGGTTTGCAGTACGGTCGGAAGACTGGCGGTAGTCGCGCTTCCGTTCCCTCTGTCGCCTAGACGAGCTGGTCGTAGATTTCCCGGCGGTGGCCCACCAGTTACACCCTCAAAACTTTCTTCTCTCGGTCGGCCTGGTAAACGACCCGGTAATCACCTATGCGCAGCTTGAGTAGACCAGAGAAGAGTCCGGTGAGGGGCTCGGGCTTAATGGAGTCAAAAGTTTCGGCGAGCCAGCGGAGCCTTTTCAGCACACGGTCAGCGACAACTTGGTCGAGATTGGCAAAGTCCTCGGCCGCTCGGGGACGAAACTCGCATTTACCAATCCAAACCCCGACGGCGAGGCAGTTCAGCCGCAGGAATATTCTGGCCCTCCTCTTGAGGCTCCTGAAGATCCGTCCGAAGGCGTTCCCGGATCTCGGGCCGCAGAGTGAGACCCACATCGGGGTCGTTAAGAATCTCGCGCAATTTCTCCTCCACCACGTCGCCGATGACCACCCTCAGCTCTTCAACCGAAAGGTCCTTGACCGTTTGCATACTCAATCGCTCCTATCCCTATTTTACACCCCGGTGCGATGTCAACATACCAAGAGTGGCGGTAGTGACTCATTTTGATGTGGCATGGCCATCTTGGCCATGGATTCACACGGGCAGGATGCCCGTGCCACTTCAAAATGAGTCACTACCAGAGTAGCGCGGACCGGTCGTTAGATCCGCGGCTATTCTCGGGTAATCTTTTCCTCGATCTTGCGGGCCAATTGGGAAATGGCAGCTCGCGGCAGTTGCTGGAGCTCGAACCAGTTTAGGGAGGCATGGCGAACGGCGCGGGAGGTCCCGACGGGATAGACCCGGCCTTGGATGGCCCGATAGGTGATCGCGTGGCGGAATTCCGCTATCGGTTCGCCGAGGGTAAAAGGTGCCCGGGTGAGGCCCCGGAGTTTCTCGTGCAGGGATTCCAGCGCTTCGGCGGGTGAGGCGCCAAAGGCCGCGGGAAAATTCCACAGATCGGGGAGCAAACCGTCGGCGAGGCCGCGCATCATGGCCACCTGCGTTCCACGGCGGAGAAGCGCCACGGCAAGATAATGCGATTCCGCCGCGCGGCGAGGGCGGGGAAGCGGGAAGGCCTCCGCATCACCGGAGCGATACCCGCCACACCATTTCTTGACCGGACACGCGGTGCAGCGCGGCGCACGCGGCAGGCAGACCGTCTGGCCGAGCTCCATCAGAGCCTGATTGAAATTACCGGGGGAGTGAGACGAGAGGAGGCCCGCAAGTTCCCTCTCGACCGTGTGACGGAACTTGATCTGGTGCAGATTTCCGCTCTGCGCAAACAGGCGCGCCACCACGCGAGCCACATTTCCATCCAGGACGGCGTAGGGTTGATTAAAGGCAATGCTCAGCACCGCCTTGGCCGTGTAATCACCAATGCCTGGAAGAGTGCGCAGGCCTGCGTAGTCTGAGGGTAATCGTCCTTGGAACTTCGCGACAAGCATCTTGGCAGCCTGGTGGAGGTAGCGGGCGCGCCGGTAATAGCCGAGGCCTGACCATAATTCCAACACGCGCTCGAGAGGCGCGTGGGCCAGGTCTCCGACCGTGGGGAAGGCTGCGAGAAAACGCTGGTAGTAGGGGATCACCGTGGCAATCTGCGTCTGCTGGAGCATGACCTCTGAAACCCAGATGGCGTAAGGGTCACGGGTCTCTCGCCAGGGCAGTTCGCGCGCGTGAGCGCGGAACCAGGCCAGGAGCGCACGACGGATAGCGGCGTAAAAAGAGGCCGGAGGGTTCCGCCTCCGGCCTCGCGATGGCAATCGGAGCGTGGCTGACACGCGGCTTACTCGATCGAAAAATCCGCGGTGCGTACGGATGAAACGTTCCCGGCCGAATCACGCCCGCGGACTTCCAGCCGGTAATCACCCGGTTGGAGCTGGTCCATGGGCAGTTTTTGACCCACTGGGACCAGCGGATTACCCGGCTGTACATAATGGTTGATTAAGATGGTGTTGGAGGCGAAGACCTGCTGGTTGGTTCTCCGGTTCACGATGTTGAACAGGATGCCGACGCGCGGCTCGCCGGACTGCAACAGAGGGTCGAACACTTCCACATAGAAGACCGGCTCCCCGCTTTTCTCAAAACGGTTGCTGGCGGAGGGAAAGATCTGCATGTCCCCAAAAACCAGGGGCGTCTGTTCTTCCAGCAAGGCCTCGTCCATATTGACGGTGAGCTGGGAGACCGGTACGGCTCTGGTGCTCAGCGCCGGCCCGCCCAAAACGAACTCCTGACCGGAGAACGGGTCGACCACCAGAGGCATTTCATACTTGCCGAATTTCTGGCCACCTGCGCTCAGCACGAGCTTCAGGGTGTACTTTCCCGGAGCGATGTTAAAGCTGCTTTGGTAATCGAAGGAGCCCTTAGAGAAATCTTTCAACGCCTTCTTTTCGAAATCCAGCTTTACCGCGTCGCTGAAACGCGCGGCCACGGAGCCGTTCTCGCGATAGGCAATCCCCAGAACATTTACCTGAGAATGCACGGTGGACTTCTCCTTTTCGAAGTCGATGGAGGACCCGGGAATGGAAAGGGACAGGTTCACACGGGCCACGCCCGGGGCGGCGTAAAAATAAGGCGCCATGAGCGAGACGGGAATATCGCCCGGCTGTGAGGGCATTGCGACGCGCTCCTCCAACGCCTTGCCCTCGGGTTTGCCCACCAGCAGGTCAGTGCTTTTCACATCGAAGTAGCCGTTGCGCGAGCGCACCTGCACACCGGCGCGGTCGACCTTGACCTTGATTTTGTGAAAGCTGCCCTCGTGCGCTTGATTGGGCGGGACGTAGCCAAGAACGTAGTACTCTTTCATATCTTTCGCGATTTTCCCCAGACCCGTAAGGAGATCGTTGGTATTGAAGATCGGAAAGCCGCCGGTGCCTGAAGCCAGCGCATAAAGAACCTGCTGGTTGGTCGAGACGCTGTCCGGTATGGAGGGGATGATGGTCTGTGTGCCACAGCTTGGATACTGGTAAGCAAGGGGGCCATTACAGAGGTTGGGATTAAGGCTGGGGTTGTTGTAAGGGTTATTGGGATTGTTAAGGTTGGTGGTCGTGCCCCCCCCGCGCCCCGTACTGGGGCTACCCGTACTAGGGGTAGTACCCTTCGTGCCTCCCGTACTTCCCGTACTTCCCGTACCTCCCGTACTTCCTGTACTTCCATGGCCACCTCCGCCTGCTCCTCCCCCTGCGCCGCCCGTCCCGCCGCCCCCCACTCCTCCGCCGCCCCCTCCGGCGCCACCGTGTTGTGGGTCGGGATCAGCAGGGAAAGCCAGTGCGGCCAGAAGACCCGGCTGGTGAGGAAAAGGTGAATCGAGGTCCCGCAGGAAGGCTCCGGGCGGGAATCCCGGACGACCGACGCCGGGCTGGGTGATATTCATCCCCGGACTGGGGGTGGTTACGAGGCCGCGCACGTCGACCGGATAAACAGCGACGTTCGCCTTGTTCAGCGCGTCGATGGTGGCGGTGAGCTCCGCCTCGCGGTCCGCCGTGAGTGCAAATCCGCTGGAAAACAGTATGAGCGTTTTGCGGCCAGGAACCGGGCGCAGCGTATTCGCCAGATCGCGAATGGACAGCAGCACGCTCCGCGCGGCGAAGTCAGATTGGATGAGGCCCAGAGACGGTGCACCTATGGAAGCAAGTTCCACTGGCTGGCCCGCGATGTTGGGATTCATCCCGCCCATCTTGACGCTGCTCACGGCCTGCTTTAATCGATTCCCGTCCGCCGTGAAATTCTGAGCGATGCGCAGGGTTCCACTAAATTCCGCCACTGCCACCAGGCAATTCGGGGAAGCAGTGCTTTCGACGAATTTCGCTGCGGCGTCGCGCGCCCGCATCTGATCACCGGCCTGCATGGTGGAGTCGTCGAAGTAAAGGACCATGTAGCGTCGCGACTGGGGAGCATCCGGCTGAATGTCCGCGGCGCGCGAAAAGCTGGTGATGGTCTGCTCTGCGTCGTCTTCAAAGACATGGAATTCCTTCTGCTCCAGGTCGTGGATGTAATCGCCTTTCTTGTCGGTCACGATCGCGTCAACCAGAACCAAGTTGGCTTCCGTCTTGATCACAATCCCAGGGTTGGTCCCGGCCTGAGGGGCAGGCGCCTGCGCGCCCCCGGGGGCAGCCGGAGCCAGGGCGGAGTCGAGACCCAACCAGCCCAGAATGATGAAGAGACCCAGAGTCATAATCAAACGATGAATGAGACGTTGTCGAGACATGGTCGATCTCCTAGTAAGGGATTTCCACGGTGCGGTTCAGGCTGGAGATTTGACCGCCTTCGGATTCTCGGACCACGGAGCGCACCAGATAGGTTCCCGGTTTGACGTCAAAGCTTAATTTGAGGCTGATTCCGGTTTGCAAATATCTTTCCAGGGTCTGATCTCGCAACTTGAGCTGCAGGGCCTTCTCCTGGCCGCTCACCAAGTGACCGTCACGGTCAAACACTGCGATCACGAAGGTCAGGTTGTCAACGTTGCGGTCCTCTTGCTTGCTGAAATGTACTTGGTGCAAGTCCAGCCGGGTCAGGACGGCAAGCTGCGCGTCGGATTCGGTCTTCATGAAGAATTGGGTGTGAACTTCGATGGGCAGCTCGTGCATCTCGTCCTGAGAGAAGACGGCCTCCTGAATCTCTTCCTTCTCCTGTACGGTCGGGTCATCAGGCTTCCGGGGAGCATAGTAGCCGCGGCGCGCCTGTAAGGTGAGGTCGGTTCGTGCAACCAGCTTGACCTTAATCGGATGGAAGCCCCCATCGAGTTTCAGGTTTTGGGGAGAAAAAGCCAGTACGTAATAAGCCTGGGGAAGTGCGGCAGCCCGGTGGAACCCAGCCTCAAGGTCGTTACTGTTGTTGAAGAAGGTCCCCCCAGTATCGAGGGCGATGGTCCGTATGCCGTCGGTTTGTCGGTTGGCGCTATCCGTCAACATCAGGCTTTTCCGCCCCCAGGTGCTGGGGTTGGTTGAACTAGCGATGCTACGCTCCGTGACGTCAAGCGTGGCGTCGGTGTACAGCCCGCGGGCGTCCAGTGCGCTGACGATGACGTTGGAACGCAGGGCGCGATCGATGATGTTATCGAGTTCGTAGTGGAGAGTGTCCGTCAAGAAGCCGGCGGAGACGATTACCACGCTGCGCTGGCCGGGAAGGGAAGCCATGCCGCGCACGAGCAACTCGATTCCCCGCAGAGCGGCGCGCGACTCGGTTTCACTCAGGGTGAGGGAGCGTCCGGCATTAGCCTCTGCCTCGCTTTGCGCTTGCTGGAGGTACGCGGTGTTTCCGCCCCACTGACAAGTCAGGATTTCGTCGGTGGCCACCTGGAGGGCCTGCTCGTCATGTTGATCGAAAATGAGGTACGCCTCATAGGGGGGGATGGCTCCACAAGACGTGTCCTTCCCGACCACCGGGCGAGGACGAAGATCGAAAAGCGCCTGATGCACCTTGGCGACGTCATCCGTGAAGTCCACCTGGTTCTGCCCCGAGGCCGTGAAGAGTCCGACGCGGTCCCCGGCTTGGAGTGAAGTCGATAAATAATGGTCTGCCGCGTCCCGGGAGCGGATCAGGTCTTGGTAAGAGGTACTCACATCATCGAAATATACGCCCAGAAAGCGCCGGGCCGCGGAGGGTGAGATAGCGGATTCCTCAGTGATCTCAGCGTCGGGTTCAGGTTCAGGTTTCTTCTCGGGGGTCTTCGCCGCTACCTTTAGAGCGGGCTTCTCCACCGAGAAATGCGAAATGGTTTGAGGTTTTCCGCGATCAAAGAGCTGAAAGTCTTCCTTGCGAAGGGTGTCGACCGTCGCACCTTTATCATTCCGCACGACCACGCGGACCACCACAAGGTTGCGCTCAACTTGCAGCTTGAAGGCTGGTTCCACGTCGCGCGTGGAAATCTCCTTGGCAGATTCGGTTTGCGCGGTTGCATGGCGAGGGGCGAAAAGCGCGAGGGCTGTCAAGAGAATGACCCGTAGCGGAGAAGGCAAACCGCGCCCCGGTCGACCTGCGATGGTAGGCGTACGCACCATAAGTCAGGCCCACTTTAAACCAATCCCCACGCCTTTCACCTTGGAACACACGCAAAGCGTTCGGAATTGGACTCGATGCTTGCCTAGCTCTAAACTTAGTTTCCGGCCCAAGATGACCAAAGTCAAGTATAAGAAAATCGGGTTGTAATTTACTTTGAGGTTTTAGGGTGATCATCCCAAACTCCATATGCGATCCTGATCACCTTCAGGGATCAAGCCGGAGGACGACGCGGCGCCCTTTCGGCTAAATTGCTCCACTCGAAACATCGACAAGGCTTGATTTGAACTGATCAATCTGTAATGCTGCAAAGGAAGTTGTCCGTGGTTCTTTGCCCGCGGCAGTGCGGTGTTTCGGTCCGCGGACGTTTTCAGCCGTGCAGGATTGCGTCAATGATTGAGAGTCAAGCTAATGGCAACGGACTGCGGACTACGGATAATAGGGAGCTGAAAGCGGATCGCTGACAGTTCTTCAAGCTCATTTCCCGAGGTCTCATCGTGTCCTACCAAGACCTGCGTGAATTTATTACCCGCCTGGAACGGGAGGGCGAACTGAAGCGCATCTCTGCCGAAGTTGATGTCGATCTCGAAATCACTGAGATCACCGATCGCGTAACGAAGACGGGCGGGCCGGCATTGCTGTTTGAAAAGCCTCGGTCCGCGTGCGACGGGGTGAGTTACGCGATGCCGTTGCTCATCAATATGCTGGGCACGCGGCGTCGGCTGGAAATAGCGCTCGACGTTGCCTCACTCGACGACTTGACGCACCGCATTGACGATCTGCTCGACTTGAAGCCGCCCGATGGCTTCTTCGATAAAGTCAAGCTCCTGCCCAAGCTCTCCGAACTCGGCTCGTTCTTTCCCAAGAGCGTGCGCAGCGGCCGGGTAAAAGAAGTGATCGAGCGCGAGAACTTCTCTTTGGCGCGCCTGCCGATCATGAAGTGCTGGCCGCAGGATGGCGGGCGGTTTATTACGTTTCCGATGGTGGTGACGCGCAGCCCCAAGAGCGGCCGCCGCAACGTGGGTTGCTACCGTATGCAGGTGTATGACGAGCAGACGACGGGAATGCACTGGCAGGTTCACAAAGGCGGCGCCGAACACTTCCGATGGCTCGCCCGCCAGGGGAAGGGCCGCCGTATGGATGTGGCGGTGGCGCTGGGGGCTGACCCCGCCACCATGCTCTCCGGGGTGTTGCCCATGCCGGAGGATTTGGACGAGTTCCTTTTCGCCGGCTTCCTGCGCCAGCAGCCGGTGGAGTTGGTGAAGTGCGAGACCGTGGACCTGGAGGTTCCCGCCTACGCCGAGATCGTGCTGGAAGGCTACGTGGACCTCGATGACATTCGCACGGAAGGGCCGTTCGGCGACCACACAGGGTATTACTCGCTCGAAGACAAGTTCCCAGCATTCCATGTTACTTGCATCACCCGGCGGCGGGATCCTATCTACGTTTCAACTATCGTCGGGCGTCCGCCCATGGAAGACTATTGGATGGGCTACGCCGTGGAACGCCTGTTTCTGCCCCTGATGCGCAAACAGATGCCGGAAGTCGTGGACATGCATATGCCTGCGCAGGGCGTGTTCCATAACCTGATGTTAGTGGCGATTCGAAAGAGCTACCCGGGTCATGCCCGAAAAGTGATGCACGCCATCTGGGGGTTGCCCGGCGCCATGTTTACGAAGTGCATTGTGGTGGTGGACCACGATGTGAACGTGCACGACCCGGGCGAAGTCGCCTGGAAAGCCCTGAACCACATCGACCCCGAGCGCGATATTCAGTTTACGCTCGGCCCCGTGGACCAACTCGAGCACGCCTCGCGCCTGCCCAACTTCGGCTCCAAGATGGGAATTGACGCCACCCGCAAATGGCCCACCGAGGGTTTTACCCGCCCTTGGCCGGATGAAATCGTCATGGACCCGGAAGTGAAAAAGAAAGTCGACGACCTGTGGGCGGACCTGGGGCTGAAACCGATGAAAGTTTAGGAGGGAGGCGGACTCCCCAACTTTACTGGGCCGAAAGACCCATCCAGGACCAACATGCGACTCTCGCTTATTCAGATGAACAGCCGGGCAGCCGCCCGGGACGAAAACGTGGAGCGTGCCTGCCAGTTCGTTTCTCGCGCGGCGGCGGAGGGCGCGAACCTCATCGTCCTCCCCGAGTTTTTCAACTGTGAGTATTTCCCGCAGTTCCGCGATTACCACTTTATGGATTATGCGGAGCCAGACAGCGGCCCTACAACGGAGCGGATGCGCGCTCGAGCGAAAGATCTCAAGGTCTGGATTGTCTCCACGATCTTCGAGGTGGAACGCGCGGGGCTTTACTACGATACCGCCATGCTGATTAATCCCGAGGGCGAAATTACGGGCAAGTATCGCAAAGTCCATCCCGCCGCGCTGTTGAGCCTGGAGAAGATCTATTTTCGCGGGGGCTCTTCCTTCCCGGTCTTTAAGGTCGGTGAATGGACGGTGGGCATCTCGACCTGCTACGATAACCTATTTCCGGAGTCCTGCCGCTGCCTGGCAATCCGCGGGGCCGAGTTGATCATCGCGCCTTATGCCACCCCCATCGACGATCCGTGGGAAAACTTCCTAACCACTCGGGCGCTCGAAAATGGCGCATTTTTGGCGGCCTGCAATCACGTCGGCCGTGAGGGTGAATGGCGCATGTCGGGCAAAAGCATGATCATCACTCCCCGCGGCAAAATCGCCGTCGAAGCCAGCGGTTCGGAGGAGGAGATCATTTCCTGGGACATTGCCCGCGAAGATGTGTTTACCGCCCGGCGGAACTTCCCGCTCTTCCGCGACCGAAGGCCGGAAGTCTATTCGGTGATTAGCACGCCCGTGGAGGAGTTGCTGGATTAGCGGCAGAACGCAGGGGTAGTGCCGAATGAAGACTATTGGGGCTTGTGACCGTTGCCTTCGAATCCCTGGATGAAGCGGTCCATACGCTCGAAGAGCTGAGTTGCCTTTGTTTCCAAGGACGTCAGGCGGGCCTCCAGACCCTGCATTTGATCCGCCCGACGGGCTTCTTGGCCTTGCAGCTGCTCGGTCAGGCGGATTTCGGCCTGCGCCAGGCGGCCAACCAGGTCGGTGAGGGTAGCAATCTGCTCGCTGTTCTTGGCAATCTGCTCGTCATGCTTGACCATAATGGCTTTCAGCTCGGCGATCTGCTGGTCGTGCTTCTGCGCTGACGCCCAGAACTGCGCCTGCTGCTCGACGATGAACTGCATGGTCCGCTCGATATCCACGGGGATCAGTATAACTTGATGAACTAGGTTGTGCCTACCTTTTCCGTGATGTACTGCAACCGGTCCCACTCGCAATCGGCTGTCACCATATCGCTGACGCCGAGAATGAAATGGCTTTGATGGGCATAGCGTTCGACGGTTTCATCGATGGAGCAGCGGAACTCGTCTTCCGGGGTGCTGCTGGCGCAGAGCAAGGTGGAGGGAATCCCTCCCCAAATCGTGATGCGATCCGCGAAGACCGAGCGCAGTTCTTCGAGCCGGCAGCGGGTCATGGGATATGGACAAAGGGAGTCAGCCACGTCAAATCCGGCGCGCAGGTATAAAGGCAGGAGCCGCATATTCTCACCGTCAGTGTGGGTCATCAGGTATTTGCCTTTGCGGTGCAGCGCTTCGGCGTAATTAGCGAGAACGGGGAGGATGTACTTTTCGAAGAAGGGCGGATAAGTGATTAAATCGTCGTAGTTCCCGCCGAGAAGAAGGACCTCAGCGGGGGACTCCGCTCCGATGGCCTGGATCTGCCGGAAGTAGGGTTCGATCTGTTCCGCCAACCGGTGAACTTTTTCGGGGTAATCGTTCAGGGCATAAAAGAACTGTTCGAGCGGCAAGAGTTCCTTCATGATGTGATGGATCGGGCCGGCAGTTCCCTGGAGATAGCCGATCGCGAGCCCCTGCTCGCCTATCTCCCGGCAGCGGGCGAGGTAGCCTTCCCATTGCGGTTCGATTTTCAAGTGCGAAAAGATGTGCCCGACCACGTCGAAGTCACGCGGCTCGCGGATGGCATGTTCGGTGATCCAGGACATCGAGGCGCCGGCGTCCAGCATTTCCTCGGTGAATACCGAGGCCGTGCGAATCGACCCGGCCGGCGTGTGATATTCGACCACAGTCTCCTGACCGTGGCGGGTAACGCGGCGATCAACATCTTCGAGGGTTACGCGGAAAGGAATGACCGGAAGATGAAAGAGGCCGAGTGTGCGGTCGATCATGGCAGTTTCGTCGGCGACGTCTGTGAAGTCAGGAATCGAGGAGTAACAGCCCACGCCCAGGCGATCGGCGATTTCGCTTAGGGTGAGGGAACGCAACTCAGGCGGCAAGGTTCCGTGGCGCAAGCGGGCCCGGTACCAGAATTCCAGGCGGGGAACCCAAGGTAGCTGATCAGGGATATCGCCGTGGATGGCGGCCAGTACGCGTTCCCGGTGGGTCATGATTCCTCTCCTCAACTGAGCGTGCCGTAGTATAAAGCCTCTGTCCCATGTCTACCAAATCCGGTTGGCAAAACTCTCTCCCCCGGCTAATCGTCCTGCTCCTGTTTGCGGGCTCGATGGTTAACTACATCGACCGCTCGTTGCTGAGTGTGGTCATGCCGGGGGTGCGGCGGGATCTTTCACTGACCAATACGGACTACGGGCTGGCTATTCACGCGTTCTTGGTGATGTATGCGATCTTTTACATTCTGGGAGGTCGAATCGCGGATCGCCTGGGATACCGCCGCACCTTTTCCCTAACTGTGCTCTTTTGGTCGATGGCTACCATCGCCCACACGTTCGTGCAAGGCTTGCGCAGCCTGGTTTTTTGCCAGGCCATGCTGGGCATGGGCGAGGGCAGCTATTATCCCACCGCCATGCGCGGCGCCGCCGGGTTGTTTCCACCAGCCAGCCGCGCCAAGGCCGTGGGCACAATCCTCTCGGCAATCAGCCTGGGGATGTTGCTTACGCCTCCTCTGGTGGCCTGGACAACTCTTCATTATGGTTGGCGGGCGACGTTTCTGCTCATCGGCGCGCTCGGCTTCCTGCTCCTTCCTCCCTGGCTTCTGATTCATCGGCGAATGCGGTTCACTCCTGGGGCACTTGACCCTGCGTTTGCCGAAGAACGCGGTGTCGCGGCCGGCGTTCCCGCTGAACAAGAGATAACGCTGGGCGAAATTCTGAAAACGCGGAAGTATTGGTGCGTCCTTGCGGCGCGGGCATGCTCAGATGCCGCCTGGTATTTCTATCTATTTTGGATTCCCGGCTACTTTCAGGAAGCCCGAGGGCTCTCACTTCAAGCTGTGGGCAAACTTCTTTGGATTCCTTACTTCTGCTCCTTCGTCGGAGCCTTGGCCGGTGCGGCCGCGAGCAGCACCCTGATCCGCGGGGGCTGGGGTGTGAATCGCAGCCGCAAGACCGTCCTTCTGGCCGCGGCGTTTGTCTGCGCCCTTAGTGCCTCGGCCGGCTTCGCTCCGACTACCAATCTGGCACTGGCGCTCGTGAGTGTGGCCCTTTTTGCGCATCAATCCTGGTCAACGAATATTCATACCGTCATCACGGAAATTTCTCCGCCCAAGCACGTGGCGATCCTTTATGGGATGACAGGCGCCGCCGGGACCTTCATCGGCGCGGCAACGCAGTTAGTATTCGGGCCTCTCATCGATCTGCACGGGTACAAACCGGCTTTCGTCTGGGTGGCTGGAATGTATGTGCTGGCGGCGGGGTTGCTCGTCAGCGCAGGGGGTCTTGAACCCATTCGGGGAAGGGTGGGGGGGCTTCCTCGTTCGGCTCCGGTTTCCTCGCCGGAAGCTTGATTTCGGCAACTGCGGCTGCAGGGTTAATCGCCAAAAGCCGGCAGCGCCGCGCCAGCGGACGCTCGCGCTGGCTATTAGCTTCTGGCGCCCACGCTTTGCATCCGGCCAATTAAGCGCTGGGTTTGCAAATGGAATTCAGAAGCCCAAGTAAGACGAAGGCGTTGGGTACATGATGAAGATCCCAACCGGATGTGCGTTTTTCCCCGACACGCCAGATGTAAAAGTTCCCTTTCTGGATGGCGTAGCTGGAGACCTGGTCCCAGGGGATTTCTTTATACCCAAAGAGTTTCTTGATTTTGATCCCGGCAGTGCGGCTCACTTTGATGGCATCAAAATCCAGCTCTTCGCCATTGTTGTAGCGTTCCACGGTTTTCCGGTAAACCCCCTGATAGGTCTGCTCGATGAGTTTCTGTCCCAGTTTGGCGGGGTGCTCTACGCGGTTGCCGATGCGCATCTTCTTTCCTTCGGCGTCCTTCAATCTGAAAAGGTAGTATGTCCCGACGGGAATGAAGTTGATGCTGCGCTTGACCGCCTCGTAGCCAAAGCGCTCCACCGCATCCCAACGCATTTCCTTTTCGCCGAATAGTGACCGATACGAAATGCCGTCGTTGTGGAGCGACACGCGGATAGACTTGAGCCAGAAGATGAAGAAAATCGGCACGGCCAGGAGGATGAGGGCAAAAATCTGGAAACCCTTATCCGTAGTGGTGGTGAAGGCAAGACCGGCAATTGAAGCCGGCATTAGTGCCAGGATTGCGACGAAAACTATCACAATCTTGTTGCCTCGGTAAGTCTCCAGTTCAGGTCCCAACATCGTCTCACTCCTCTTTGAAGCTTCAACTGTCTAATCGGCATTCAGCGCTTAAAACTTGCGTGAGCCTAGCATCGGGCAGGGGGTGAGTCGAGACACGGGTGTCCTTCCATGGCAAATTTACTGCTTTTTCCGCGCTCCGGCCTCCCATGGCCGGCCACCTGGGGACAAAGTCAGGAGGTGTTGAGAATGCGGGGTGTGAGCGCCGGGGGATCAGGCGGATTCAGGGAACGCCGGTGAAGTGGCGCCGAGCATCACGCCAACTTCCGCCCCCCGATTCACATTCAGAGCTTTCGCCGCGGATCCCCGATTGGTGCAGATTTCGATATACCCGGAACTCCCGACGATAGCAAAAATCTCCGAGGGCTTGCCCATCGAATACGCCAGGTTCAAGCGCGTGATTTCCTGCTGGTTGATAAGGAATTTGAAGGGCGGTGGGTTCTCCGCAAACAACTGGGGAACATCTTCCGGGGTGATATTTGTAGTAATATTCCCGAACTTGTCTACTCTCAACGTGACGCCCTTAATCAAGTTCTCACCAATCCGCTTGGGTTTGGGGGAGGTAAATTTGGTGAAGTCGGTAATGGGATCGCCGAATTTATCCACTTCCACCCATTTACTCAGCCATCCGGCGACAGGAGCAAAAATGTCGCGTCCCTGAAAGGTGTTACTGACCGGGTTGAGGAAGTAATGGTCGGCAGTGATGTGGCGGACTTCCACATTCTCTTCGCGTTCGTAGATCAAAGAGAGCACACCGTTATCGGGAGCGACAAACTTGTAAGCCATGGTACGCACCAGCAGCGGGCGGCGCGAAGTGCCCACGCCGGGGTCAACGACGACCAGGTGAATAGTATCGGAAGGGAAAAAGCGGTAGCTCTGGGCCAACGTGAAAGCTGCGTCAAAGATATCGTAGGAAGCAACCTTGTGGCAGATGTCCACGATTTCGACGTCCGGGTTGATATTCAGGATGACGCCCTTCATGGTGCCGACGAAGTGGTCGGACGTGTCAAAATCCGTGATCAGCGTAACAATAGGCTTGCGGGCCAAATTCATCTCCCAATAGTTGATTTCCCCCGCGGTGGCTTCAATCAAACTTACGGAAACCTGGGGGCCTTGTCAAGCTCGCTGCGCGTTCCCCTGAGCCGCGGTCTTTCACGGCCGGCGCTGAATGCGGCCGAATTGGGTGAAGTCGTAGTTGGGGTCAAGCTCCACGGCGCGCAACCAGGCGTGGACGGCGTTATCCGTCTCGCCAAGTTCGAGGAAGCTGAATCCCAGCGCGTGGTGGACAAAGGGATCCGCGAAGCGGTAGGTCAAGGCCTCATCATACGCGGCCTGGGCGCCGACCCAGTTCTTGTACCGAACGCATTGGAAGCCCCGCTCGCAGGCGGCCGCCCACGGCTCGAGCTCCGGCGTGACCTCCATGGGGAGCGGCCGCTCTTGCCATAAGTCCAACAGCCGGTGCGCACACTCCCGCAGATTGTCACGCGCCGGGGAGTTCGCAAAGATCGCCACCGACTGCACCAGCTCGCAGAGTGCACGGTTCAAGTCCTGCGGCGAGGGATCGGAAGAATAAAGCAGGCTCAATGCGCAGCGATAGTGCTCCCGGCTCTCGATCAGGGACTCGGCTTTCATCAGAAACTCTTCCGCCTTGGCGTGGCGCGGATCTATCTCCAAGGCTCGCCGGTAACAAGCGGCCGCGCGGTCCAAACGCCCCAGTGTTCCGTATGCGTTGCCCAATAGATAGTGCGCGTTGGCGTCGGCGGGCGCGGCCTCGACGGCGCGCGAAAGGGCCTCCACCGCGTCTCCGCCACGCTGGGTTTCAAGGTAGCACAAGCCCAGTTGGCTCCAGGCGTCGGCGTTGGCGGAATCCTCGACCACCAGGTCTTCCAGCAAGCTGATCGCCACCGGGAAGTCCGCCTGGCCAAGGGCCTCCATGGCCCGCGCCAGCCTTTCGTCAGGTGGGTTGTTGGTCACCGGGGCCTCCGCTTACCAGGGTATGGCATTTCGCCGGTCCCGCCTCACTTGGGGCACCGTTCCTCATTTGCTGAACATGGCACGAAACTGCTCCAGATTAAGCGGCGGCGTACGCGCTGTTCCGAGGTTCTCCTTGACGTGATCGCGGTGGCTCATTCCCACCAGCGCGCTGGTAATTCCCGGGGTGGAGCGCACAAACTGAATGGCCCGCTGGGCATCGGTGCGCAGTCCCGGGAACCGTTCGCGGATTTCCTCCGGCAGGCCTTCTGCCAATTTCTGTTGCAGAAGACTGGCGCTCGCGAAAACCATCATACCGTTCGCGCGCGCCACCTGCAGGACAGGAACGGCTCTGCCGTCGAACCGCTGGGTGTTGGCCGTCAAGGCTTCCGGCATGGCGAGGTTGAAGGGCAGTTGGATGGCGCGAAAATGATGGTCCTTGCCACCGACCTCTTCTGCGGCTCGCAGCAGGTCTGCCAGCGACAACGCCTCAGGCGACTCCGGACCCACACGGTAGCCATTCCAGGTCGCGGTTCCGTACACGCGGATCTTGCCTTCGCTCGCCCCTTTCTCCAGAGTCGCGAAGGCTGCCCGCACCCGCCGGTCAAATTCCTCGCGCGAAACGTGAGGAATTTGGGTTTCAGGATTATGCAAGTAGTAAATATCCAATGTCTCGAGTCCCAGATTCCGCCGGCTCACTTCAATCTGGTTCTCGAGGTACTTTGGCGACATCACGTGGCAGCCCGCCACCACTTCTTCCAATCGCACCAAACCGGTATCGACCAGCGTCTGTTGAAAATAGGCGGAAGGGTCATCAGGCTCGCAGGCGTCGAAAGTCAGAAACCCGCCCTTGGTGGCAATCATCACCTCATCGCGCCGGACTTTGCCCTCGGAAATCACCGCCGCGAGCGCCTGGGCGATGGAGCGCTCACTGCGCTGGTGCCGGTAGTTCACGGCCGTGTCAACGATGTTGACTCCGCTTTCCAGGGCCAGCGCGACCGCCTCGCGGTAGAGCGCGTCATAAGCGGCGGTGGGCTCTCCCAAGTAGGTCCCGATCCCGATCGAGGATACCCAGAGGTCCTGGACTTCTCGGAAATTCCCTGGAAGATCCGGTTCAAAACGTTGTCGACAGCGGGCCGTCCCCTCCGCCGTCGCGTGTCCTGGCGTCAACATGTGTGCAGATTCTCCCTGAAACCCCTTGTTTTTTTAACCTGAATTTTCTGCGAGAGCAAGGAAATACAGGTCAGTCCATCTCCGCTTTGACCAAGAAGATCGGAATGGGGCTTTCGTGCCGCACCTTGGTGATGGTTGTCCCGTGGATCAGGTCGGAGATCAAACGGTGTCCGTGCGTGGCCATGGCGATGAGGTCGCATTGCTCGGTCTGCGCCGTCTTCAGAATGGCGCGCGCGGGCTCACCGCTGGCGTGCCGCACCGTGGCCCGAAAGTTTTCTCCACGCAAATCGGCAGCCAATTTCTCCAGAAACTCCCGGTCGTCCTTGATTTCCTGGGAGTCGGAGAGATTCAGGTTTTCCTGCCACTGCGCCGCCCACCCGGTGGATACGTGGAGCAAGAGAATCTCCGCGCCGGTTAAGCGCGCCAACTCTTTAATGGGCGGCAAGAGGAAACCGTCTGCCTTGCTGCGGTCGAGCGCTACAAGAATTCTTTTGAACATCGGGCGCCTCGTTAATGCATCCAGTCTCGAACCGTCTGGACCAGAAGGTATGCGTTCAGTACAGCGATGATTGCCGCCACGGTCCATGAAAGCAATTGCAACCATCGCGCATTTACAAATTTTCCCATCATGCGCCGGTCGCTGGTGAACTGTACCAGGGGCACGACGGCGAAGGAGAGTTGCAGGCTCAGGATGACCTGGCTGAAGATCAAGAGCTTGGCCGTGCCATGCTGACCGAAAAAGATGACGGTGATGACAGCCGGGATAATGGCCAGAAGGCGTGTGATCAACCGGCGTAGCCAGGGAACAAGGCGTATGTTGAGAAAACCCTCCATCACGATCTGGCCCGCCAGGGTTCCGGTCAAGGTGGAGTTCTGGCCGGAACAGAGCAGGGCCACGGCAAACAGGATGGCGGCCAGTTGTGATCCGAGCAAGGGAGTAAGGGTATGGTACGCCTCCTGGATCTCGGCGATCTGCGTGTACCCGGCCCGATAGAAAGTGCCCGCCGCCATAATCAGAATCGCGGCATTAATCAGAAAGGCAAAGTTGAGAGCCAGAAATGAATCCAGGGAGTTATAGCGGATGGCGGTCCGCATGCCCTCCGGCGTGCGGTCGATGGCCCGAGTCTGCACTAGCGACGAGTGGAGATAGAGGTTGTGCGGCATGACGGTGGCGCCCAGCATGCTGATGGCAATGTAAAGCATCTCGTGATTGGTAAGGATTTCCGGCGTAGGGACGAAACCCTTGGCAATCTCGACGACGTTTGGCCGCACCAGAAGGAGTTCAACGAGGTAGCAACCGCCGATGATCCCAATGAGCGAGACCACCAGGGCTTCGAGATAGCGGAAACCCTTGTTTTGCAGATAGAGGATGGCGAGTACATCGAACGCCGTCAAGCAGACGCCGAGCAGCAGGGGAATGTGAAAAAGCAGGTTGAGGGCGATGGCGGAGCCGATCACTTCCGCCAAGTCGCACGCCGCGATGGCAATTTCGCAGAAAACCCAGAGGGCGATGCTGGTCCGCGGCGAATAATGCGCCTTGCAAGCTTGCGCGAGATCGAGTTGTGTGACAATGCCCAGCCGGGCGGCAAGCGCCTGAACCAGGATTGCCATGAGGTTGGAAATCATCAGAACGGAGATCAATTGGTAAGCGAAGCGCGAGCCACCGGCGATATCGGTGGCCCAATTGCCCGGGTCCATGTATCCCACAGCCACTAGAAAACCCGGCCCGGAAAAAGCGAGAAGCTTCCGCCAGAAACCAGCCCCGGCGGGGACGTACACGCTCCGGTGCACCTCCGGTAAGGATGGCATGCCCCGCGCATGATTATACGGTGCTGTCGGAGTCCGACGCTGACTCATGGAACGACCAGTATAAGGGACTTTTCTTCGGAGGCTACTGACTTTCCGAAATCAAGCTGAGCGAAAATTGCCGTATCATAGGTCGCGAATTCCGCCCCCGCGCATGGATCAGGATGCTGGGGTTCGGCAAGTCAGGTGGTCTCGAGCGCTTGAAGCCGCACTTCAATGTCACGCAACCACGCTTCATCGCGGACACTGGAAAGATTCGCGTGAACGATTTCAATTCCGCCGCGTCGCCCTGTCTCTGAGAGGCAGGCCGCCACGCTCAGATCCGAGGCGGCTTCGGGAATAGCAATTCCCGTAAGCCCTGCGATTTCGCGCCCCACTGCCAGCGCCATCTCCGCCGTCTCCAGAGGTACGGCGGAAGCGGCCTGGCTGGCGGCCGCGATGGCTTGATTGCATGCTGCTTGTTCCGCCTCCGTGCTCTTCGGTAATTTGGAAGCGCGCACCACCGATTCATAGCTCTGGGCGTCGCGGTCGATATTTTCCATCAGCCGTTCCCTTAATGTCGTCAGGCGCGCGCGTGCGGCTTCGAGCGTTGCGTGGTGTACTGCGAACGATTTCCGTTTCAGCGTAACGTCGCATGCCATCTCGCCCAAGGCCGCAGCCAATGCTGCGGCGAGGGCAGCAACGCTTCCACCGCCGGGTGTCGGGGTAGGTGCGGCGACGGCGCTTACGAATTCCTGGACCAGCGTGCGCAGGGGCGGGCTGGGGCGAGAAGGTTGCGCTGCTGTCATGCCCAGAATTTGCTCCAAGCGGTTTTCGACGATCAATTCCGGCCGGAAATTCTGAACTTGCATGTGAAGTATGGCGACATCTTCCAGCGCCCGGCGGGGGACCAAGCCCACGATCTCACTGCCCGCGATCGGGACGCCGCGCGCCGCTGCTTCCTTGGCAACCGCGTCGAAAACGGTTCCCATTGAGGTCGTCTCGAAATCCGTCAGGTTCATCGAAACCTGTGTGAGGTGGCGGGTTTTCAATTCCACACCCATGGCTTTGACGCCCGCGAATCCCCCGCTCGAGGCGCGTATCTTCCTGGCGATGGCTTTGGCCAGGGCGACCTCAGAAGTGTCCAGGTTAATGTTGTAAGCGATTAGGAGTTTGCGCGCTCCCACGATCGTGGCCCCGGCTGTCGGGTGCAGCGCGGGCCCGCCAAAATCAGGGTGGCGGGCAGAATTGATATGAATCTCCTCGCGCACTCCTTCGAATTGGCCGCGGCGGATATTCTCCAAGTCCTTCCGTTCTGGCTTGCGTGCCGCAGCCTCGTAGAGATAAGTGGGAACCTTAAACCGCCGCCAGGCTTCTTCTGCTACCCATTCGGCAATGCGCACGCAGTCCTCCAGCGTGACCCCCGCGATGGGGACAAAGGGAACGACGTCGGTCGCCCCCAAGCGGGGGTGCGCACCTCGGTGATGGTTCAAGTCAATCAGTTCCGCGGCCTCGCCGATGCCCCGCAGCGCAGCCTTGCCAACACTTTCGCGCGTTCCGACAATGGTAATCACCGAGCGGTTATGGTCCGCATCCATTTGCTTGTCGAGTAGATAAGCGTCCGGCCCGGCGAGCAGGGCCCGAATGATCGCCTCTACGACGGCGGGGTCGCGCCCTTCGCTGAAGTTGGGAACGCATTCAACAATAGTCTGCATGATGGGAATGTATCACGGATGGCAAGACCGTCCGTGGTTCGCCGTCCGTCGCCGGTCTTCCGCCCTCACTCCTCATTTCCAAGCTGCCAGCGGTCAGGCTTTTTGGTAAAATACCTCCGATCGCAACCCGGAGGTTTCCGTCGATGCCCACTTACGAGTATGCCTGCAAAGAGTGCAAAAAAACCTTCACCCTAATTATGACGATCGAGGGACACGACAAAGCGCGCGTTGCCTGCCCGAAGTGCAAGAGCCGGAAGGTCGAGCAGCAGCTTGCCGGCTTTTTTGCCGTGACCTCAAAGAAAAGCTGAAGGCGGCAGTGACGGCTGACAAGGGAGAAGGGTGCATTAGGAATTTTACCCCGCACTCTGCGCGTCCGGGATGTTCACCCCCACCTTTTTAGCGAAGTTAATCGCTTGGTCATAGCCCGCATCCGCATGGCGTGCGACGCCGATACCCGGGTCGTTTGTCAGCACACGATTCAGACGCTTCGCCATTTCCGCCGTGCCATCCGCCACGATCACTTGCCCCGCGTGCAGTGAATAGCCAATCCCCACCCCGCCACCATGATCAAATGAAACCCAGCTTGCGCCGGAGGCGGTGTTGAGCAGGGCATTAAGCACAGGCCAATCCGCGATGGCGTCGCTCCCGTCCTTCATGCCTTCGGTTTCCCGGAAGGGCGAGGCGACGGAGCCGCAGTCGAGGTGATCGCGTCCGATTACGACCGGCGCTTTCAGCTCGCCTTTGGCCACCAGATCGTTCACGCGGTCGCCGAAGAGCGCTCGCTCGCCGTAGCCCAACCAGCAGGTGCGAGCCGGGAGTCCCTGAAACTTCACGTGCTTCCGCGCCAGCCGAATCCAGCGGTGCAGAATCGCGTTGTCGGGGAAAAGTTCCAGCAGCAGATCGTCCGTGCGATGGATATCCGCCGGCTCGCCCGAGAGCGCCACCCAGCGGCAGGGTCCCCGGCCCTCGCAGAACAGCGGCCGGATGTAGGCGGGAACGAAGCCGGGGAAGTTGTAGGCATCCTTCACACCGCCGTGTTCGAACGCCATGGTGCGGATGTTGTTCCCGTAGTCGAAAGTTGCGGCGCCGAGCTTCTGGAGTTCCAGCATCCCGGTTACGTGCCGCGCGATGGATTCATACGAGCGGCGCAGATAGTTTTCCGGACTCCGGCGCCGCAACTCCGCGGCATCTTCGAGGCCCAGCCCGGAGGGGATGTAACCATTCAGCGGATCGTGCGCGCTGGTCTGGTCCGTGAGCAGGTCAGGGACAACCCCGCGCCGCGCCAGTTCCGGAATGACGTCAGCACAGTTGCCCACCAGCCCCACGGAAACCGCCTGCTCTTGCCGGACCGCATTCTTGAGGATGCGGATCGCCTCATCCAGCGAGTTGACGCAGATGTCGCAATAGCCCGCGCGGATGCGGCGCTTGATGCGCTCCGCGTCGACCTCAATGCCCAGGAAAGCCGCGCCGTTCAAGGTGGCGGCCAGCGGCTGTGCCCCGCCCATGCCGCCCATTCCCCCCGTGACCACCAGCCTGCCGGCGAGGTCGCTCCCAAAGTGCTTCTCGGCCGCCGCGGCGAAAGTTTCGAAGGTGCCTTGCAGGATGCCTTGGGCGCCGATGTATATCCAGCTTCCCGCCGTCATCTGCCCGTCCATGATCAGGCCCAGGCGCTCGAGCTCGCGGAATTTTTCCCGAGTGGCCCAGTGGCCCACCAGATGGGCGTTGGAGATCAGCACACGCGGAGCCGCCTCGTGGGTCCGGAAAATTCCCACGGGTTTTCCGGATTGCACGAGCAGCGTCTCATCATTCTCCAGGCTTTTGAGGGCTTTAACGATCGCGTGATAACAGGCCCAATTGCGTGCGGCCTTACCGGTGCCGCCGCAGACGATCAGGTCTTGCGGGCGCTCCGCGACTTCCTCATCAAGGCTATTCATGAGCATCCGCAGGGCGGCTTCCTGATGCCATCCCTTGCAGGTTAGCGTGGCGCCACGCGGCGCGCGAACCGGTTGGTAGGAAGGGGCAAGTGCGCTCTCGCCCGTACCCGGCTGTGCCATGTGGGTCCCCTCCTCACAAATCTTAGCCGATCGTTATCGGAAGGGAAAGGCGCTGCCTTCCAGCTTCTTGCTGGGGTGGCCTGACCTGGCCCGGGTAGAAAAAGCCATGTTAAGATGGCGTGGGAACTTCTTGACCGACGCAGTAAACTCTGACAACTCCATGGGCTCGGGCGAATTCAGAACGCTCAACGAAATGTTCCTGAAGGCGGTCGCGCAGCACTCGAAGCCGGATTGTTTCCTGTTCAAGAGTGCGGGGCGATATCAGGGCCTTTCTTCGCAGGACGCGTTGCGCAGAGCGGCGGCACTGGCTTCCGTGCTTGACCGCTTGGGCGTTGCGCGCGGCGACCGGGTGGCAATCCTCTCGGAAAATCGCGTAGAGTGGGCGCTCACGGATTATGCGCTCTTGGGCCTGAGCGCCATCCCGGTGCCAATTTACACTACCCTTCTCGAGCCCGACATCGAATACATCCTGCGCGATTCCGGGGCAAAGGGCATTGTGGTGGCGACGGAATTGCAACTTCAAAAAATCATAAACGTTCGTCCCCACCTGCCGGATTTGAAATTCGTCCTGGCGATGGACTGCACCAAACTCGAAGGGGCTGACGCGGAATGCTGGGAGAGCAGCGTTGCGCTCGCACTCGGCTGGCCGGGAAATGCCGTGGAGTCATTCACGGCCAAAGCGCTGGCCGCGCAGCCGGAGGACATCGCCACCATCATCTACACCTCAGGAACGATGGGCCAGCCCAAGGGCGTCATCCTGACGCACGCCAACATCGTTTCCAATGTGCAAGCGTGCCAGGAGCGTTTTCCGCTGACCTCGAAGGACGTTGGCATGTCGCTGCTGCCGCTCTGCCACATCCTCGAACGCACTCTCGACTACCTTTGTTTCTGGACGGGCACCTCAATTGCTTACGCGGAAAGCCTGGACGCTCTGCCGTTGAACCTGCGCGAAGTCCGGCCCACCTTGATGGGCGTCGTCCCGCGCGTGCTCGAGAAGATTCACGACCGGGTGATGGACGTCGTCGGTCATGCTCCGCCGGCGAGGCAGAAACTCTTCCACTGGGCAATGGCAGTGGGCAAGCAGGCCTTCCCCTATCGGCTCAAGCGCCGGCGCATTCCCCTGGGCTTGTGGCTGAAGCAGGCGATTGCGGATGCGCTCATCTTCTCCAAAGTGCGTGAACAACTGGGCGGCCGCGTTGCGATTCTGGCTTCGGGGTCCGCTCCGCTGGCGATGGAACTGGCGGAATTCTTTCACGCCCTGGTCTTGCCGGTATACGAGGGCTATGGGCTGACGGAAACCTCGCCGGTTGTCTCCATCAATTATCCGGATCACACGAAGCTCGGAACCGTGGGTCCGTTGATTGAGGGAGTGGAAGTCCAGTTCGGCGAGGCAGGGCAGGAACACGACGAGGGAGCGGGGCGCGAAATCCTGATTCGAGGGCCGAACGTTGCGCCCGGTTACTACCACCTGGAGGAAGAAACGCGCGCCGCTTTCCAGGGCGGATGGTTTCACACCGGCGATCTGGGGGCAATGGACAATGAAGGATACCTGCGCATCACCGGCCGCAAGAAAAACCTCTTCAAAACCTCGGGGGGGAAATACGTCTCACCAGAGAAGCTGGAAAACCTCTTCCAGAGTCATCCCTACGTGCACCAGATTGTGGTGCTGGGTGAGGCCCGCAAGTTCGTGGGCGCGCTCGTAGTGCCGAACTTCGCGCGGTTGGAAGACCACGCGCGGGCCCACGGCCTGGCTCTTTCGAGCCGTGCTGACCTGGTTCGGCACCCGGAGATTCAGGCCTTCATGCAACAGCTCGTGGACGAAACCACCCGCTGGCTGCCGCCCCACGAGAGGATTCGCCAGATCGTTCTTTTGCCGGAGGAACTGAACATGGCGGCCGGCGAAGTCTCCGCCACCTTGAAGGTAAAGCGGCGGTTCGTGGAAGAGAAATACCGCGGCGCGATCGAGGAAATGTTTTCGCGGCACGCCCCGCCGGGGCAGGGTTTGCCGGAGGCGGCTTTGCGGCGGTCGTCATAGGTAAGGAGGGCTCGCGCGGATGGCCGGAAAAACCTACGACGTGGCCGTGATCGGGGCGGGAGTCTTTGGCGCCTGGACGGCCCGGCAGCTTCGCCGCGCCGGCCGCAGCGTGATCCTGGTGGATGCTTACGGCGTCTCCAATAGCCGGGGGAGCTCCGGCGGTGAGTCGCGTATTATCCGTATGGGTTATGGCAAGGATGAGATTTATACCCAATGGGCCTGGCGCTCGCTGGGTCTTTGGAAGGAATTTTTTCAGCTTGTGGGGGATGACTTATTTCATCCTACGGGCGTCCTGGGCCTGGCCGACGCGCGGGATACATATGTCGCGGACTGTATCCCCGTCCTCGAGAAAGCCGGGGTGAGAAGCGAAAAGCTTTCACGCCAGGATCTCGCCCAACGTTATCCCCAGTTCGCCCCGGACGGCATCACCTGGGGTCTGTTTGAGCCGGAGGGCGGCGTGCTGATGGCGGGGCGGGCGGTAGAAGCGCTGGTGCGGGAAACGCGCAAGGACGGGGTTGAATATCTACACGGAGCGGTCCTGGCGCCGAGAGGGCAGGGCAGACTCGCATCCGTGGCGACGCAGAAAGGGGAAGTTATTGACGCCGGCCTGTTTGTCTTCGCCAGCGGCCCCTGGCTGCCCAAGATCTTCCCGGACCTGCTGGGCGGCCGCATTTTTCCGACCCGCCAGGAGGTGTTCTTTTTCGGCACACCCGCGGGCGATGCCCGCTTCCAGCCGCCCGCCTTTCCAACCTGGATCTTTCTCACGGATATGGTGTATGGGATGCCGGATCTTGAATACCGCGGCATGAAAATCTCGTTTCATCACCTCGGACCTGCCATCGACCCGGATGCGGCGGATCGCGTGGTCAGTGCGCAGTCCCTCCGGGCGATGCGGGACTACGTGGGGCGCCGGTTTCCCGCCTTGAAGGATGCGCCCGTCGTCGAGTCACGGGTCTGCCAGTATGAGAATACTTCGAGCGGTGATTTCCTGATCGACCGCCACCCGGCATTCGAGAACGTTTGGCTGGTGGGTGGGGGATCAGGACATGGGTTTAAACACGGGCCGGCGCTGGGTGAGTACGTGGCGGCACGCCTATTGGAAGGCGGCGAAGTCGACGCGCGGTTCTCGCTAGCGACCAAAGCCACCCTGCGCAATCGATCCGTTATTTGATGTTCCGGGCCGCGCCGTTAAGTTTTGCGCTTCGCCTGGTCGGCGACGGCCTGCGCGGCGCGCGCTACGGCTTCGGGATCGCCCAGGTAGTAGTGCTGCAGGGGCTTCAATTCGTCGTCCAGTTCATAGACGAGGGGGATTCCCGTGGGGATATTTAATCCCACAATCTCCGCTTCTGAAACGTTATCCAGATACTTCACCAGTCCGCGCAGGCTGTTGCCGTGGGCGGCGATGACAACCCGTTTGCCGGAGCGCACCACGGGCGCGATGGTTTCATGCCAGTAGGGCAAGGTGCGCGCCACCGTGTCTTTCAGGCATTCGGTGAGCGGCAGCTCCCCGCGGGTCAACCCGGCATAGCGGGGGTCCTTGCCGGGATAGCGGTCGTCGTCGGGGGTAAGCGCAGGCGGCTGGATGTCATAACTGCGCCGCCAGATTTTCACCTGGGCTTCGCCGTACTTCTCAGCGGTCTGCGCCTTGTTCAATCCTTGCAGCGCGCCATAGTGACGTTCGTTCAGCCGCCAGGTGTTGTAAACCGGAATCCACATCTGATCCATTTCTTCGAGCGCCACCCACAGCGTCTTGATGGCGCGCTTCAGCACGGAAGTATAGGCTACGTCGAAGACGAAGCCATCTTTGTGAAGTTGCCGGCCGCCTTCCACCGCTTCCTGGAGGCCCTTCTCGCTCAGCCCCACATCCGTCCAGCCGGTAAAAAGATTTTCCTTGTTCCAAACACTCTCTCCGTGCCGCAATAACACGAGCTTAAACATAAGTGCGTCTCCTCCAATGGTCGTACTTGCCAAAATCTGAGCCGGGTATTATATGCGGAATCGGGACTGAGCGGTGAGCGGTGAAAAGTCACGGTAGCGGTGTCATTTGCTGTGACACGGCCATCTTGGCCGTGACCGTTCACGGGCAGGATGCCCGTGCCACGTCGCGTGTTCGTGTAGGGGCGAACGGTCGCCGCGGCGACCCCTACAATACAGGCCTTGCACCCGCGTCCCCAAACGCTCATTTCCTGATCGAGTGCCGCGGAGGTGGACCAAGTACGCCCACCTCAACGCTCCTGCTGGCAGTCAAGTTACGCTGCTGGTCATGGCACAGAGACGGCACAGAGAAGAAACTGGCTTTGCCACCAATGACATGGTAAAAGTAGATCATGAAGACGATCCACGCAGTCTATGAAAGCGGCGTATTCCGACTGCTGGAAACGGTCGAACTGCCGGAGCGCACTGAGGTGGAGTTTGAGCCACGCCCGGTTGCGCGAGCGGAAGATCGTAACGGCCAACTGGACGCCATTTACGCCATTTTGGGCGAGCGCTACCAATCAGGCGAACCCGATGTGGCTGCCCGCCATGATGAGCACCAGCCATGACCGTCTGCGTGGACCACGTCTCGTTCACGATCATGCGCCGCATGGGAATATCCAAAGCATTTACCAACGACGGGCACTTCCGGGCAGCGGGATTTGAACCGCTGTTTTAAGTATCACGTCATCTCATCGCACCCGAATCGCAGGGCTCAGACCGCCCTGCGCCAGCCTGCCAATCCATTGAAGCCCCTTGCGAAAGAGATTTCTCTTGAATTTTGAATCCGCGGTTTGCCCCTCCGCCTGCCACTCGCCACTCATCGCATGTCACTCGTCACTGCTCTTAGCCCGTCATCTGGCCCCGTGTACGGGGCGGCTTCCGCATGGCCGTCCAACGCGGGTAGCGCAAAGCGGCGGAGCCTCCGCGATTCGTCATCTACCCCCATGTCCGGAGCGGCTTTCGCATGGCCATCAAACCCGGGTATCCTGGTCGGCGGCGTTGCCGACGCCACATGCCGCCCCTGACAGGCCTTGCCCCCGCGTCCGCAAGCGGTCATTTCCCGATCGAGTGCCGCGGAGGGGGGCCAAGTACGCCCACCAGCGCGCTACCTGCTGATCAACCAAAGCCCTATTGCGGAGGGAAGGTGGACAAAAAGGTTCCAAGGAACGACGCCGTCCATTGCAGGTAATCGGCGTTTACCTGATCACAACCTGGCAATGTGGGTATGGCGAGGCATTGCTGATACTGTGGAGGATTAAACTCTCGATTCATCACAATCACACCGATAACCGTGTTGCCGCGCGCCATCAAAGTTTCGAAGGCCTCGGCATTCATGGTAAGGGCATGATAGCCGGCCCACGTCTTCCGATTTATAACTAGCCCATCAGAGGGACGCGAAGAAGGCTGCCAATAACTAAAATACGGGTTTTCCATCCATGTGATCGGGAGCTTGTGTGACCAAACGCCTTCCCAACCGGTGGTGATCTGCTGCATCTGGACCGGCGAATCGGCGTGGGCCGATGCAATCCACACCATGTACTTGCCACCGGAGAGCGTTACCTTGCACATGCCGGAATCGTTTGAGAGCTCAGCCCCGGAAGGCAACGCAAAGCTGCCGCCAGAGCCAGGATTGACGTAGTTATCAAGGGGGATCGAAGAGAGCTCCGCCGCACTCAACCCGGCGGTAGCTGCGATCTGGATCAGAGCAGTAGGGTTGTCTGATGATGGAGCCAGCTCCCCCACCGTGCTGCGTCTCAATCGAACGAAATCCAGTTCGCCGCAGTTTACGCCTGTGCCAGAAAAACCTTCCGTGGTGGAGAAAAACACTCCCGCTGTGGGCGGAGCAGCTACGGGCTGCTGATAGGCAGGAGCACTACCCAGCAGGCTTAAGTACGAAGCTGCGATGGCCCAGCTTACACCCGCCGCTCCATCCTTGAGACCACCCGAACCAATTCCGACGACTTCCCCGCTCGAATTAATGACTGGAGCACCTGAGAGACCCGGCAGCAAATGGCCCTCCAAGCGAAGGATGCGAGCGGATAGTGATGGCGAGCCAGCGCGTGCGATCTGCTGGGCAAGTGTGTTCGTCAGCAAATCCTGCAAGATGGGAGAACCAATCGTCACCGTAAGCGAGCGATTATCCAGCGTAGGAACACCGTAATAAAATCCGATGGCTTGCAGCCGCTCGTTGACGCCAGGAGCAAGCGAACTTTCTTTCAATGGAGCCGCTGAAGGGCTGTAGTTAAGATGTAGAAGCACTAGATCGGCATCTATAAGCTGCCGGATTGGCTGGGCGGCTACTTCACCGTGGCCTTGAAAGTAAGCCGCGATGTGTTCACAAGCAGCCACAACGTGGAGCGCGGTCACAACCTGCTGCGAATTCCCCCACAGAAATCCTGACCCGGTGCGACTCTCGCCGCCGCAGTTGCGCCCGATAACTTGAACCACGGAACGAGCGACGGCGGTCATAGTCTGGGCCGAGGGTCCCTGATCCGCCGAAAACGCGTGGGGCACAGCAAAAGCAAGACCCACGTGCCAAAGAAGGACCAGACCGAACTTGATTAACGGTCTCATTTAACGACAAACCAGCTTATAGGCCGCGTCGATTACCGACTCACGATGAGCGCTGTCCACTTCCGCGACGGAATCTGCCAAAACTTTCCACGCGTCTCCAGCGCTTCTCATGGCATTTATCTGCTCGTCTGGGTTTGAGAAGCGCGAAGGAGTGAGCCGGCCACACTCGGCTAAGATTGGGTCACTCGTATCACTGTGTGAGCTGAACAGCCCATTTACAGGTTTAGGGAGGTCGGTTGCCTTGAATCCTTGAGGAACCAAGCCAAGCTGGCGGAAGGCCACAAAATTTCTGGCTTGTTCTGGATTGTAGCCCGCGCGGGTCCATTCCTTAATTTGGTCATCGATAGATGGTGCAAGCCAGCTATGTGAGCGAATGCCCAAACCCAACAAGACTGCGAGCGGGCAGGCAAACCCAAATGAAGCAATTCTCAACACCCTCGCACCCTGGCCGCTTCCGGCAGACAGTCCAAAGAAGGCAGCTAGGACGGCTGCTAGCGCGGAAACGACGACGGCCACCACGGCGGATGTTGACATACCAACGAAGACGCCAACGGCCATGCCTAAGCCGATTCCGGCGAGGCATTCCTGCCACGGGAGCAAATTCTGTCTCTCAGTTTCGTCCGGAGTCTCCATGAAGCACTCCCACCAGAGGGGTAAGAACTTTCACCGGTAGCTCAATTTGTCTTTATGCGAACTTCCCACGCTGGGGCCCAGTCTGGCCAGTAGCATACACCCGACCGCCTTCGAGCGGCAAGTGCTCGGAATCCAGTTGTCGGAATCCGGTGTCGCGGCAAAGCAAGCGTGGAGGTATCCGGCTCCGAGCCGAATTCCTCCGCGGCTTGTAAAATCAAAATGTCGACCGCGGGTGGCGCAGACATTGGGTTTGATGTCTGCGCCCCAGACCTCGCATTACGACCTCTCGCGCTCAAGTGTTCATGGCAGCCGAGAAGAGCAGGGGCAGAAAGGCCGGGAGACGGGATTCGGGACACGGGATACGCCATTGGCGATTGATGATTGTCGATTGCCGATTGGGACGGGAAAACGGGATACGGGATTCGGGTTTAGGGGCTGGGGAGTCGAAAATCGAAGATTGCAGATTCGAAATTCAAGGACAGATCCGAAGTCCGAGGTCAGAAAGACCGGGATACGGGATATGGGACACGGGACACGCCGATGGCCGATTGATGATTGTCGATTGCCGATTGAGGACGAGAAGACGGGATACGGGGTTAGGGATTAGGGGTTAGGGAGTCGGAAATCGAAGATTGCAGATTCGAGATTCAAGAACAGAATAAGTCCGGAGCAGGTAGCGCATCAGACGTAAGCGCGGTTTGCTTTCATCTGCGGCTCTTCGTCTCTCCACGGTGTTTGCTTGTTGGATGTCAATGAAATCTTAAGAGCCGCGGAGGAGGGGTCGCCACGGCGACCGCCCACTTGCGCGAGTGGCGCGTACATCGCCGTATATGTGTGGGTCCCAAACCGTCGTGTTGCGACATCCCCGCGCCCGAGTGTTCCCGGCGGCGGTGGGAACTGGGCGGTCGGGGCTGGGGACCGGAGATCCTGAGATTCCACATTAAAAAATTCAAGATGAGACCGCGCCTTATTTGCCGTTGCGAATGAAAGACGCCCGTACTGGAATTGGCCAAGCTGACCCGCTACCAAAGTGAGTTTGATGTTATCAATCATGACATCCCGCCGCCTTCTACCCTTGAGGGTCGACGGCTTTTCCCGGATCTGGCCAAGGGCGGCTTCTATAAATTTCGCTTATGATATCAGAAAAATTATAAACTTGACGCCACCGTCCGACCGGTCGGACAATCAGGGGACAGTGGGTAGTGGATAGCGGGTAGTGGCCAGTGGGTAGTCGCTAGCGAATGGTAAGTGACCGCTTACAGCTAACCACTGGCCACTAGCCGCTAACCACTACCCACTAGCCACTGCTCTCAGGAGGTAAGATGCCTGACAAGATTTTGATTTTCGATACCACGCTGCGGGACGGCGAACAGTCTCCGGGTTGCAGCATGAATCTGGATGAGAAGATCGAGATGGCCCGGCAGCTCGATCGCTTGGGTGTCGACATTCTGGAAGCGGGTTTCCCCATTGCCTCCAAGGGCGATTTTGAAGCTGTCAAGGTCATCGCGGGAGAGATCCGGCGGCCCATTGTCGCGGCGTTGGCACGTGCCAATGAGCTGGATATCGACCGCGCTTGGGAAGCGCTGCAGGGCGCCGAGCGGCCGCGCATCCACACCTTTCTTGCTACCTCGGACATTCACCTTCAGTTCAAGCTGCACAAGACGCGCGAGGAAATCCTGAAGATGATCAGTTGGTCAGTGGGCCACGCGAAGTCCAAGTGTCAGGACGTGGAATTTTCGCCGGAGGACGCGGGCCGCACCGACCGCAGCTATCTGATCGAGTGCTGCCATGCGGCCGTGGAAGCCGGGGCCACGGTCCTGAACCTGCCCGACACTGTCGGCTATTGTATTGAGCCGGAATACGAGCAGATGTTCAGCGACGTGAAGAGGCGGCTGCCCGGCGCGGACCACGTCATTCTGAGCACGCACACGCATGACGACTTGGGCCTGGCGGTGGCCAACACCCTGGCGGGTATCCGGGGCGGCGCGCGCCAGGTGGAGTGCACCATCAATGGCATCGGCGAGCGCGCGGGCAATGCCGCACTGGAAGAAATCGTGATGGCCATTCGCGTGCGCCGCGATGTCCTGCCCGGCTACACGGATATTCGCACGGAGGAGCTTTTCGCTTCCAGCCAGATGCTCACGCGCCTGACGGGCGTCGCGGTGCAGCGCAACAAGTCCATTGTGGGGCGCAACGCCTTCGCGCACGAGGCGGGGATTCACCAGGATGGGGTTCTAAAGAACGCCATTACCTACGAGATCATGACTCCTCAGACGGTAGGGATGCCGTCGAACTCCATCGTGCTGGGGAAGCACTCCGGCCGGCACGCGCTCGCCAAGCGGTATGAGGAAATGGGTTATCAACTGGCCAAGCCGGAGATCGAGCGCGCTTATCAGCTCTTCACACAACTCGCCGACCGCAAAAAAAACATCTACGACGAAGACCTCATCGCGATCGTCAACGAGGGATTCCAGCACATCCCGGAGATGTTTTCCTTGAAGCTTTTCCAAAGCGTTTCGACGAATGAAGGGCGCTCCACCGCAACCGTGGAGCTCGAAAAAGATGGCGAAGTATTCCACGATTCGGCTACCGGCGAAGGGCCGTGCGACGCTGCCTTCCGCGCCATCGACCGCATTACCGGCACGCCGGGGACAATTGTAGACTTTTCCGTGCACACCATCGGGCCAGGCACCGACGGCGTGGCCGAGGTTAACATCCGGGCGCGCTTTGAAGGGCGCGAGTTCACGGGGAAGTCCAGTAACCACAGCGTGGTGGAAGCCGCCGCCCGTTCTTATTTGCAGGCCGCCAACAAAGCTGCCTACGAACTGCGGCGCACCGATGAAGCTGCGCAAGTCAGTTCCGGCTCCGTGCACAAAAACGAAGCCGTGGACCGTTTCTTCCCGGGAGGCTATTGACCCTGCAGCCTTTGCCAGTGGATAACCCGCCTATGCCAGCGAATAACCAAGCTAGGCAGGGTTCATATGTGACCGGCTGGGTTTTGCCCCAAGAAAATGGTGGGCAAGTAGTCCCAGAAAGTCCGACGTCGTCGTGGGACATTATGACAATATTTCTCCAACTATAAGAAACAAATAGACTTACATAAAGTCATGGGAAATAACACCCATTAGCCCTTATTAGCCTCTTATCCACAATAAAACCTTGCAATTTCCCGTGACAATCTTGTAACATATAGATAACTAAAGGTATGCAAAGCCTCTATCGGATTGCACTACTTGGCGGCGACGGGATTGGGCCTGAGGTCACGGCGGAAGCCGTGAAAGTCCTTAAGGCCGTTGAGGAAATCATTGGGCCCACCTTCCGATTTCAAAGCGGCCTGATTGGCGGCAGTGCCCTCGACCAAACCGCCTCACCGCTCCCTGCCGAGACCATCTCCATTTGCAACAACTCCCATGCCGTGCTTTTGGGAGCCGTGGGCGGTCCGCAATGGGATTCCAAGCGTCCGGAATTGCGCCCCGAGCATGGTTTGCTCCAGTTGCGGCAGCGGTTGGGACTGTATGTGAACTTACGCCCCGTGCGCGTGCTCGATTCGCTCGCCGGCATTTCCGCCTTGAAGCCGGACCGCGTGCGCGGAACCGACCTGGTGATCGTGCGGGAGTTGATGGGCGGGATTTATTTTGGAAATCCGCGCGGCATTTTCTCCAAGAACGGCGAACGCGTGGGCATCAACACGGAAATCTATCGCGAGCACGAAGTGGAGCGGGTGGCGCACCGGGCGTTCCAGTTGGCGCGTTTGCGCCGGAAGAAAGTGACCTCCGTCGACAAGGCCAACGTGCTGGAATCGTCGCGCCTCTGGCGGGAAGTGGTCACGCGCATCGGGCGCTCCTATCCCGAGGTCGAAGTCGAGCACCTTTACGTTGACAACTGCGCCATGCAGTTGATCGACAAGCCCACCCACTTTGATGTGGTCCTGACCAACAACATGTTCGGCGACATCCTCAGTGACGAAGCCGCCATGCTGACGGGTTCGATCGGCCTGCTGCCCTCCGCCAGTCTGGGCGAGCACTCGGCGCTCTACGAGCCGATTCATGGCTCCGCGCCTGACATCGCCGGCCGCAATCGTGCCAACCCCTTGGCGGCGATTGCCTCCGTGGCGCTGATGTTTCGTTACACCTTGCACAAAGAGCCGGTGGCGCTGGCCATCGAACAAGCCATCGAAAGGATTTTGAAGCGCGGGGTGCGCACCGCCGAACTTCCTGGCAAGAATCGTCCGACCACCACGACGCGCATGGGCGACCTGGTCGCTGAGGTCACGCAGAAGATCCTGAAATCCTCCGACTCGCGCAAGAAGTGAGAAGTAAGCTGACCGCCAACCGTTGACAGTTGAAGCGGTGATCGTTTAGCTGGAAGCTCGAAAAGCCGCCTGCCATGCTGAGTCGAGCGAAGCCTCGGCATCACCTCATTCGAAGCAAACAGCAGCTCTAAAGGAGGTCCGCCCATGAGCTTGACCAGGCGCAGGTTCTTGGAAACTTCGGTCGGTGTGAGCGCGGGAATCGCTGCCCCCCGCTTGATGAAAACCAATGCTGGCGTGGGCTCACCGGCGGATGCTGGCGGGTCTTCCCGGGCCGACGAACGAGTGATTCCCGCCCCCGCCGGGGAGTGGATGGCCAACACGCCCGCGAGCGCGTACCGGGCCTACCGTTCGAAGCCCGCCCCATCCGCGGACATCACAACCTGGGTCCAGATCGACCTCGGCGAAAGCCGTCCGCTTGATTTCGTCAAGGTTTATCCGGCCAATGAAAAGAATTATCCCGGCCGCGATGAGTATTACGCCGGCGAAGGGTTCCCCGTCCGCTTCCGGATTGAAACCAGCAACGATACCAACTTACAAAACCCCACCCTGATCGTGGATCACACCGCGGCGGACTATCCGAACCCCAAGGGCCACATTGAACAATATGCGGCGAAAGGGGTCACGGGCCGTTATGTGCGATTGACGGCGACGCGCCTGATGAATGTCGCGGGGGGTGGATTTTCCGGCGTGAGCGGCGGTTACTACCTTGCTCTGGGGAAGATGGATGTGTTTTCCGGAGGCATGGAGATCGCCGCGTCATGCCCGGTGACGGCAGACTCGGCTTACGGAAATAACAATGATATTGCCCAGGTGACGCGGCCCGCGCGGCCGGGCGGTGAAACCACTTTCATGGATCACCCCGAAAACGTCACTCGGGCGAGCACCTGGAAGCCTCCCGTCCCCAAGGCCCGTATCCCGCTTACCGGCGTGACGCTCGAGGGCGGCGTGTTCGAGACCGCCCTGGAAAACAATATTCTCTATCTCTTGAACTCCTATTCAGTGGATGACCTCCTCCGCCAGTTCCGCGAGCGTGTGGGTAAAGCCCAGCCGCCGGAAAAGCCCACGGGTGACGTCCAGTTTTGGCAGGAAGACCTTGCCGGTTCGAATGCCGGCCGCTTCCTCATGGGGGCGGGGAACACGCTGCGCTGGGTCAATCACCCCGATCTCCGCCAGCGTCTTGACGCCGTGGTGGAAGGCATTGCGCAATGCCGCCAGGCAAACGGTTACATCATGGCCTACCCCGAAGACACCATCTTCTTTTCCGAACGGGGGGCTTACACGCGCGCCTGGCTCGTGCACGGCCTGATCGAGGCGGGGTACGCAGGAAATCAGAAGGCTTTCGAGTTGCTGCGGGGCTACTCCGACTGGTTCAACCAGTGCCCCTACCTGGCGCAATTGCTGCGCTTCGCCATCCAAGGCGGGCAGGGCATGATCGCGAGCACGCGCACGTACTCCACTCCCGTGGGCAACCCCGCTGACATCCAGGTGATTCAGCGATATTTCCAGGAGAACTATTGGATGGAGCAGTTGGCTGCGCGCGAAGACCGCGCCATCTGGCAGTATCCCTATGACCGCCCGCACTGCTATTTGCTGACGAACCTCGAAGCGTACATGGACCTCTACCGCTCGACCGGCGATCCACGCTACCTGCGGGCGGTGGAGGGCGGGTGGGAGCTTTATCGCGACAAGTGGGAGAACCCCGGCGGTTCAATTTCCATCATCGAGTTCATCACGTGTCCACCCCAGTCCTATTTGCTGCACGCGGAGTTGGAAGAGCTGTGCGGAAATTCCTTTTGGGCGTTTCTCAGCCAACGCTTCCACTTGCTGAATCCGGAAAACGAGAAGTACGTCACGGAAATTGAGAAGTCGATTTACAACGTGGCGCTGGCGAATCAAGCAGGCTCGAAGGGTTTTCGTTATCACGCCTTGCTGGTGCACCGCAAGGAGAAACCGACGCGGATCAACACCTGCTGCGAGGGGCAGGGAACGCGGCTGATCGGCTCGCTGCCGGAGCACATCTACTCGCTCGCCTCCGATGGCTTGTACATTAACCTCTTTGAACCTTCGACGATCCATTGGACGGAAGGGGGCGCCTCCCTGCGAGTGAAGATGGCCACCCGGTTCCCCTTCGACCCCGAGGTTCGGTTACAGTTCTCTGCGGCGCGGCCGACGCCGGCAAAAATCCGCATCCGCGTGCCCTCCTGGGCCACCCGTGCCATGGCCGTGTCCGTCAATGGGAGGCCCGCGGCCACGGGCCGGCCCGCGAGCTACGTGGTGCTCGACCGCACATGGAGAGAGGGCGATGTTGCCACTTTCACTCTGCCCGTGGCGCTCCGCGTGGAGCGATATACGGGAGTGGATCAAATCCCTGATCATGAACGCTACGCGGTGAGCTTCGGCCCCATCCTGCTGGCCGCGGTGGGCGCGCCGGAAATCAGGCTGCGCCTCGATCGGCTGGGACAAGCGGAGGATTTGCTGAAGTATCTGCATCCCAAACCCGGCCAACCGCTCCACTATGCGGTCGAGAATAATCTCGGCGTGGAATTCATGCCCTACTGGCAGGTGGACCAGGCGCCCTTCAATTGTTTTCCGGCCGTACCCACGCGCGCCTGAGGATGTATGGTCAGCGGCCCCCTGGCGCTAGCCGTTTTTTTTTGACAAGTACTCGCGCCGCACTGCGGTCGGGGGTTCTCGCTGCTAGTGGAAGGGGCCGGGTTGTGCCACGCATTATGGGGGTGGGACAAGGAGTCCATATCGATTCCGTAGAGTAAAGGGGCAAAATGTCTACCGCCCGTGACTTGTCCTGGAGAAGCAGGCGATAGGGTTGTAGCGCGGGCATCCTGCCCGCTGTCGCCGGAGCGTCCCGCTCCCGCCCGGAATGCACGGGCAGGATGCCCGCGCCACAGCGGGCGAGACGCCCACGCTACAAGAGCTGTCCCCAGCCTCCAACTTTCATGTCGTGCACCCGTGCAGATTTAGTGGTAGCGCAGACCTGCGGTTTTGAGGTCTGCGGTTCTTCCAAAAGTTCACGCTACCGACTCCGAGAGCAGCGGAGCTCTGGGATTTTTCGCAGGAAGAGCCGCGGACCAAAATCGGATGCCCGCGCTACGCTCCTCGCTTGTCCTGGAGAGGCAGGCGAGAAGGTTGTAGCGCGGGCATCCTGCCCGCTGTCGGCGGAGCGTCCCGCTCCCGCCTGCAACGCACGGGCAGGATGCCCGCGCCACAGCGGGCGAGACGCCCACGCTACAAGAGCTGTCCCCAGCCTCCAGCTTTCATGTCGTGCACCCGTCGAGATTAAGACCCGAGCGACGGGGTTAGCATGTACACTCAGAGGACCAGCAGGTAGCGCGGAGGTAGCCGCAGTCTGGCTTCCTCCGCGGTTCTTAACTTGGCAACATAAACCGTGGTATTAACATCCCACCACGAAACTCCAGGGACGGACGAAGCGCCGCAGACGAACGCAAAGGACGCGTACGTCTGCGCTACCCGCTGCCAACTGATATGATAATATGACGGTCAATGGGCTGGTCGGAATGACAAAGGAGTACGTTGAGAAGCGGGAAGGGGCCGGGCGCTCGAGTTGCGGGTTGCGCGCGTAGCCCTCCCCAGCCTGAAACGTCAAGGAGGATCACGTGGCCTATCAATTCTATCTGTCCATCGAAGGCACCAAACAGGGCAAAATCAAGGGCAGTTCCCCATCCTCGAAAACGGGCTCCCTCGACTTTCGCGATGGCGTCCAGTGCCACGGCTTCAGCTATGGCGTCAGCACGCCATACGACGCCTCCAGTGGCCAGGCCTCGGGGAAGCGCCAGCACAGTCCCATCACCATTACCCGGGAAACGGGCGCGGCGACGCCGCAAATATTCCAGACCGTGGTGACGAATGAAACCCTTCGACCGGTCACCGGCTTGTCAAATCTCGGCCTCCCGCAGGGCAGTGGCGGAACCGGTTCGTCGTCAGGCTCCAAACCCCGCCACGGCCCCCTCACGGTAACGAGAGAAGTGGACGAAGCCTCGCCTCTCCTCTTCAATGCATTGTGGACGAACGAGACCCTCAAAACCGTCACGATTAGCATTGTCGGGGAAAAGTCGGCCGGCAAGGAGACTACTTACCACACTATTACGCTGACGAATGCCGCCATTGTGGGCATCCGCCGCCTTAACATTCACGGCGCCCGTCGTCCCGGCGAGGAGATCGAGTTCGCCTATGAAGGGTTGGAAACGAAGATTGGCTTACTGAAATAAGTTCGTAGCGCGGACCGCCGCCTTTGCGGTCCGCGTCTTTTCTCGCCATGATGTTACAAACTATTGTAGTTTGGCGCCGCTGGCTGGCGCAGGGTGAAACCCTGCGATTTTGGCATCGAGGGAGAAGCAGGGAAGCACTGTCCGTGGCTACCAACTGTCCCCGGTTTACCGGTTCCCGGTTTACCCCGCCATGGCGTGCCCGCACTCAGCGCAAGCGAAGGTAGTCATCGACGCTGAACCCGGCGTCTTTGAGGATACGCACAGCCAAGCCACGGCCGATATCGCAACCGGTGTGAACGGGGATCGTGACGGACACGTTGCGTCCGGCGTGCCACAAGGTAAGGTGACTTCCCGACTGACGGTCTTCCACGAAACCCTGCTTTTGGAGGAAACGCACCAGTTCGTGGGCCGTCACCCGGGCATACGGCTCATTCGGGGACCGCCACGGTCAATTCCTCAACGTGCACCAACCGGTCATCCTGCGGGACAATCTGGGCATGGGCCAGCATCGAGGTGAGATGCTGCTCGATGGCCTGACGGATGTTGCGCTTGGCTTCTTCGATGGTTTTGCCGTTGCTGAAGCAACCGGGAACGTTGGGTGTATAGGCGAAGTACCCTTCGTCTTCCGCTTCTTTCTCAATCACGATCTGAAACGAGTAGAACTTCATTGCTCTCACCTCCGGCCGCTTGACCCATCCCCAAAGTCACGGCCGCTCGTCCGGGAGCTGCCACCGGTTTTACCAGAGGCCTTGACAAACCCAATGTGTGCACGCATAACGCCAATAATCCGGTTTATCCGGAGGTGGAAGTTGGTAGCCACGGGCAGTGCTTTCCCGGCTTTTCTCAGGCGCGATATCCCACGGGCCATCTTAGGTCAGCAATTTGCATGGGGCATTCCGCCACCGTTCGCTTGTGCACCATGCCCAATGGCGTTCAAGCCACCAGGGCGGCCAGCAATGTCCGTCCCTACCGCGACCCGGTTTACCCATATTCCCGACAAAGCCCCGAGGAAATAAACTCAATGTTTGCCGACCAAATTCACATGCAGCATCATGCCGACCGCGTCCGCATAGCGCATTAAAGTTTGAACATTGGCGCGCTCCGGCTTGCGCTCGGTCCTGCTGACCTGGGGCGCACTGGTGCCCATCTGCCGGGCGACTTGCTCCTGGGTGAGGCCTTTGCGCTTCCGTTGCTTGGCCAGAGCGATGCCAATATTGAGAACTCGCTCCTCTTCCTCGAAAGCCTTTCGCACTCGGGGCTTCTTAAGTTGCCGCTCCAGATAAGCATCCCATGAGCTCTTCATGGTGTCCTCCCCTGCGCAGCGTGCCGAGCCATTCTGGCGCGCCCTATTTTTTTATCCGTTTCTTCCACCGCCGCCGTATTCTTGGTGAACCCGTGAAGCAGAATGCCCACGCGCGCTTCATCAAAGAAATACAAAACGCGGTATCGAGTCTTTCCCAGTCTGACCCTCACTTCCCTTAGCTTACCTTCGATCTGCGAGGTGTAAGGGTGATCCAAAGTCGGCCCATGCTGCGCCAGCAGATCAATCCGCGCCAAGATCTTCCCCCGTACGGCCTCGGGCAGGCCATCGAGCCAGGCCTCGACCGGTCGACCACCGTCCTGCTCCTCGAAGAATTCAATCTGCCAACGCTTCATTGGCGGCCGTCAACGTCCAGACGCAGCTTATCATATTTGATAAGCTTTCGTCCACAAGCACCAACCAGGGGGTAGCCACGGACAGTGCTTTCCCGGCTTTTCTCAGGCGCGATATCCCCAGGGCCATCTTAGGTAAGCAATTTGCATGGGGCATTCCGCCACCGTTCGCTTGTGCCAAGCGAAATTGTGTTAACTGGATCACCGCCCATCTTCCTGCCGCTTCACCCGCCCTTTCTTCACGGGATTCAGATTAATTGGGAGTTTCGCATCGAGGGAAAAGCCCACGGACAGGAAAGCACTGTCCGTGGCTACCAGCCTTCACGCAAGCACGATTGCAGCTCCAATTGACCGGGAGTTTCGCATCGAGGGAAAAGCCCACGGACAGGAAAGCACTGTCCGTGGCTACCAACTCGAAAATTGGCCTTGACTCCTCTACCGCCAGGGCTAAGATGGGCACATATTGGAAGGCAAGGGGAGACCACCTGTCTTCCCCACGGCAGTTGGCTCGGCAGACTCAAGAACCGCAGTTGCAGTACCCACAGGAAGCAGGAAAGGGCAGCGTCTAGCAGCAGGCGGCTACACTTACCTAGACGATGAGGAGGGGAGAAGTCCGCTCGACCATTTCTCACATCAGGAGGTTTTCCATCATGCACAGAGTAGCCAGGTTCTTTCGTTGGGTCATTCCGGTGCTGTTCGCAGGCTTTCTGTTAGCCGGCCCGCAATTCTCCGCGAACGCCCAAAAACAAACAGAATCCGCTGCGCCGAAAAAATCCGAAGCAGTCCCATCCATTACCATTACCGGCTGCATGCACAAGGGGGCCGGCGGTCATTTTACTGTCGGAGCCGAAGGCAAAAAGTGGGAGCTGAGCAGCAAGACTGTGAAGCTCGAAGACCACGTCGAGCAGACTGTAGAATTGACAGGCCATGAAATCCACCCCGCGGCAACCGCTGAAGCCAAGACAGCAAACAGCGAAAGAGGAAGGGCTGCCGACGCATACCTGCTGGTTTCGAAGCTCAGGGTGGTTATGAGCCCTTGTGGGCAGTAGGAATCTTGGCGGGGTAAACCCGCCGGTACGATGCCGGAGGTGGCGAGGCGGGCTGGCACAGAGCGAGCTCAGCTCTGCGATTCATGTCTCTCGCCGCTGCATTTTGAGATGGTGATAGAAATGTCGATGCTTTCACGTCGCACTGGGCAAGACGCAGAGCCCAAAATGCGGGCTCTGCGCCGGCCGGCCGGCCGGCCGGGAGTTTTGCATCGAGGGAAAAGCCCACGGACAGGAAAGCACTGTCCGTGGCTACCAACGGCGCTACCAAATCAGTCGAAAAAGTCGCGATCTTCCGCCCTGAGATGCTTTTTTGCTTTTTCGACATTGAATCGGACGCCCAGACCCGGCGCGTCCCAAACGTCGATGAAGCCCTTCTTCATGATGGGGTCGGGCAGCCCCTCGACGATGTCGTACCACCATTCCTGCTCGCCGAGGGGATACTCGAAGGCGATGTAGTTCTGGGGCAGAGTCGCCGCCATGTGAACGAGCGCGGCGAGCCCAAACAGCCCGTCGTAGATTCCGTGGGGAGCCACGAGGATGCCATGCAGATCGGCGTACTCGGCGATCCACTTCAGTTCCGCGATGCCGCCCACATCTTCCGGGTCGGGTCCGATCACATTGATGGCCTGGTTTTCGATCAGGTCCTTGAAGTTCTCGCGCAGGTAAATCTCTTCGCCCGTATGAATCTTCAGCGACGTCGCCTGCGTGAGTTCCTTGAACAACTGCGCGTTGGGATAAACCGAATAGTCGCCGGTCAGCATGTCTTCGAGCCATTCGATATGGTACGGTTCCATGGCGTGGGCAAAGGTGATGGCGTCCTTGAGGGTCCAGCCGGGTCCGCAATCCAGGGCCAGATCTACTTCATCGCCCAGCACCTTGGCCATGGCTTCGCAGCAAGCCACGATGTGTTCCATGCCGCGCTGGGTCAGCACGCCGTGGTCAGGATGGCCCGGCCCGGTGCGTCCCGGAGAGTCGTACCAGCCGTCGGGCACCGCGCGAATCATTTCCTCGATGTGAAACCCCACCGACTGTTTGATCAGGGTGAAACCTTCCTTGGACTCCTTGATCTTCTGCGTGTTCTCGGCGTAATCGGCAGGCGTGTCGCCGTGCATGGGGAAGCGCACCGCCCCATCGTAGGCGCGGACGCGGTCGCGCATCTTGCCGCCCAGCAGCTTGTAGACCGGCTGCCCGGCCACCTGCCCGGCAATGTCCCACAAGGCAATCTCGATGGCGCTCACCGCTGCGCCCCAAGGCTTGAAGGCTCCCATGCGGCGAATCTTCAGCATCACGCGTTGCACGTCGGTGGGATCTTCGCCCAGAAGAAACTGCTTGTAAAACATCACCATCGGCTTCAGGTAGGTCTTTACCGACTCGGCCTCGCCGAAGCCTGAGATGCCCTGATCCGTTACCACCCGCACCACCGGGTTCTGGCCAATGATGGCGCACTTCAAATCGGTGATTTTAATCTTGATAACACCCCGCCCCATCTGGGGTTGCGGCATCGGTGGAATGCCCCCCGGCTCCGCCGCCAAGAATTTTGCCGCCGCTGCCCCCGCCATGGATCCCAGAAAGCCCCTGCGCGTCCAATTTCTCATGCGTTCCTCCCCATGTTTTTTTCTCACCTTTTATAACATAAGTGTTAAAAAAAGGCGCATGAAGAGAGCGGGCAGCTTGACATCGGCACAAATAAGGTGTAACCGCAAGATCAAGCTCCGGGCCAATCGGCAGGAGGACCAGCATGAAAAAAGGCAGCAATTTGATGGGACTGTTCGCCTTCGCCGCAATCTGCTTCACCGTTTCCCCTCTCAGGGCTGACATAACGGGCACCATCCTCGGCGTGGTAACGGATCAGACGGGCGCCGCCGTGCCGGGCGCGACGGTCAGCTTGCGATATAGGGCAACCGGCTCCTTTCGGAGGACCGTCACCGACATCACGGGCAGCTACGAATTCCTTTCCGTTCCGGTCGGTGAGAACTATAGTGTCGAAGTCGAGGCCAAAGGATTCCAGAAAGCCACGCAGACCGCGATCACGCTCCTGGTGAATCAGCGTTTTCGCGCCGACTTCAAACTCGTGGTCGGCTCCACGCTGGAGACCATCGAGGTTTCCGCGCAGGCTGTCCAAGTCGAGACCACCAGCAATCAACTGGGGGACGTGATCCAAGACAAGAAGATGACCGGCCTGCCCCTCAACGGCCGCAGCTACATCGACCTCCTGGGACTTCAGGCGGGCGTTGTTCCCATCAATTCCGGCGCAACCTTGACGGACCGCCCGGTCTCGGGAACCGGTAATGCCGGCAATCTCTCGGTGAACGGGCAGAGAGAGACGGCGAATTCCTTCATGGTAAACGGCGGCGATGTGGAAGAGGGTAGAAACAACGGCGCCGCGATTGCCCCCACGCTTGACTCCATCCAGGAGTTCCGCCTGCTGACCAATTCGTTTGACGCTGAGTATGGCCGTTTTTCGGGCGCCATCGTCAATGTGGTCACCAAGAGCGGGACCAACGCGTTTCACGGCGACGCCTACAACTTCCTGCGCAACGAGAAGCTGGACTCGCGTAATTTCTTCGATCCCACCCGGGGGGACTTCAAGCGCAACCAGTTTGGGGGGACGGGCGGCGGGCCTATCCTCAAGAACCGGCTTTTCTTCTTTGGCGATTATCAGGGGACACGGGAAAGGCGTGGGCTTTCCACCGGTATCATTCCCGTGCCCTCCCTGACCGAGCGGGGTGGAGACTTCTCGGACGTTGATACGACGGGGTTCGCGCCTCTTACCCTCAGCGTGCGCGGCGACAACGCCCCCGGCGACTTCGCCCAGACCCTGACTTCGCGGCTCGGATACCTGGTGACGGCCGGTGAGCCTTATTGGGTGCAGGGCTGCGATACGCTCGGTGACGCCCAGGCGGGAACCTGCGTTTTTCCGGGCCAGGTGATTCCCCAGTCCGCGTGGTCCCCCGCCGCCAAAGGCACGTTGCAGTACGTTCCGACTCCCACCGGCACGTCGGGGGGCCAGCCCTTCTTTTCGTCGGCTTCCTCCAAGCAATTGGTGCGGGATGATAAGTTTGGTGCGCGCATTGATCTGAACAGCCGGCGGGCAGGGAACTGGGGTTTCTACTACAACTTCGATGACTCGAATGTCTACCTTCCTTTCCCCTCCGAGGTGGGCAACGGCTCCAACGTCCCCGGCTTTCCTTCCATCACGCCCTCCCGAGCGCAGCAGTTTAACGTGAACAACACGCACATTTTCGGTCCCACCATGGTCAACGAGCTTCGCCTGAACTATACACGTTCCGCCACGCACCTGGGGGAACCGGCGGGAGGACTTGGGAAAATCTCCAGCTTCGGCTTCGTCGAGGGAGGGTTGGGCATTATTCCCGCGAACCCCAGCATCGAGGGTATGCCCCAGATCTTCCTGAATGAGCTGGGAATCATTATGGGCACTCCCTCTCTCACCACCCAGCAGGCCAACAATACTTACCAGATTACGGACAATTTATCGAAAGTGACGGGTAAGCACACCTTCAAATTCGGCGGCGAACTCCGGTTCTTCCAAATCAACGAGCGAAACTCCGCCTCCGTCAACGCCTCGTTCAATTTCAACGGCGGTGAAACGGCGAATGACTTCGCAGATTATTTGATCGGCGCTCCTGACCAGGCCAGTCAGTTGAGCCGGCAGTTCCTGGATTCGCGCACCAAGTACTTCGGGCTTTATGGGCAGGATACTTACAAGATACGGTCGAACTTCACGTTCAACTACGGCCTGCGCTGGGAGGCGAGTGAGCCGTTCTATGATACCCAGGGCAAAATCCAGGGGTTCGTGCCGGGCGAGCAGTCTCAGGTCTTTCCCAATGCTCCCGAGGGCTGGGTATACCCAGGCGATCGGGGAATCCCCAAGACCATCGCCCCGACGCGCTGGAACAACTTCGGGCCGCGTGCGGGCATCGCTTACTCGCCGGGTTTCACCGACGGCGTGTTGGGCAAACTTTTCGGCGGGCCGGGTAAAACCAGCATCCGCGCCGCCTCCGGCATTTACTACACGGCGATCGAGGACCTGACGCTGTTCTATGAGGTCGGTGACGCACCCTTCGGGCAGCTCTACACCTCGCCGACGCTCGTTTATCTGGAAGAGCCCTACAAGGACCGCCTGCGCAACAACGATCCGGGACAGCGTTTCCCCTTCTCGCTTCCTGTGCCGTCCAATGTCGACTTCGCCAAATTCCAGCCCATCTCCTATTCGCCCGGCTTCAAGACCGACAACGTCCTGCCCTACGCTGAGCATTTCAATTTCAGCATCGAGCGGCAGCTCAGCGCCTCCACCTTGTTGACTATGGGTTACATCGGAACGCGGGGCCATCACTTGGTTGCGCAGTACGATTTCAACCCCGGCAACCCCGCGAGCTGCCTTCAGATCCTGGCGCTCTTCACGGCGGCCGGAGAGCCGAGCCAAGGCTGCGGAGCCAGCGGTGAGGACTCCATCTACCAGATCAACGGCCAGACCTTCTATGGCACACGTCCCTACTCGGTGACTTCCGGCCGTTACCTGAGCCAAGGCTTACTGGACTTCTCCGGTTACAACACCTATACGGCCACCGACGCGTTTTCCAATTACAACGGGCTGCAGGTCAGCCTGGAGAAAAGAGCGGGTGATTTCACCTTTCTCGGCGCTTACACCTGGTCGAAGTCGCTCGACGACTCGTCCGGTTATGCCGATGATAACACCAACCCGTATAACCACCTGGCCAGCAAGTCGCTGTCGGCGTTCGACCTCATCCAGAACTTCGTCGTAAGCTACAGTTACAACCTGCCCTTTATGCGCCTCACCAGTTCCACCCGTGGCCCGGTCCACGGGTTGCTGGACGGCTGGACGTTCACGGGGATCACGCGGTTTACTACCGGCCTGCCCATTCTTATGGGTGAGGATGACGATTTCGCGCTCTGCGGCTGCTCGGGAGTGGACCGGCCCAATTATGACGGGACGCCCATCAGGTTCCTGAACCCGCGCCAAACCCCCAACAATCAGTTTTTCGATACCGCGGCCTTCTCGAGCGAGCAGTTGGGTGTGGCGGGGAACGCCAACCGGCGCTTCTTCCACGGTCCGGGTCTCAACAACTTCGATTTCGCCCTGCACAAGACGACCCCGATCCGGGAGCGAGTCTCCCTCGAGTTCCGCGTCGAGGTTTTCAACGCTTTTAACCACGCGCAGTTCACCAATCCGTCGGGCAGCATTACCTCGAGCACTTTTGGCCAGATCACGGGGGCCCGTGACCCGCGCATCGGGCAGGCCGCGCTCAAACTGAACTTTTAGGCGACGCGATGCGAAGGACCAGAAAACTAGTTTTCTGGCGATGCTGGGCCGCCGGGGCGAGTGCGGTTCTTTTCCTGGCGGCCGCCGGAAGCCCGGGGACGGCTTCGACACCACCCGCTGCCGCGGGCGGCGTCGATACCCGAGAGGAGGCTCGCCGCCATAACGAGCAAGGCATCGCGCTCGCGCACCAAACCGACCACCTCGCGGCCCTGCGCGAATTTCGCGAAGCCATCCGGCTGCGCCCTGACTACGCGGAGGCTTATTACAATCTGGGGGTTTCCCTGGAACAGATCGGTGACCTCGATCAGGCCTTGGGAGCTTTCCGGTCGGCAGCACGCCTCCGTCCCTCCTCGGCTCCCATCCACCTGGCCTTGGGATTAGCTCTCCTGAAGAAGTATGACCTTGAAGAGTCCCTGCGGGAATTGCGCCGCACGGTCGAGTTGGACCCGAAGTCAGTCGAGGGGCATTACAACCTGGGGCTGGCGCTCGGACAGAAAGGTGATCTTCAGGGTGCGGTTTCCGAGTTTGGCGAAGCCGTTCGTATCAAGCCGGATTTCGCGCCGGCTCACGAGCGGCGGGGGGTGGCGCTGCGCCGGCTGGGCAGAGAAGCAGAGGCCATGGAGGAATTCCGTGTTGCCGCGCGGCTGGCTCCTGATGATGCGGAAGCCCACTACAACCTGGGCGTGGCGCTGCGCACGAGGGGCGACCTTGCTGAGGCGCTGGCCCAATTCCAAGCCGCCCTCGATATCAAGCCCGATTACGAAGCGGCGCGATACAACCGCGCCGTGGTCCTCCGGCAGCGAGGGCAGGGTGAAGCGGCGGCCGCCGAGATGCAGCGGATTGCGGGGCTGAGCCAGTCACGCCAGGATCTCGCACAAGCCAAGCGCCTGACCGCCTCGGCCGCAGACCACTTGCCGCGGCACGACCCGGACGCAACTCTGAGAGATGCGCGCAGCGCGCTCGAATTGTGGAAAGAGAACCCCGTGGCTTACGAGTTGATGGGCCTTGCCTGGGAACAGAAGGGAGATTCGCGCTCGGCACAGAGCGATTTCGAAAAGGCCATCGAGCTCAAGCCTGACTATAGGGAGGCGCACACCAGCCTGGGAAAGCTACTCTGGCAAGCTGGCGATCACCCCGGCGCGGTCGCTGAGTTCGACCGCGCCATCGCTCTCGCCCCGGACTCGGCCGAGGCGCATTACAACCGAGGGCTGGCCGCCGCCCAGGCCGGAGAGTTGGACCGGGCCGTCAGCGAGTTTCGCGAAGCGCTCGATCTGAATCCGAACTACCTTGACGCTTGCCTGAATCTGGGCTTGGCGCTGCAGCAAAAGCATGATCTGGATGGCGCAGTTAGAGAATTTCGCGAGGCGGTAAAGCTTCGACCGGACTTCCCGGAGGCGCGCAACGACCTGGGGTTGGCGTTGCTGGAGAGCGGACAGATCGAGGAGGCCGTCGCCGAGTTTCGCCGGGCTCTCGGCCTGCGCCAGACTTATGCCGACGCACATTACAACCTGGGTCTGGCACTGAGGAGAGCAGGGCAAGAGGAAGCGGCCGTAGCCGAATTTCGCCGCGCCAAGGAACTGAACCCGGCCTTGACACTGCCGTAAGGAGGAGCCAGAGCCTGGGAACAATGCCAACCGGCGCCGACTTCGGCGAATTTAGTGGAAAGCAAGATACGCAGGGCGGCGACCAAAACCAAGCGCGGGATGATCATGACCAGGTTAAGCATCCACGGTATGATTTTGACCCCGCTGGCTTTCGGCACACGTCGCCCCCCGATTGAGTCATGAGCAGGGAATTCGGCAATGATGACTCAGAATAGGTTCGAAAAGCTACCGGGCGGCAGCCTGGCTGGGTGACCCTTTCAGATTGCCTTCATGAACTGAATCCTAAATAATGCTGCGCGGAGAGAAGGCTTGACCTCAAAGCGAGTAGTGACCATTTTCTTGCTGGGGTTGCTCATGTTATCGCCAACCAACGATGCAGGCGTCCCATCCTCAGCCGCGCCGGCGTCCGGCCAAACTCCGGGCGGCGCCGACCTGATTTTGTGGCACGGGAAGATTTGGACAGGCGAGCCCATGCTGCCGCCCGGTACGCAACAGTTGCCGGCGAAATTCGCCGAGGCCGTAGCGATTGTGAATGGCCGCGTCCTGGCCGTGGGCTCCGACGCCGAGATGCACGGTTACGCCGGTCCCCACACGAAGATCGTGGACCTCCAGGGCCGCCTGGCGGCGCCGGGATTGATTGACAGCCACGCGCACTTTATCGGCGGCGGCTTTCAGCTTTTGCAAATTGATTTGAAAGATGCACGGAGCGAAGAAGAATTCACCCGGCGCATTGCTGCCAAGGTGAAAACGCTTGCCCCCGGCCGCTGGCTGCTGGGCGGCGATTGGGATGAGCAGGCATGGGCCTCAGCCAAGCTGCCCACGCGCGCGCTGATCGACGCCGCGACCGCCGAGAACCCGGTTTTTATCACCCGCTACGACGTGCACGCCGCTCTCGCCAATTCTCTGGCTCTGCAGCTTGCCGGAATAACGCGCGAGACGCCCGACCCCGTGGGCGGAGTCATCGTGCGCGATCCCCGGACGGGCGAGCCTACGGGCATCTTGAAGGATGCCGCGCAAAACCTCGTTGCCAAAGTCATTCCCCCTCCTACGGAAGCCGCGATGACGGAAGCCTTGCGTGCGGCGCTGGCGGAGGCCGCGCGGGTAGGTCTGACCTCCATCGACTCCATCACCGTCGATGAGGATTCCTGGAACGGCAGCTTTACGGGTGAAATCCGGCTTCTGCGCCGCGCCGAGTTGGAAGGCTGGCTCACCTGCCGCATCTACGAGATCGTTCCCATCACGCGGTGGGAAAAGCTGCGCGACGCGGGCCTTTCACGCGGCATGGGTGACGATTTCATCAAGCTGGGCGCGGTCAAAGGCTTTGCAGATGGCTCGCTCGGATCAGCGACCGCCTGGATGTTTGAGCCTTTCTCCGACGATCCCACCAATCGTGGCCTTCCGCTGCCGCTGATGAATCCACCCGCCAAGATGGAGGCGCTTTCGAGGGGCGCCGACCAGGCGCAAATCCAAATCTGCATTCACGCCATCGGCGACCGCGCAATTGCGGAAATCCTCGACCTGTATGGGCGCTTGGGTGACGGTAACGCCCCCGCCCACCGCTTCCGCATCGAGCACGCCCAGCATATGCGCGAGCAGGACCTCGCCCGCTTCGCCAAGCTGGGCGTTATTGCCAGCATGCAGCCCTATCACGCTATCGACGACGGGCGCTGGGCCGAAAAGCGCCTGGGCCACGACCGCGCGCGGCGGAGTTATGCATGGCGGTCGATGCTCGATGCCGGAGTGTGCGTGGCCTTTGGCTCCGACTGGCCGGTCGCGCCGCTCAGCCCGATCCTGGGCATCTATGCGGCCGTCACCCGCGCCACACTGGACGGCAAGCATCCGGAAGGGTGGTTTCCCGAGCAGCGCCTCACCGTGGAGGAGGCCCTGCGCGCTTACACGCAAGGTGCCGCCTACGCGGCCTTCCAGGAACGGGAGAAGGGAAGTCTTGCGCCCGGGAAATTGGGTGACGTGGTGGTATTTTCCGACGACCTCTTCGCCATCCCACCCGCCAAAATCAAAGATGCCCACGTGGTCATGACCATCGTGGGCGGGAAGATCGTCCATCGGCCCCCATCCCGTGATGTGCCCCGTTAGCGCCTGGACCGAGTGCGCCATCGCTCGGTGACTTGGGTTGATCGGTCCGGGCGATACAGGAGAAAATGGTATAATGCGGTTTGAGTGGGATAGCAGCAAGGCCATATCGAATGTCAAGAAGCACCGCGTGTCATTTGACGAGGCTGTGACCGTGTTCTATGACCCTCTGGCTGCCACCTTTGGCGACCCGGACCATTCGCAAGAAGAGAGTCGACTGATCACGGTAGGGTATTCAGCCCGCGGCCGGCTGCTCGTCGTAAGCCATGTTGAGCGATGTGGCGCCACGCGCGTGATCAACGCGCGTCGCGCGACCCTTCGCGAAAGGAAACGTCATGAAGGCGAAGAACCCGGCGGAGACGGATGACTTGCGCCGGGAGTACAATTTCGATTACTCGACGGCCGTCCGTGGCAAGTACTACCGCCGCATTATGAGGGAAGGCGCGAACGTTGCGGTCTTGGAGCCGGACGTGGCCAAGGTGTTCCGCAACTCGGCGGCAGTGAACGAAGCCCTCCGATGTCTGCTGCGAGTTTCCGAGACCACCCGCCGCCTGGCAAGGTCGTCGAATGGACGTGCCGCCAGCCCCCGCCGCTTGGGGCATCAGTAGGCCGAAACAACATTTCCCTCTGCATCAAATTGGGGCGCAAACGGTTCCCCCGTCAATTGCCAGCCTGCGAGTTTACTTGCTTCCGCAGCCAGGGGTCGAGAGATGGCAATGCGGTTGAGGTTAAGCGTGTTTTTTATCCACACCACGCGCTGTTCTCCGGGGTCGGTTACGCCCAGGTGGCCGAGCGCCAGGTCCAGGGCCTCACGATCGGAGGGCAAATGGATGGGCACACGCGCCACCAGCGGATTGAGGGCCGTTCGGGCATTCAAGTAGGTTTTCTGAAGATCCATTTTCTTGTAAATGCGTTCGTGGATCATATCCGCCCAGCCCACGCCCACCGCATTGCCGCCGCTTTCCGCGGTCAGGTCGCGGACGTAGATCATGCGAATCTCCGGCGCCTCGCCCGGCTGCAAAATCAATCCGCGGCCAATGCTCTTGGTGTCCATGCCCGTCCCGGAGATATCTTTCCCCATCTCATCGACCATCAACACGTGGAAGCCGGCAAAGGGAATGCGTGGAACCAGCGGACGCGCCAGGCGGAGCATCTCTTCCTCCGCGGCGGCGAGTTCCTCCGGGCGCGCGGCCCGCACCGCGGCGATCTGATGGAGTTGATTTTCAATCACGCCCAGCCCCGCCAGCACCTTGCCGCTGGCCAGCACCTGGGCGGAAATAGCGCGGATCACCGGTTCGAAGCCGAATTGACGCGCCCACCGATGGAATTCCGTTGCGCCTTTTACCTTGCCCATGCCCACCACGATCATCTTCAAAAGGCCACTCTCGATTGTCCCGGAAAAACCCGTATGGGTCTTTACCCGGTTCATCACGATGACCCCATCCGCTTCGGCGGCGGTTTTATCCATCAGAACTTCAAAGCCCTCGGGCGTGGCGCCGAGTGAAACCACCTCCATTGAGGAGCGGACTTCCGCGCCGACGGAGTCCGCCGTGATTCCGTACTCTTCCAAAATCTTCCGCTGGCCTTCTGCCGTGCCGCCGCCGTGACTACCCATGGCGGGGAAGACGAAGGGATGGCCGCCTTGATTTTTGACCCAAGCACAGGTCGCATGGGTGACTTCCCGGAGGTTCGCAATACCCCGGCTTCCCACGGAGATCGCGATCTTGCGGCCGGCGAGTTGATGCGGGGCGAGCGAAAGCCTGGCGAGCGCCGAAAAGATTTCGTTCTCGAGGCGTTCAAGGCCTGGGAGGCTGGGATGGCTCCTTTCCAGGAATTGAAAACGCGGCAGTGAGATGTGGCCATTGGTAGACATGAAATTCAGCGCCCCCGGAGATTAGGGTTTCGGTCCAGGAGACAATAATCGTCATAGGTCAGGCGAGTGTCCACGGGCATGGCGGAATTATATCACCCCCACCACACCATCTTCATCGTGCGTGAAGGATTGAACTCTAGCCGCCGACAGGGTAATATTGGTTTCGACAAGGGGGAGCCGGGGACGGTTCTGCTACCGACCGACAGCTCCCTTGTGAATTTACGATGTGGTGGGAGAAGAAAACTCGGCCGGCGGCACCGCCGCCCCATATCATTTTTGAAGAGGCGCCGCCGGCGCCTCCTCCAGTGGAAACCCCTATGAGTGAACCGACACCGAAGGTGACGAATCCACCCGCGTCTCCCAGTCCCCACACGTTCCTGGGCCGCACGGTGGTGGCGCAAGGGCAATTATCCTCGCAAGAGGACCTGCTGATTGAAGGGCAATTCGAAGGCAACATCAGTCTCGACGATCATTGCTTGACGGTGGGCACGGAAGGTCACGTCAAGGCGGAAATCCGCGCCCGCCAGGTGGTGGTCCTGGGTTCCGTGACCGGCAATGTCAAGGCGCGCGAAAAGATCGAGATTCGCCGCACAGGACACGTGGTGGGTGAACTGGTTGCCTCCACCGTTGCCATCGAAGAGGGCGCTTACTTCAAAGGCAGCATCGACATTGCGCGCGATGGGGACCTGCAAAGTACGCTGGATATGACCACCCGCAGCGCCTTGAAATCCAGCGCTTAACGCAAGCGTGCTCGGCCGAAGAGGCGAGCCGGCCATCGAGGGCTCAAGCCACCAAAGGCTTGGGTAGTGACTCATCTTGAGGTGCCACGGGCGTCCCGCCCGTGAACGGGCACGGCCAAGATGGCCGTGGCACTTCAAAATGAGTCATTACCAAGGCTTGATACCCGCTGCCTGTCGCCAGCCTTGAAGGGCGCAGGTTGGGTTCCTGCGTGCGGCTTGAAATGGGGCTGACTAAAAGCCAGTTGGACAACCGGCGAACTCCGCCGGCCTCGTCGGTGACCAGCCGGGGTCTCCAGTGGATGTGGCAATACCTCTCGCACTTGCCCCACCCGCATATTCTGGAGTGCGGGCCCCTCTCTCAATCCACCTTGGATGTCTTGTTGCTGCGCGGCGCCAAGCTCTACGTCGCGGATCTGGTGACCCCCGCGCAGAAGAATGACCCGGCTTTCTGGTCGCGCCAGGCGAAGACGCCAGTTTTCCTTACCCAAGATTTCCTCGCCCAGCTTCCCCGTATTCGTCCCGAATCGCTGGCGGCCATCTGCTGTTGGGGCCTGCTGGACGTGCTCCCGCGCGAGGCGTTGCCGGCGTTGGTCGAGGGCTTCCACTCCTTCTTGCAGCCGGGTGGAGTGATGTTCGGCATTCTGCGCGAACCGCAAGTGACGGAGGGCTCCGATGCGCGCTGGTGGTTCGAAAGCCTGACAGTGCTTGCGTGCAGCGTCGACGCCCGGAAGCCTTTCCCCTATCCCGCCGTGACCAACCGCGAAGTTGAACGCCTCTTTCCCGGAGGAAACGTCAAGACCTTCCTTAGCCGCTCCGGCCGCCGCGAAGTTCTGGGAATCAAGTAGAATTATGGTCAAGCCCAGCCCTTACCGGGCCAACGCCAACGATCGCGTGGGAAGGGAGAAGGTTGTGAAAACTCGTGATGGTTCCGGGACTCATACACAGATGCGCCGCGCACCGTCAATTTGGTGGGTGCGGTTCGCGGCGGTGGCGGCGCTCATCACCGCAACCGCTATGGGGACAGCCATGCAAGCAGGCAAGAAAATGCCGCCGCGGATGCCCCCCGATTTGATGCCGCAGCGGCCCCCCATCGTGGGCATCTCGCATATCGGCCTCAAGGTGAGTGATATCGCCGCGACACGGCAGTTCTACGGACATGTCCTCGGGTTCGACGAGCCCTTCCATGCCGATAACCCGGACGGCACGTTGTCGCATACCTACTTCAAGGTAAACGACCGCCAGTACATCGAGATTTTCCCCTCCCTGAAAAATCCCGATGAAGACCGCCTGTCGCACATCGCATTTGAAACTGCTGACTCCAAGGCCCTGCGCGATTATCTTGCCATCAAAGGCGTGACCGTCCCCGACCAGGTCAAACCCGGACGCGACGGTAACCTGAACTTCACGATCACCGATCCCGACGGCCATCGCGTGGAATTTGTCCAGTACCTGCCGGGGTCAGAGCACAGCAACGCCTTCGGCAAGTTTATGCCGGAGACGCGCATTTCCGACCACATACGACACCTGGGCGTCACTATCAAGGACCGTGCGGCAGCCGACAAGTTTTATAAGGACATTCTGGGATTCCGTGTCGGATGGTACGGAGGGGTGACAGACCAGCGCACGGACTATGTGGATATGGTCGTTCCCGATGGTCACGATTGGCTGGAGTACATGCTGAACGTCAATAACCCTACGCCTCGGCGACTGGGCGGTGCGCACCACCTGTCGTTGCAGGTGCCCAACATCCGGGAGGGCGCCCAAACCTTGACCCGTCGCGGCCTCAAGGCAATTGAGCCGCAAATAGGACGCAATGGCTCGTGGCAAATCAGTATCTACGATCCCGACGGAACCCGCGTGGAATTGATGGAACCCAAGCCGGCCAGGACGCCGTGCTGCTCCATCCTTCCGGATTGGCAGTAAAGCGCCAAGCGGCGTAGCGCGGACCTCCGCTTTTGCGCCCATGTTTCGCAGCCCGCAAGGACCTGTCAACTAAAGGCAACATCATCTCGCAGAGGTAGCGCGGGCGTCCCGCCCTACGTTCGTGGCATGGCCATCCTGGCCATGACTGCGCACGGGCAGGATGCCCGTGCTACAGGGGGCGGGACGCCCGCGGTACATCCAAGAAATCGGCTTTCACTTCTATTTCGCGCTCCCCGGCGCTGTCCTCAAGTGGAAGGCGAGCGTGGAATCTGATATTCTATCCTCTTAACATCCAAAGGTTGGATCAGGGCATCCTACAGAGGCGTTAGCAGGGTTACCTAACTTTATCGTACGCATTGACGCACTGAAGGCAAGTCTCGAAGGCGGCGATTCGGACTGTCAGTGGTCCTGTGCATGTTTCAATTCTTTTTCAAGTATCCACGCCTGGTTTTTTCGAGAGGCGAATTTGTCCTGCTGAGCGGTTGGCCCAGGTGGCTGCTGGGCTTGCTTCTCCTCGCGACGACAGGCGCCCTGGCGGGGCTGATTCGCGCGCGTCTGCCGCAAGCCGCCCCCAGCGTGAAGAACTGGCGGGCCGCCGTCATTTGGCTTCTGCAATCCTGCCTGGCCGCCCTCTTGCTCATCCTGCTCTGGCAGCCAGCGATGGTTGTTGCCCAGCTCGAGCCGCAGAAAAATATCATCGCGGTCCTGATTGATGATTCCCGCAGCATGGCCACCACGGAGGACGGCCGAAGCCGCCTCGACCGGGCCGTCAAAGTCCTCGAGGGCGGCGTCCTCGCCGATCTCCAAAAGCAATTTCAGATTCGCCTCTACCGCCTGGACAGTCACGCAACACGTCTTTCAAGTTTAGGTGAATTACAAGCCTCCGCCCCCGTGACGCGCATCGGCGCGGGCCTGAAGCAATTGGCCGAGGAGACCAGCGACTTGCCCATCGGTGCAGCCGTGCTGCTCAGCGACGGGTCCGACAATTCGGGCGGCATTGATCTCGATACCATTACGGCGCTTCGTTCCCGCCGGATTCCCGTCCACACCGTGGGCTTCGGGCGCGAGCAGATGGCCCAGGATGTGGAGATCGACGACGCGAGTGTGGCGCCCCGCGCCTTGCCCGACTCGCGTCTGGTGGCCACGGTCCGTTTCCACCAACACGGCTACGCCGGGCGCAAGTCCACGTTGCGGGTTCACGATGGCGGGACGGTGCTCGCGGCGCAGGCTATCACCTTGGCCGGCGATGGCGTCATCCAATCCGAGGACCTGATGTTCAACGCCGGCAGCGCGGGCGCTAAAACGCTCCGCTTCTCCATCGACTTGCTTCCCGGCGAGGAAAACCCGGCGAATAACGCCGTAACCCGCCTGGTGAATGTCGAGGCGGGCCGGCGCCGCATCCTCTACGTGGAGGGTGAGCCGCGCTGGGAGTACAAGTTCATCCGGCGCGCTCAGTGGGATGACAAGGTTGTGCAGGTAGTCTCCATGCTGCGCACGACCGAGAATAAAATCTACCGCCAGGGAATCGACGACCCCAAGGAACTGGCGCAGGGGTTCCCGGCATCCGCCGAGGAGCTTTTCGCTTATCAGGGGCTGATCATCGGTTCGGTAGAAGCTGACTACTTCACGCCTGCCCAACGCGCGCTGATCGAGCAGTTCGTCGATCGCCGCGGCGGCGGCCTGCTGCTGCTCGGCGGCCGGAGGGCCTTGGCGGATGGGGGCTGGGCGGCCTCCGGCCTAGCCGATCTCTTGCCCGTCGTCCTGCCGAGCCGGAAAGGAACGTTTCACCGCGACCCTGCCACGGTTGCCCTTACGCCCGCCGGAGTCGACAGCATCATCTGCCGATTGATCGAAGACCCGGCGCGCAACCAGGCGCGCTGGAAAAAACTCCCCTACCTTGAAGACTATCAGGATCCCGGCGCGCCCAAGCCCGGCGCCGCGGAATTGGTGGAAATGAACGCCGGGGGACGGAAGATGCCGTTGCTCATCACTCAGAATTACGGCCGCGGGCGCACCGCCATCCTGGCCACGGGGGGGACGTGGCGCTGGCAGATGACCCTGCCCTTGGAAGACCATGCGCATGATACCTTCTGGCAACAACTGCTGCGCTGGCTCGTGGCGGAAACGCCGGACCGCGTCGTCGCCTCCGTTCCCAACCCCACGCTGTCTGATGAAGGCCGCGTCAAAATCTCGGCCGAGGTCCGCGACAAGGATTTCGCGCCCGCCCCGGATGCTATAGCTCAGGCGCATATCTCGGGGCCGGGAGGCACGGATGCAACGCTCGACTTGGCTCCCAGTCCGAACACGCCCGGCGAGTTTCAGGCCGAATGGAACGCGGACCGGCCGGGCTCGTACTCGGTCCTGGTGACGGCCAAGCGCGCTGACACGGATCTCGGCAGCGACGCGTTGAACTTCCAAAGAGTGGACGGCGTCGCCGAAAATTTCCACCTCGAGCAGAATCGCGACCTTCTGGAGAGGCTTTCTGCACAGACCGGCGGCCGGTATTGGCAGCCTCAGGAGCTTTCGCGCCTCGCCCGCGACATTCCCTATTCCGAAGCGGGTATCAGCTTTCGTCAGACCAAGGATTTGTGGAATATGCCGGTGGTCTTCCTGCTGATTGTATTTTTGCGCTGCTCCGAATGGCTCTTACGCCGGAGGTGGGGGATCGTGTGAGAACCGCATCTTGGGGCTGGCTGCTCGCATGCTTGTTTCTGTCCGTGCTTCCTGCGCAGGGTGCGGTGTACTACCTCACCGTCGCCGGCCTGGGTGGCGAGCCCGAGTACGACCAACGCTTCACGGGGCTGGCCAAGGATCTCGACAAGGTCTTCAAGTCCTCGGGCGGCGATGCACATGTCTATACGCTGACCGGCAAGGAGGCATCCCGCGCCCGCCTGACCGAAACCCTCGGCCTCATCTCGAGCCAGGCCAAGCCGGAGGATGACTTCGTCCTTATTCTCATCGGCCACGGCTCCTTTGACGGCATCGAGTACAAATTCAATCTCGTGGGCCCGGATATTTCCGCCGAGGATCTGGCGGGCCTCTGTGATCGCGTACCCGCCAAGCGCCAGTTGGTCGTCAACACCACGAGCGCGAGCGGCGGCTCCGTTCCCGCCCTCCAGCGGCCCGGCCGTGCCGTCATCGCCGCCACCAAGACCGGAACGGAAAAGAACGCCACCATTTTTTGCCGCTACTGGGTCGAGGCGCTGCACGACCCCGACGCCGATGTCGATAAAAATGAAAGCATCAGCGCCTTGGAGGCGTTTCAATACGCCGACCGCAAGACCGCGGCTTATTACGAGTCCGAGAAGCGCCTGGCCACCGAGCACGCCGTGTTCGAGGACACGGGCAAGAACGAAGCTGTGCGCGCGCCGTCGAGCGGAAGCGGTGAGGGATTGCTGCTTTCGACTATTGTCTTGGTTCGATTCGGGACTGCCGAGAGAGCCGCGAACGACCCCGGCAAACGCGCTCTGCTGGCCAAGAAAGAGGAACTCGAGCGGCAGATCGATACCCTGAAGTACCAGAAAGCCGCCATGACGGAGGACGACTACAAAAAGCAGCTCACCGCGGCGCTCGTGGAGCTGGCGCGCATCCAGCAGGAGTTGGATAAGTGACGCGCATAACCCCAATCCGGGCGCTCTGGATGATCGGGATGGTTGGGGCCAGCCTCGCGTGGGCTGCTACGCCGGATGACTGCCATGCGCTCAGCAAGCACGGCCATCGAGCTCAAGCCCGAACCTGTTATGAATCGCTCACGGCGGCGCGCGATCCTTACCTCCGCGCCGAAGGTTATTGGGGTCTCGAGATGTACCAGGAGGCCAACAATCAGTTTCGCGATGCAGTGGCCCAGGACGACCGCAATGCCCACTACCGCGTCCGCTGGGGCCGCCTTATGCACGAGCGATTCAACAATACTGAGGCTGAGAACCTTTTTGAAGAAGCCCTGGAGCGGGACCCCACGAACGCGCCCGCCTATCTGGGACTCGCCCTCGTCAGCGCGGATGGTTTCGATAGCAAGGCCGTCAAATGGGCGGCGAAAGCCCTGGAACTGGATCCCAAGCTCGTGGAAGCCCACGAGTTGATGGCCAATCTGGCCCTGGAGGATTCGAATCCGGGTGAGGCCATCAAAGAGGCGGACGTGGCCCTGCGGCTTTCTCCCGACGCGCTCGACGCCTTGGCGGTTCATGCGGCGGTGGAGGTGCTGGCGGACCGGTCGCCGGACGCTTGGCTCGAGAAAATCCGTCAGGCCAACCCCACCTACGGTGAGGGCTGCGCGATCGTTGCCCACCACCTGCTGCTGAACTACCGGTACGAGGAGGCCGTTGCCTATTACCGCAAGGCGCTCGAACTCGACCCGCAGCTCTGGTCGGCACGCTCGGCGCTCGGGATCAACCTGATGCGCTTGGGGGAGGAGGACGAACCGCGCCGGCAGCTCGAGATGTGTTACGCCAACGGTTACCGGGACGCGGCCACCGTAAACAGCCTTCGCCTGCTGGATAGCTACAAGAATTATATTACCTTCAAGGATCAGACCACGATCCTGAAACTGCACAAGAAGGAAGCCGAGCTGCTGCGCCCCTATTTTGAAGAAGAGTTGAAACGCTGCATCGCGGCTTACGAGAAGAAATACAAGATGCAGCTTCCCGGCCCTGTGCAGGTGGAAGTCTACCCGGACCACGAGGATTTCGCGGTTCGCACCATGGGAATGCCCGGCCTCGGCGCCCTGGGCGTGACCTTTGGAGAGGTCGTCGCCATGGACAGCCCCTCCGGCCGCAAGCCCGGTGACTTTAACTGGGCCAGCACGCTGTGGCATGAGATGAGCCACGTCTACATCCTTACCGCCACCCACCATCGTGTGCCGCGCTGGTTCACCGAAGGGCTGGCCGTCCACGAGGAGAGGGAAGCTTCCCCCGAGTGGGGAAGTCCGGTGACTCCCGACGTGCTCGTGGCCCTGCGCGATAAGAAATTGCTTCCGGTTGCGCAGCTCGATCGCGGCTTTGTCCGCCCGGAATATCCCGCCGAGGTTCTGGTCTCCTATTTCCAGGCAGGCCGGATCTGCGATTACATCAAGAGCCGCTGGGGCGACGACAAGCTCCTCGACATGGTGCATACGTTTGCCGAGCGCAAGACCACGCTCGAAGCCATTCAGCAAAACCTCGGCATGTCGCCGGAGGAGTTTGATAAACAGTTTCAGGCGTGGCTCTATGCGGACCTCGGTAAGACCGCCGCGGGTTTCGATGAGTGGCGCAAGAACCTCAAGGCGCTGGCTGCGTCCGCCAAGGACCGCGATTACGACCAGGTGCTGAAGGAAGGTGAGGAGGTTCGCCGCATGTATCCGGAGTATATCGAGGCGGCGAATGCTTATGAGTTCCTCGCCGAAGCCCACCTCGCCAAGGGGGACAAGCCGGCGGCCGCCGCGGTGCTTACCGTATACGAAAAAGCCGGTGGGCAAAATCCACCAACGCTTAAGGAGTTGGCCTCGCTCGAAGAGGAACTGGGTGAGCCCAAGGAAGCGGCCGCCACCCTGGATCGGATCAACTATATCGATCCGGTCGGCGACGAGGAGCTGCACCGACACCTCGGCAACCTTTGGCTTGCTCAGGAGAATTACGCCGGCGCCATCCGCGAATACAATGCCGTCGTGGCCATGCATCCGCTCGATACGGCCTCGGCCCAGTTCAACCTGGCCCAAGCCTACTTTGCCGCCGGCCAGCGTGACAAGGCGGAGGAACATGTCCTGGCGTCGCTCGAGGCCGCGCCCGGCTACCGCCCTGCGCAGAAATTATTATTGGAACTTCAAGACTCCGCGAAAAGGTGAATTATGGCAACCATGACAGAGGCACAACTGGATTCGACCCAATTGAAGAGCCGGATTGAGCGGTTTCAATCGGTGCGGGACAATATTCTTACCCAGGTCCGGGAAGTCATCGTCGGACAGGAAGAAGTCCTTGACCAGATTCTTATTGGGCTCTTTGTGGGAGGCCACTGCCTCATCACCGGCCTGCCCGGCACGGCCAAGACCCTCATGGTCCGCACCATTGCCCAAACGCTGGGCCTGGTCTTCAAGCGCATCCAGTTCACACCGGACCTGATGCCATCGGATATTACCGGCACGGATATTATTGAGGAGGACCCGACCACGGGCCACCGCCGCTGGACGTTTGTCCAGGGACCCATTTTCGGGAACGTCGTCCTGGCCGATGAAATCAACCGCACGCCGCCCAAGACGCAGGCGGCCCTGCTGGAGGCCATGCAGGAGCTTTCCTGCACGGTGCGGGGTAACCACTATTCACTGCCGTTGCCCTTCTTCGTACTGGCTACGCAGAACCCGATTGAGTTGGAAGGAACCTACCCGCTGCCCGAAGCGCAGCTCGACCGTTTTCTGTTCAACACCATCCTCGATTATTTGAGCCCGGAGGATGAGGCGAAAGTGATCAGCCTGACCACCACCACGCGCGTCCCTAAGGTTGAGGCGGTCACCAACGCCGAAGAAATTCTCGACTTTCAAACGCTGGTGCGGATGGTGCCGATCGCAGACTCGCTCGCTCGATACGTCGTCAGCCTGGTCCGCGCGACGCGCGCCAACAGCGGAACGGCACCGGATTTCGTCAGGAAGTATGTCAACTACGGCGCCAGTGTGCGCGCCGCGCAATTCATTGTGCTGGCGGCAAAGGCTCGCGCCCTGACCCACCACCGCTACCACGTGACTTATGGCGACATCACGGCGCTGGCGACGCCCGTCCTGCGCCACCGGATACTCTTGAATTTCCACGCGGAGTCAGACCGCATCGATTCGGACGAAATTCTCCGCCGTTTGCTCGAACACATGCCGCCGCCGGCGGGAGGCTAGCCGTGCAACGCTTCATCGATCCGGCCGTGCTGGCCGGCATCTCCGGGCTGGACCTGATCGCCAAAACCGTGGTGGACGGGTTCATCGCCGGCCTCCACCGCTCGCCGAACTTCGGCTTCAGCCAGGAATTCGCCGAATATCGCGCCTACGCTCCCGGCGATGACTTGCGCCACATTGACTGGAACGTCTTTGCCCGCACGGAGCGCGCCTACCTGAAGCGCTATCGCGGCGAAACCAACACCTTGCTGACGGTGCTCCTCGACGCCAGCAACTCGATGAAATACGCCTCGCACCGGGTCAGCAAGATGGACTATGCGCGCTACACGGCCGCCGCGCTGTTTTATCTCACCACCCAAACTCAGCGCGATGCCGCAGGCTTGATCGTTTTTGACGATGAACTCCGCAACTACATCCGGCCATCCAACCGGCAAGGGCAACTGCATCGCCTCTTGAGTGGCCTCGAGCTCGCTGAGCCCCGCGCGCGCACGGACTTCACAAAACCTCTGGCGCATTTCCAGGAATTCCTCCGGCGGCGCGGCGTGGCCATCTTCATCTCCGACTTCTACGAAGCTCCGGAGCGGATCATCCGGGCCCTGGAGCCTTTGCGCTTCCGCGGCAACGAAGTTGTCCTCTTTCACGTTCTCGATCCCAAGGAAATACGCCCGGAGTTTCGCGGCCCGACCACGCTGATCGACCTCGAGACTCGAGACTCCTTGGAGGTCAGCCCGGAATATGCCCGCGAGGAGTATGTGAGGAAGATCGACGCGCACATGGAGGCCCTTCGCGATGGCGCCCGAGGCTCGGGCATGGACTACCATCTGCTGGTGACGGACCGGCCGCTGGATGGCGCGCTCCGGGAGTATCTGGCGATACGGCAGGGGAGGGCGTGAATGGGCCTCCTATCCCCATGGTTTCTCGCGGCAGCAGCTTTGGTGGGACTTCCCATCTATCTCCATTTGCTTCGCCGCCACAAGGCGGAGCCGCAGCCGTTCAGCTCGCTGATGTTTTTCGAACGGCGCACGCAGAGCTCGATCAAGCATCGCCGCCTCCGCCACCTGTTGTTGCTTTCACTGCGAGTGGCAGTTCTGGTCTTGCTTGCGCTGTTATTCGCAAATCCCTTTATTAACCGTTCAGTGGCAAGCATGGGCGGCAACACGCTGGTGTTGCTGGTTATCGATAACTCCTTCAGCATGCGCGCCGGGTCGCGCCTGGCCGAGGCGCGGCGTGCCGCGCTCGCCGTGCTGGACGCGCGAAATCCGGGGAACCGCACTCAGGTCATGACGCTGGGTTCGCAGCTTCACGCGCTGACGCCGCAAACTCAAGAAAGGGGTGAGTTGCGGGAGGCGGTAGAGAGCATCGCGCCCGGGGACTCCCGCGCGAGTTTCGGCGAGCTCGCGCGGGGCCTTCGCTCCCTGGCGGAAACAGTTCGTACTCCCATTGAGCTGCACCTTTTCAGCGACCTCCAGAAATCCAACCTGCCGGCGAGCTACGAGGAAATGGCGCTGCCGCCGAACGTCACGCTTTTTGTGCATGCGGCCGCGAAGAACTCGGAGCCCAACTGGACCGTGGAAAGTGTGACCGCACCGGGCCAGGTCTGGGATCCCAAGAAGGCGCGCGTCCAGGCCGTGGTGGCGGGATTCCACACCCCGGCGGCCACCCGCACCGTTTCTCTGGTCGTCAACGGCAACAGCATCGCCACCCGCACCGCCAGCGTGCCTGCCAATGGCCGAGTGACGGTTGAGTTTGAGTCTCTGGATGTGCCCTATGGCTTCAGCCGCTGTGAGGTGAAGATCGATTCGGCAGACGCATTACCTGCCGACGACCGCTTTTTGTTTTCCGTCGAGCGCTCCGACCCCCGGCGTGTCCTGTTCCTTCACGAGGCGAACGATTCCCGCTCACCGCTCTACTTCCGTTCCGCTCTCGCCTCGGCGGCGGAAGCGGCCTTTACGGTGGAAAGCCTTACGGTCGACCAAGCCTCGAACACTCAACCCTCGCAGTACGCTTTCGTCGTCCTGTCCGATGTGTTATCGCTGCCTTCTGCGTATGAAGAGAGTCTCCTGAACTACGTCCGCGGCGGGGGAAGCGTCCTGATCGCTGTGGGCGCTTCCGCGGCGCGGCGTCCCCGAATTCCCATCTGGGGCAACATCCTGGACGCGAACTATTATGCGCGCGGCGGCCAGCGCTTCCTGACCGTGGGCGAAGCCGACCCAACGCATCCCTCGATTGCGAACGCCGGCCGCTGGGCCGACGTGGAATTCTATTTTGCCGTGCGGCCCGACACGGCCAATTCCCGGATTGTCGCGAGACTCACCGATGGGACGCCCGTGCTGTTGGAAAAGAAGTTGAGTGAGGGACGAGTTCTGCTTTTCACCTCGGGCTTGGACAATCTCACCAACGATTTTCCGATGCATCCCATCTTTGTCCCCTTTGTCGAACAAACGGCGCGGTATCTCTCGGGCGCGGAGCGGCGGAGTGGGTCGCGCGTGGTCGATTCGTTCTTCGAGTTGCGCTCCGACAAAGACCATGCCGCCAGCGTGGAGGTCATCGACCCCGACGGGCGCCGCCCGCTTTCGTTGAAGGAGGCCGCCTCGGCGCAGACGTTCCAGTTGACCCGTGCTGGTTTTTACGAATTGCGCCTCGCCAATGGCCGCCATGACGTCATCGGTGTCAACGCCGACCGCCGCGAGTCCGACCTCGATGTCATCCCCGAGGATGTTCTGGCGCTGTGGCGGGGAAAGGCTACACCCGCCCCCCAGCCGGCTTCAGCGGCGAGCAAAGTGCAGGATCAGACGAAGCCTTACAGTCTTTGGTGGTACTTCCTGCTGCTTCTCGCGGCCTCCGCGGTAGGGGAGTCATTGGTAAGTGACCGATACTTGGGTAAACTACGGGAGGAGCCGTGAACTCACGAGACCAGCTCGCTTCCTACTTGCAGAAGCTCGAGGGGCGTCTACGCCTCGGAACCTTGCTGCGTGGCGTGGCCGCTTTGATTGCGGTCGCCTTGACGACCACTGTTGTCCTGGTCCTGATCACTAATGCTTTTGCTTTTTCCGACGTGAGCCTGCTTTTGGCGCGCATTGTGCTCATACTCATTCTTGCGTTCGTGGTCGGATACGGGGTGGCGGTTCCCTTTAGAGCCCTTAACAGACGGCGTTCTGCCCTTAAGGCGGAGGTTGTTTTCCCGCAATTCGATCAGCGCCTGGTGACGTTCGCGGAGCGCGACCGGGGCGATCGTGATCCCTTCCTCGAGTTGCTGGCCGCGGACACACTGGAGGTGGCGCGGGCAGCCGAGCCCGCAAACCTGGTTTCGGACGGCAAACTTCTGGCGTGGCTGGTGGGCGGTGGAGCGTCGCTGGGCGTGCTGATTTGGATGATCGCCGCGGGCCCGGGATTTCTGGGCTACGGGGCCGCGCGGCTATGGGCCGGCTCGCTCCACAGCGTGGCTCCTTTTTATGACATTCGAGTCACTCCCGGTGATGCCGCCGTGCGCCGAAGTGCGAACCAACGGGTTACGGCCGAGGTGATCGGCCGCCAGGTGGATAGCGCCCGCCTCTATGCCCGCTACCAAAGCGCTTCCAAGTGGGAACAGGTCGCCATGCAGCGCGAGGCCGCCGCCCCGGGATTTGAGTTTCTCTTTGCCGGGCTTCCCGAAAGCGTCGAGTACTACATTGAAGCCGGACCCTTGCGCTCACGAACTTTCAAGCTTCGCGTTGTCGATCTTCCCTCGGTCAAGCAGATTCGCGTGACCTACCATTTCCCGGCCTGGACGGGACTGAAAGATGCCGTCGAAGAGCACGGCGGTGACCTCCGCGCCGTGGAGGGGACCGAGGCGGAGCTCAACGTGTTGTTCAACCAGCCCGTGGGCCACACCTTCCTCGCCCTCGACGATGGAAAGCAGATTGACCTTACACCCGGCGATCACAACTTCCATCAAGGTACGGTGCGCATTGAAAAGGATGGGCTGTACCACGTCGCCACGGTCGACCAGGGGCAGCCCGTGCGTTTGTCCGAGGACTTCTTCATCGAGGCGCGCAAAGTGAATCCCCCGGACGTGCGCATCACGCGCCCGGCCGGCGAATATCACGCCAGCCCCATCGAGGAGGTCACGGTCTCCGTCCACGCCGAAGACGATTTCGGTTTGGTCGGCGCGACCCTTCACTACTCGGTTAACGGTGGGCCCGAACAGACCGTCAACCTGCTCAAGCAAAAGGGCGAGAAAGAGGTGGATGGCTCCACCACCCTCTTTCTGGAGGACTTCAAGCTGGTGCCGGGTGACGTCGTAAGTTTGTATGCGAACGCCAAGGACGCGCGCTCCGAATCCCACACCGACATGATGTTTATCCAAGCCGAGCCTTTCGCCCGCGAGTACTCGCAATCTCAAATGTTGGGCGGTGGGGGCAGTGGAATGGGAGGCGACCAGACCCAGATTTCCCAGCGCGAGAAGGAAATCATCGCCGAGACCTGGAAGCACGAGCTCAGTAAGAATTCCTCCCAGCAGGACCTTACCGAGGCGGCCAAATTCCTTTCCGGCGTGCAAGCCAAGCTTCGCGACCAGGCGCTTTCCCTGGCCGGGCGCCTGGAGAGGCGCGAGCTTACGGAAGAGAATGAGGAATTCAGCCGGTTCCAGGAGGATATGAACGCCGCCGCGAAGGCGATGGCGCCCGCCGCCCAGGCACTTCAGCAAAAACAGTGGAAGGAAGCCATCCCTGAGGAGCAGAAGGCCCTGCAATTCTTGCTGCGGGCGGAAGCGACCTTCCGCCAAATCGAAGTGGCTTTCGGCAGCCGGGGAGGGGGCGGCGGGGGAGGCTCGGGCCGCGACCTTCAGAGCCTCTTCGATCTCGAACTTGACACGGAGAAGAACCAGTACGAGACCGAACAGACGGCCAGTTCCGCCAGCCAGCGCGCCGAAGAGATTGACAAGGCGCTCCAGAAGCTCGATGAATTAGCGCGCCGCCAGGAGGAGTTGGCCCAGCAGGAGCGGCGCAAGTCGCAAGATTTTCAAACGCGCTGGGAGCAGGAGATGCTGCGCCGCGAAGCGGAGAAGTTGCAGGAACAGATGGCGCAGATGGCGCGGAGCAATTCTCAGCAGGGCGCCGCGGGATCATCCGGCCAGTCACCCTCGGGGCGCGGGGAGAGCACCGCCGGCGAGCCTGTCCAGCAGGCCCTTGACCGCCTTCGCCAGGCCAATGATGATATGCGCCGCGCCGCCTCGCCGGACCAGAGTGGAGCTGACGCGCGTCGCGCCGCGGACCGGCTGCGCGAAGCCTCCGATCTGCTCAACAGCTTGCGAAAGCAGGACGCCGCCCAACGGCTCGGTTCACTGGCTCGGGAGGGCGAGCGCTTGACCAGCGAGCAACGCGCCCAAGCAGATCGCCTCCAGCGCGCCTTCCAGCCCTCCGAGGTCGCCAGGCGCGCGGGCGGAGATCAGTCCGAGGCAGCCCTTCAGGACTTGGCGAAGCTGGCTCGTGACCGGCAACGCCTGGCCAACGACCTCGCGAGCCTGGAAAAGGAAATGCAGGAAGCGACGCGCGCCCTCGCCTCTGGCGAGCGCCCGGCGGCCGCGAAGCTCCGTGACGCTCTGGGTGAGATGCAGCAAAGCGGCCTCGAAAGCCGGGTGCAGAGGAGCGCGGAGATGATACGCCGCGGCATGAATCCCAACGCCAATCCCGCTGAGGCGTCGATCGCCACCGGGATCGATCACCTCAACGATCAACTGCGCGAGGCTCAAAAGTCTCTCGGCGGCGGGCAGCAAAATCCGGAAGAGGCTTTGGACCGAGTGGCGCGCCTGCGTAGCCAACTGGAAACCCTCTCCCGCGGTCTCGGCGACCGCGGTGGCCAAGCGGGCCAGGGCCGCGACGGTGGAAATACACGGAATGGCCCTACCCCAGGATCAAACGGAGGCCGCGAGGGAGGAGACCGCGGAGGCCAAGCCGGCCCGGGAAGCGAGGGCGAGGACATGCGGAATGGGCCTACGGGAGGATATAACGGCGGCCGCCTGGATGGTGATCGCTTCTACGGCGGGTACGATCCTGGTGGCTACACAACGCCGCAGGGCACGGAGCGCAAGGCTACTCCGATTACTCAGGCCGACATCGAGCGCGCTTACCAGGAAGCGCTGCGCGACCTCGAGGAACTGCGCCAGACGGTTCGCGGCGAGCCAGGGCCGCTCGGCGACATTCAGGACTTGCTTCGTGAGCTCAACCGGTTGGACCCTCGGCGCTTCCCCGGCAATCCGGCGATGATTGAACAGCTCCACACGCAAGTGCTGACCGGCGTGGACAAACTTGAATTGCAGATTCGCCGCCAAATGGACGAAAAGCAGCCGGGACAGGTCCGCACCGGCGACGCTTTGCGCGTGCCCGATGGCTATCAGGATTCGGTCGCGGAGTATTTCCGGAGGTTGAGCAAGCGGCCGGACGCAAACAAGTAAGCAGTCATGGTGCCGACCTGTCGTACGGGTCCGCGGCTTTTAATTGTCAATCGACACGAACCGCGGACCTACAGAACAGGTCCGCGCTACGCCTGCTATGGGGCATTCGGGTGTGGGGCCTTTTTCAACCGCCATCGGACTTTGACCGGGACCGGTGGATGGCGGCGCGGGGAAAGGTCCGGAAGCCGTTTGTTACGCCTCCGCCCATTGCTTTTTGATGTAGGCTATTGCTCTAGCTAAAGCCGCCTCAGGATTATCGGTGGCGTTCGATTCCATGTTCAGCCATCCCGAAAATCCCCACTCTTTGAGCGCCCTGAATCCGGGCCGGTAATCGAAGGGCAGCGAACCTGGCTCCGTGCGAGCCTTACCATCCGCCAGGTGACAGTAGACCGTGTAGTTGCCGAACTCCCTCAAGGTTGCAGCAATGTCTCGCTCCTCCAACTGCATATGGTAGAAGTCACTCAGCAGCTTGAAGCCGGGAGCGTCCACAGCTTCAATGAACTTGACAGCTTGGCTCTGGAGGTTCAGGAAGTGGGTTTCCTTTCGGTTGCAGGGCTCCAGCATCAGGTTAACGCCCGCGTGTTGGACGTCGGGCGCCAACTCCTTGAGTTCTGCCACCAACAATCGTTCCTCAACCTCCCGCGCCGTCATGAAGGGAGAAAGGTCCTGAAACTTATTGGGCCCAAAGACCGGAACTTCAATCATGTCGGTGGCCCCGAGGGTACGAGCCAATTCCAGGCGCTGGCGGTCCAGTTCCACCGCCTGAGCGCGAACCAGCGGGTCCGTATCCAGCAATTTGATCGAGCCCACGACGGCGCTGACGGCGATGCCGATGCCGGCGAGTTGCTCCTGAAGGAATTCCACCGGCTTCTGTGACCATTCGTTGCCCAGTTCAATGCCGTCGTAGCCCAGCCGCTTGACCAGTTGCGCTCGTTCGCGTAGGGTCATTCCCTCGGGCAGGGGGCTGCGCACCCCGAAGCGCACCGTGCCCGCTTGGGGCCGGGCTTGAGGGGCGCCCGTCCCCAGGGCTGCGCTTCCCACCGCCGCGCCGCACCCCGCCAGGAATTCTCTTCGGCTCAATGCGGATGCTTTGGTCACGTGTATCACCTTCGAGGTTGTTTCGGTAGCGCTGACTGCTTCTGCAAGTCCGCCGTCTGGGTCCCCATTGTATTCGCCCGGAACGTGCAAAACAACTGCGGGGCGGGGACCGCCGGAATTTACTGAACTAAAAGGTCGGCGGTCATCGACCGCAACCGATATGGGGGGTGTGGGCGACCGGCCCGCTTTTTCGCCTTCCCACCCTTCTCATTTTTCGCGACTCCTCACTCCTCCATTGCCCCATTCATCCTAAGTAACTATCTTTATTTTCATGAACATCGCGAGAGACAGATTTTAACTGGTTTGTTTTCATCAACATCGTGGTGGGGCATAAAAGCGACATTTTTTCTCCATGTGTCTTCAATAACATCGCGAGACTATCCTGCATTTTTCCCCCTCGCTTTTTTCGCAACCGCTCCCGCATGTCAACCTAACTCTTTTTATTTGAATGAGATAAAATTTTGACAAATTTTTCATTTTCACACTAACCCGCTTATTTTCTGTTATATCGTGGAAAACTGCATTTTTTCGTCCCAGCACCTACAGTTCAAGATAACTCCTTTTATTTTAATAAGATGAGATTTCGAAATGTTGGGGGAGTTTCACCGTTAAGTCCTTTTGTTTTCTGCTGCATCGTGGTGAAGTGCGTCCTTTTTTGTAGCGCTGAACTTTAGTTCAGCATGTGCCGACCTGAAGGTCGGCGCTACGGTTTTGATGCGCAACTTCACCACGATACAATTCTCCACTCAATAGGCTAGCAGAGACCAGGCCATTGTCAAGAAAGATATCTGCAAATGGGCTACCGGCAGGAAAATTCGTAAGGGAGGGCTGTCTATTTGTCCGAGATCGTTCCCGCACGCAACATTGTGGTTCTCGCGCCT